>WPCI01011698.1_pt1 | contig 14633 bp, 16 predicted proteins | sample 5399871 | NCBI WGS metagenome assembly WPCI01 (sample SAMN12869469, study PRJNA574797) | sludge metagenome | isolation source: wastewater treatment of pH7 | place: China:Beijing | collected 2019-05-20
ATTATTATTTATTTTAATGGAAGCATTTATACCTAAACAAACCATGACAATTTTTCAGGTAAGAACCTATATCGCAAATTACGATACAATGGAACCTAAAATAAAACCTAATGATTTGGTTTTTATTAATAAAGTAAAACCAGAAAACTTAGAAAAAGGGGATTTAGTAACATTTTCAGTAGATTTAAATTATGATGGCACAAAGGAAATGGTAACATATTATGTTCACACCGTTATAGAAAATACAGATGGTTCTTATAGAATTACTGTAGCAGCAGAAGGTGTTGATAATGCGACACGAGTGATATCATCTGATGATGTTATCGGAGGATATGCATTTAGAGTTCCAGTGCTAGGTAGTTTAATTAAGTTTATAAAAAGTCCTTTTGGTATTGGTGCAATTGTAGTCAATGGTTTAATCATAACTGGTATTGTGATCATTGTTAAACAAGGGAATAAAAAAGAAGAACATAAAAATAATCAAGTTTCAGAGGATTAATTAATTTAGGGTGTGGCAATTTGAATGATTATCTTTCAACTGAAGATCTGGTACTATATCTAAATAAACCAGATAAAATAGAAGTTAAAACAAAGAAGAAATTTAAATTGAATAAGAAACACTTATTTGGAAGCATTGTTGTTATAGCAGTGCTTCATTTAGTGTTTATGTCACTGCCACTAGTTTTAGGGCAACAGACAAAAGACATTTTAGGATATCAATATGGCATAGCCATTGATCGAAGTCAAGAAATAGATGAAGAGGTTGAAGGTAGATTATATAGAATTACACCCATTGATATTAATGATATTGAAATCGGATCTTATGTTTTAATATTAGGATTATATGGGAATCAATATTTTTGGGAAGTTGAAGTGCTTGAGGTTGATATTGATAATCAAACAATTAGGGCAACTTTTGATGATATTATTAGTAGAACTTATCATATAGATGATGTTTCTGGTGTTATAGCTGATTCAACTAATTTAATTGGAGCTATCTATTATACAGCGTCTACACCAAGAGGATTTATATCCATGGTAATCTTACACGCACTTATTTTATATGGAACCTATTATATGATGTTTCAAAATAAGAGAAAGTTGACACATAAAGGTGAATCAAATGAAATCAAGTAAATCTCAGTTCAACTTAATTAAAACAATTTTATTTTACATATTTACTTTTATATTATTAATATATGTCGCGTTAAGTTTATTTGTACCAGATAAAGTCATAGATGTATTTAGATTCCAAATCACAACGATTTCTAGACTTACTGAATCTATGAAACCTACTATAGAACCAGGAGATATCATTGTCCTTAGAAAAATATCAGAAGATAATATAGAAGAAAACGACGTCATCTCTTTTTATAATTATGCAAGAGGTAGAACTCAAAATAACGAAGAAGTTTGGGTTAAGATTAGAATTGTTCATAGACTTTTAGAAATAAAAGATGATGGAAGTTATATTACTGCAGGAGACAATAACTTTAATAGTAATGATGAGCTCATCATAGATACTATTTATGATGAACACGGAGAGATTACAACACTTACATATGATCAAGTGATTGGATTATACGTTTTTAGAGTCCCTTTTGTAGGAACAATCGTTAATGGACTTAGAAATCCAGTTTTAGTTGGCCTTCTGATTGTCAACGTTTCTATCGTTGTCTTCATCGTAAAATATATTAAACATTCATCTTCTAAAACTGATGAACAAGGGGAATGATATGACTTGGGATATGTTTATAAATGAAGCTTTAAAAAAGCCTTATTTCCAAGAATTAGTTGAGTTTCTAAAATATGAAGATAGTCATCATGTTGTTTTACCTCCAAAAGAGAAAAGATTATCATGTTTTAAACTAACGCCTTATGAAGATATTAAAGTTGTCATTATAGGTCAAGATCCTTATCATAATATCAATCAAGCACATGGGCTTGCTTTTAGTGTAGAAAATAATCAGTATCCACCCAGTTTAAAAAATATATATAAAGAGTTAGTATCTGATTTAGATATAGCATATCCAAAGACAGGGAATTTAACATATTGGGCAAAACAGGGTGTCTTATTACTTAATACTGTTTTAACAGTAAGATTACATGAACCATTATCTCATCAAAAAAAGGGGTGGGAAACATTTACTTTAGAAGCTGTAAAAAAAGTAAATGAGAAAAATGAAATGGTCGTATTTATTTTGTGGGGGAATCATGCAAAAAGCTTTATGAAATATATTGACTTACATAAACATAAAGTGATTACATCAGCTCATCCATCGCCATTATCAGCATCAAGAGGATTTTTTGGATCTAAACCATTTTCAAAGACAAATCAATATTTATCAAATGCTGGATTAGAACCTATAGATTGGAATTTAAACTAAAACAATATACATTTAGGTATAGATATTGTATAATGAATTTACAGAGTAATTAGGAAGCGTTAAGTGTCTAATCATGGGATGTCGGATTAGAACGAACACATTTGTGGCGGTTTTCTAATGCGTCCGCTGTAAGCAATTATAGTGGACCTCAAATATAGGAGGTCTTTTTTCATGAAAAAAAGTAAAGAAATTCAAAAGCTTGTTTTAGCATCATCATTGGTCGCAATTTCTATTGTGATTGATATATTCTTTAAACAAGTCTTAAACTTTAATAACTTTGGTGTGCCTTTTTATGCGATTCCGATAGTTTTTGGATCCATTATTTTAGGACCAATTTATGGTCTTGTGATGGGTTATGTTTCAGATTTGGTAGGGTTTATTGCTTTTCCTAATGGTGTTTATGCATTCATCTTTGCACTTAGCGCAATGATATGGGGATTTGTTCCAGGGTTATTTTTATATAAGAAGTTTGATAAGGTTAAGTTAGTTTTTACAATGCTTGGTGCACATATTTTAGCGACAATAGGAAATACAATCGGATTATTAACAATCCTTCCAACAGAAACTGCTTTAGCTAGTCTTACCATAAGACTTACGATGATTCCGATTAATGTTATTATTATAACTGTGCTTGTGACGCATTTATATCAAAAGTTGTTACCGGTATTGGTGGATATGGATTTAAAAAGCGCAAAAGAATTATCAAATTCTCAAATGTAAAACAAGTCTTAAATTGGCTTGTTTTTTTTAAAATAAGACCAAATTCATGTATAATAGAAGTGGTGATGAAATGGTAAAAATTATTGGTGCAGGATTAGCTGGCGTTGAAGCAGCTTATTTCCTAGCAAATCAAAATATTGATGTAAAATTATACGAAATGAGACCTAAAAAAATGACTCCAGCACATCAAACTGGACATTTTGCAGAACTTGTTTGTTCAAATTCATTAAGATCAAATGATATCTTAAATGCTGTAGGTTTACTTAAAAAAGAGATGCAAAGCTTTAATTCTTTAATTGTAGAAGCGGCATATTATGCAGAAGTCCCAGCGGGATCTAGTCTGGCAGTCGATCGCGATATGTTTTCTTCTTATATCGAAGATAAAATTATGAATCATAAACATATTGAAGTAATATTAGACGAGGTTAAAGAGATTGATATTGATCAGTATACAATCATTGCTGCTGGACCACTTGCAAGTGATGATTTATTCCAATCGATTGCAAAGCTGTTAGATCAAGAACATCTTCATTTTTTTGATGCAATTGCGCCAATCATTGATGCAAGTTCTATTAATATGGATGTTGCATATTTAAAATCTAGATATGACAAAGGTGAAGCTGCATATATTAATTGCCCAATGGATAAAGAAACTTATGAAAAATTTTATGATGCACTCATTCATGCAGATAAAGTAGAACATAAAGACTTTGAACAAAACGTATTTGAAGGATGTATGCCTGTTGAAGTGATGGCTTCAAGAGGAAAAGAAACATTATTATATGGTCCACTAAAACCTGTTGGATTAGAGTTAGAAGGCAAAGATAAACCTTATGCTGTAATTCAGCTTAGACAAGACGATTATAGTAAAACGATGTATAACATTGTTGGTTTTCAAACGCATTTGACTTGGCCAGCACAAAAAAAGGTTATTCAAATGATTCCTGGGTTAGAAAAAGCTGAAATTATTAGGTATGGCGTGATGCATAGAAATACCTATATTGAAAGTCCGAAAGTTCTTAATAACGCGTTTCAAAATTTAAAATACCCAAAAATATTTTTTGCAGGACAAATATCAGGCGTCGAAGGTTATGTAGAATCAGCTGCATCCGGATTAAATGCAGCCATTCAAATGGCATCACTAATTAAGTTTGATACCTTAAATCCACTTCCAAAAGAAACCATGATGGGTGCTATGGCACATTATATCTCATCATATAATCGACAGTTTGTGCCTATGAATGCAAATTTAGGATTATTTCCTGAATTAGGCTATAAACATAAAAAGAAAGAACGAAAAATGTTATACGCACAAAGATCTTTAAAACATCTAGAAGCTTTTAAGGAGGATAATCCTTGGATTATTTAAATCAGTTTTTAAGTGAGTTAATCACACAAAAAAATTACTCAGATCATACAGTTAAAGGATATCGAAAAGATATTCTTGATTTTCATGCGTTTATTACACAAGAAGAGTTAGCAAGTTCTTTGCTAGATGCGACTAGAGAGCGATTGGCTAGACATTTTATATCTCATTTAGATGAGAAAAGTTTATCCGCAAAAACGATATCTAGAAAAATTTCAGCTTTAAGAACTTTTTATCAATATCTTGTAAAACATCATTTTATTGATATCAATATTTTTGAACAAGTAGAAACACCTAAAATTCCTAAAAAACTACCGCAAATCATCCAAGATGAAGAAATTGAGTTTCTATTTAAGTCAATTGATCGATATCAACCTTTAGGATTTAGAAATTATGTCATGTTAGATTTACTTTTTAGTGCAGGCCTTAGAGCATCAGAACTCGTTGATATGAGTATTAGAGATATTTTGTTAGATCAAGAACAAATCCTAATCCATGGCAAAGGTTCTAAAGATCGTTATGTGCCATTGCATAAAACATTAGTTGAAGATATGAGACATTACTTAACATATATTAGACCGATATTATTATCAAAAGGTCACGATACTCATACAGCTTATGTGTTTATCAATTACAAGGGCGGACATTTAACGGTTAGAGGATTACAACTAATTTTAAAACAAGTCATTAAAAAATCTGGTGAAACTTATAAAATACACCCGCATATGTTAAGACATGCGTTTGCGACTACACTTTTAAATCATGGTGCTGATCTAAGAGTTGTTCAAGAATTGCTTGGACATGAACATTTAAAATCAACACAAATATACACACACGTTTCTAGTGAAACTGTTAAGGAGAAATATAAAGATACACATCCGAGGATGGTTAAAAAATGAGAGCGATTTGTCCAACAATTGTTGAAGAAGGTATTACCAAAAAACCAGAAAAACAAAGACAAACTGTAAGAGCCGTGATGATTAACAAAAACCAGGAAGTATTATTGGTTTACTCTAAATACTTTGATGATTACACGTTCCCTGGCGGAGGCATTAAAGCCGATGAAACTGATAAAAAAGCATTAAATAGAGAGTTAAAAGAAGAGATTGGTGCTAAAGGTATAAAAATCATTGAACCATTTGGATATATTAAAGAAGTTAAATATGGTCTTTTTAAAAACGATACTGTTTTTTTACAAAAATCTAACTATTATGTCGTTGAAATAGAAGCTATTGGAGCTCAACATTTAGATAAAAGAGAATCATTACATGGTATTAAACCTATTTGGATTGATATTGAGAAAGCTATAAATCATAATTTAAAAGTTAGTCAAGATGAAAAGCATCAAGCATATGGATTAAAAACAGTTTTAAAACGTGAACATTATGTGTTAGAAAAATTAAAGGAGCGATTAGATGAGAAAATTTGAAGTTATAAAAGCGTATAAAGATTATGAAATCTTAGTGCCACAAAGGGCAACAAAACATAGTGCAGGTTATGACTTTGCAAGTGTCGAAGATATTGAAATTAAACCTGGAGAAATCAAAATGATTCCAACAGGATTAAAAGCATTAATTCCTGATAATGAAGCACTATTTATTTTCCCTAGATCTTCTTTAGGGATTAAAAAAGGTTTGATGATGAGTAATGGTGTTGGAGTAGTTGATGCTGATTACTATAATAATGAGCAAAATGAAGGACACATTATGATCCCTTTATACAATTTTTCTAAGCAATCTGTAACAGTTTTAAAAGGAGAAAGAGTTGCTCAAGGTATATTCACAAACTATCAAAAAACAGTTGATGACGATCCAGATCATACAGCGAGATTAGGTGGATTTGGCAGTAGCGATAAAAAACGATAAAAAATAAAGCAATAACTTGAAAAAACGATATAAATATGATATATTTAATAAGGCTATGAAAATACACATGTATGATGTTTAACTCTCTAGTGCCTAAAAAGTGTTTTAGGTGAGATGTTTTAAAAGTCATGCAGAGGAAAAAAACAAAAAATGGAGGAATTATTTTATGGCAGTAGTTTCAATGAAACAATTATTAGAATCTGGTGTACACTTCGGACATGCGACACGTCGTTGGAATCCAAAAATGGCACCATACATCTTTACGTCTAGAAATGGTATTTATATCATTGACTTAAAGAGAACAGCTGTAGAAATCGAAATTGCATACAAAGCATTATTCGATATTATTGCAGATGGTGGAAAAGTTTTATTTATTGGTACGAAAAAGCAAGCTCAAGAATCAGTAAAAGAAGAAGCAAATCGTACAGGTCAATTTTATGTTGACCAAAGATGGTTAGGTGGAACATTAACTAACTTCAAAACCATTCGTCGCCGTATCAAGAGATTACACGATCTATACAAAATGGAAGAAGACGGAGTTTTTGATAAACTACCTAAAAAAGAAGTATTAACATTAAAAAATGAACGCGCTAAGCTTGATAAATTCTTAGGCGGAATCAAAGATATGAAGAAAGTTCCAGAAGCAATCTTCATCATTGATCCAAGAAAAGAAAGAAATGCAATTTTAGAAGCTCGCAAATTAGGTATCAAAGTTTTCGGAATCGTAGATACCAACTGTGATCCAGATGATGTTGATTACATTATTCCTGCAAACGATGATGCAATTCGTGCAGTTAAGCTAATTACATGGGTTATGGGAAATGCAGTTATTGAAGCTCAAGGTGGAGCAGTTGAAAAATTTGACGAAGAAACAGTTCAAGAAGCATCAAGAAGAGATAGAGATGATGAACCTAAGAGAAGACCTCAACCAAAACCACAACCTAAAGTAGTTAAAGAAGTTAAAAAAGTTGAAGAAGTTGAAGAAGTTGAAGAAGACGAAGTAGAAGTTACTGAAGATGATCAAACATCTGAAGCTGATTTAGAAGCAATGACAGTTGCTGATCTTCGTGCCTTAGCAAAAGAACGCGGCATTACTGGTTATTCAACCCTTAAAAAAGCAGAACTTATTGACGTACTAAAATAATGCGATAAGGGGATAAATCATCCCCTTATTTTTATAAAAAAATTCAAATTATACTATATATAAAGATATTTCTAGGAGGATTAAAATATGGCTATTACAGCTCAAATGGTAAAAGAATTAAGAGAAAGAACTGGCGCAGGCATGTTAGATTGCAAAAAAGCGTTAGAACAAAATGATGGTGACATTCAAAAGGCAATAGACTTTTTAAGAGAAAAAGGTATGGCAAGCGCTGCTAAAAAAGCTGGTAGAATTGCAGCTGAAGGATTATGCAGTGTTGTTGTAGATAAAAATAAAGCTGTGATCTTTGAGTTAAACTCAGAAACAGACTTTGTTTCTAAGAATAAGCAATTTTTAGATTTAATTGATGCAGTTGGAAATGGTATTATTGCTTCTGATGCAAAAAACACTGAAGAAGCTTTAGCTACTGAAGTCAATGGTAAAACAATTGAAACAATGCTTATTGATGCAACGGCAACAATTGGAGAAAAAATATCTTTACGTCGTGTTTCTCAAATTGTTAAAGAAGATAATCAAGAGTTTGGCGCATATAAACACATGGGAGGTAGAATTGCAGTTTTAGCTGTATTGGCTAAACAAGATGAAGAAGTAGCAAAAGATATGGCTATGCATATTGCAGCTCAAAACCCTAAATATTTAAATAGAAGTGAAGTTGATCAAGAAACTTTAGAACATGAAAAACATGTTTTAACTCAACAAGCTTTACAAGAGGGAAAACCAGCAAACATCGTAGAAAAAATGGTTATTGGACGTTTAAACAAATACCTACAAGATATTTGTTTAGTAGACCAACCATTTGTTAAAGATACAGATCAAAAGGTTAGTCAATACTTAAAATCAAACCAAAATGAAGTTTTATCATTTATTAGATTAGAAGTTGGAGAAGGTATCGAAAAGAAAGAAGAAGATTTTGCAGCAGAAGTTGCAGCACAAATGAGAAAATAAATAAAAGGGGCGTGGCGTGATGTACCAAAGAGTCATACTAAAATTAAGTGGAGAAGCTTTAAAAGGCGATGGAACTTATGGTATACATCCAATTACTGTCAAAAAAATAGCGACAGAGATCAAAGAGGTCTATAAATTGGGTGTCCAAGTTGGTATTGTTGTAGGTGCAGGTAACCTATGGCGTGGTAAAACTGGTGAAGAACTAGGCATGGACCGCGCACAAGCAGACTATATGGGAATGCTTGGTACAATCATGAATGGTCTTGCGTTGCAAGACGCATTAGAATCATTAGATGTTCCTACAAGAGTGATGACAGTTCTACCTGTAAGTGCAGTTGCTGAACCTTATATTAGAAGAAAAGCGATGAGACACTTTGAAAAAGGTAGAGTACTTATTTTCTCAGGTGGAACAGGTTCTCCATTTTTCTCAACAGATACTGCTGCGGCACTTCGTGCGGCAGAATTAAATGCCGATATTATATTGATGGCTAAAAATGGTATTGAAGGTGTTTATGATAAAGACCCAAGAAAGCATGATGACGCAAAAATGTATGATAACATCTCTCAAATAGATGTGTTAAAACAAAAATTAGAAGTGATGGATCAAACTGCTGCATCTATCTGTACAGAAAATAAAATTGATATTCTAGTTTTCAATATGAATGAGACTGGTAATATAAAAAAGGCAGTTCGTAAAGAACAAATTGGAACATTAGTAAAATGGGAGGAATGAACGCATGAATCATGAACAAGCGGATTTAATTTTAATGGATCTTGAAGAACATATGGAGAAATCTTTACATGTATTGGTTAAAGATTTTGCACAAGTAAGAACAGGACGTGCAAATCCAGCATTACTCGATCACATCAAAATTGATTATTATGGTGCTGAAAGTCCTGTTAGACAAATTGCATCTGTTTCAGTTGTTGAAGGCAATCAATTATATATTAAACCTTATGATAAATCAGCACTTAAACCTATTGAAACTGCAATTTATGCATCTGATTTAGGGTTAAACCCAATGAATGATGGCATAGGCATTAGATTGATTTTGCCACAACCTACAGAAGAAAGACGGAAAGAACTTGTTAAAGAAGTTGAAAAACTTGCTGAACATGCTAAAATTAGTGTTAGAAATATTCGACGTGATGGAAATGATCATATTAAAAAATTGAATCTTCCAGAAGACGATGAAAAAGGATACTTAGCAGATGTTCAAGAATTAACTGATGCTTACGTTAAAAAAGTTGAAGAAGAAGTTAAAGTGAAATCAGAAGAGTTATTAAAAATATAAAAGGCTTCGGCCTTTTTATTTTAAATAAGTATGTGAAAATATCCAATATATTTCATTTATATAATAAATGAGTTATAATAAAAAAAGGTGATAAGTGTGAAACAAGAAAATATCCCCAAACATGTTGCGATTATTTTAGATGGCAACGGTAGATGGGCAAAAAAAAGAGGACAACCAAGATCGTTTGGACACTATATGGGTGGAAGAAACCTTTTTAGTGTTGCTAGACATGCTTCTAATTTAGGTATTAAAAAACTTTCTGTTTATGCATTTAGTACAGAAAACTGGAAACGTCCAGAAGATGAAGTCAATTATTTAATGACTAAACCTATTGAATTGTATGAAGAAAATAAACATCGGTTTAATGATATTGATTATAAAATTATTTTTTCAGGAAGAAAAGACAGGTTCAGTAAAAAATTATTAGAAGTGATGCAAGAAATAGAAGAAAAAACTAAAAATTATGATGCATTTACTTTAAATGTATGTATCGATTACGGAAGTTATGATGAAATTATAACAGCTATTAATCAATTAGATAGACCAGTTACAAAAGAAACATTCGAAGAAAAATTAATGGTTAAAGAACCCGTTGATTTATTAATCAGAACTTCTGGTGAAATGAGGATTTCAAATTTCTTATTATGGCAAATTGCTTATGCGGAGTTTTATTTTACAAAAGTACATTGGCCATCATTTAATAAAAAACAACTAGAAAAAGCGATTAGATCATATCAAAAAAGAAATCGTCGCTTTGGAGGCTTAAAATGAAAAAAAGATTAATTACGGGAATTGTATTATCATTAATTTTAATACCGATGATAAGTTTTGAAATATTTCTAGGAGTTTTTCAAGTATTTATGATGCTTTTTGTTGTGATAGCTGCTGCAGAAATGATTCGGATGTTTGAAAAAGAAAAGAAGTTTGATTGGTTACCTAAAATAGGCATCGTGTTATTGACGCTAGCGACATTTTTCAGTGTTGCAGGTGTTTTTGGTGACTTAGATCATAACCCACTAGATGCCAATAGCTTATTAAGTATTACCATTCCTTTAATCACCCTTATTTTATTTAGTTTCTTAGTGATGTTTAAAAATTTCAATGGTGTCGATGTTGGGAAAGCTCTAACGATTATTAATTATGTTGGATTAGGTGCAGCCTCATTAGTTATATTAAGATTTTTAGGTGTTAGATTTATTGTTTATCTATTATTAATCACTACAGCAACTGATGTATTTGCATATTTATTTGGTGTAAGATATGGAAAACATAAATTAGCGCCACATATAAGTCCTAAAAAATCTTGGGAAGGCGCAATCGCTGGAACAGTGTTTGCGACTATCATTGCATCTTCGTTTGCTTTATTTTATGGGACATTTTTCCAACAAGGAACAATGATAGGTGATTTTCTAAACGCTGGTGGACAAATGACTTTATTAGATAACTTTTCAAGTTTAGGTGAAAGAACTCCGTTAGGTATTCAAGCCCTTGTGATAGTGCCTATTACAATGGTGGCTTCCATTTTTGCACAAATAGGTGACTTAGTAGCATCTAGATTGAAAAGGACATACGATATTAAAGATTTTGGAACTATTTTACCAGGACATGGTGGACTTTTAGATAGATTTGATTCAGCGTTATTTGTAGCTATGTTTTTAACTGCTATTTTCTTGCTTATTTACAGACTATTTCCAACGGTTGTGATTTTATGAAGTTTATCTATTTGCTAGGTTCTACAGGCTCAATAGGTACACAAACATTAGAAGTCGTAAAAAATCATCAACAAGAATTTAGACTTATTGGATGTTCATTAGGTTCTGATCATCTTCGAAACATAGATATTTTAGAAACATTTCAGCCAAAGATTGCCTCACTTAGAGATGACGGTCAAATGGATGAGTATATGAAAAATTATCCAAACATTGAATTTGTATATGGTGATGCAGGACTAGTAAAAGTAGCTAAGTATCCAGAAAAAGGATTACTAATCAATGCATTGTCTGGTTCGGTTGGCTTGATGCCAACTATTGAAGCAATTAAGTCACAAAAAGATATTGCACTTGCTAATAAAGAAACGCTCGTCATGGCAGGCGATATCATTAATGAATACATAAACACTTATCATGTCAATTTATATCCTATAGATAGCGAACATAGTGCTTTATGGCAAACGATGGATCATGAAGATAAAAAAAATATTCAAAAAATAGTTATAACTGCTAGTGGTGGATCATTTCGAGATTTAGATAGAAAAGCTTTAGAAAAAGTCACATTAAAAGAAGCGTTGAAACACCCAAATTGGCAAATGGGTGCTAAAATAACGATAGATAGCGCAACAATGATGAATAAAGGATTAGAAGTCATAGAAGCGCATCATTTGTTTAATATTGGTTATGAACATATTGAAACAGTTTTACACAAAGAGAGCGTTGTTCATGGATTAACATATTTTATTGATGGAACTATCAAAGCGTCCTTAAGTGTTTCAGATATGAAAATTCCAATTTCATATGCACTATTTTATCCTAAAAGAGTATCCTATTCAAAATCTTTAGAATTATCAGACTTATCTTTTAAACCTATGGATTTTAAAAGATATCCGTTATTGCAGCTAGCATATGATGTTGGAAGAACGGGCGGCTTATTGCCAACTGTAATGAATGCTGCTAATGAAGCAGCTGTGCATTTGTTTTTAAACGAGAAAATTAGCTTTTTAGATATAGAAGAAATTGTTATCGATTGTGTAAATCGTTTTGAAAATGTTGAAAAACCGACATTACATCAAATTATTTCAACAAATGAAAACATACAAGATGATATCTACAAAAAGTATTGGAAGAGGTAACTTATGGTTATATTAAATATATTATTATTTATTGTTGTTTTAGGGGTCATTATCCTTATACATGAAGCGGGTCATTTTTATTTTGCTAAAAAAGCGGGTATTTTATGTCATGAGTTTTCAATAGGCATGGGTCCTGCACTTTATCAAAAAAGAAAAGGTGAAACGATTTATTCAGTGAGAGGCATACCTATTGGTGGATATGTTTCCATGGCAGGCGAAAGTGTATCTGATGCTTTAATTAAAAAAGATCAAACTATTGGTATAAAAGTCAATGAGCAAGGACAAGTCTATCAGATTATATTAACTGATCAAGTCTCTGCTGATTTATACGGAACAGTTGAATCCTTTGATCTATATGGGAAGGATTTTGATCCCTTATATATAGAAATGAAGATTGATGATCAAATTAAACGTTACCCAGTTTTAAGAGATGCAACTTATCAGTTAGATCAAAAAAGAAAGATGTGGATCACTCCAGCAGAGAAAAGTTTTGAAAGTAAAACCTTATGGCAAAGATTTTTAGTTATTTTTGCAGGTCCAATGATGAATTTCATATTAGCGTTCTTTCTCTTTTTAATTGTTGGGTTTTTTGTACAAAAACCAAACTTAGATTCTAATGAGATTGAAGGTGTTGAACCAAACTATGCAGCATCTGTTGCTAATTTAGAAGCAGGGGATAGACTTTTATCTATTAATTTTGAACCTATTGAAAATTGGACTGATTTATCTAGAATCATGTCTAGCTTAGATAGAGCTATTATTGATATTACTTATGAGCGCGATGGTGAAGTCTTCTTAGTCATGGATACACCAATTAATGTAGCCATACAAACAGCAGGAATAACGAACACTTATGTCGATAAAGAGACGAAAGCTGTTACGATATATCATGATCAAGCAATTATTGGTCAAAGTTTTGGTAGAGCACAAACAGATGGCAAACTTCAAACAGGTGATAGAATTGTTGCTATTGTTATTGATAATAAATCACATGATGTAACGTCATGGGATGATATCATCCAAGTGTTTAAACAATATGATAGAGGTTCAATTGTTGTTTCATATGAAAGAGATGGCAATATTAGTAATGCTTATTATGATATGATTAGCGAAAACGCTTTAAACAAATTGGGTTCATCAGGTATATTATTCCAATTAGGAATTACAGGGACTACTGATTTTGATTGGGGATACACATTAACATATGCTCCAAGAAGATTTTATCAAAATGTAAAAGAAGTGTTTACAACTTTGGGATTATTATTTAGCCCAAGTGAAAATTTAGGTATTGGTGATTTATCTGGACCCATTGGTATTTATTCGTTAGTGAGCAATACAGCAAGTCAAGGTTTACTCTCAATTATTGTATTCACGGGATTCTTAAGTATAAATATTGGGTTATTAAATTTATTACCAATTCCAGCATTAGATGGTGGACGTCTTGTATTTCTAGGTGTTGAGGCTATTAGGAGAAAACCATTACCAAGAAAAGTAGAAAATACGATCATCAATATTGTCTTTATGTTATTGTTAGTAATGTTCGTGTATGTTACATATAATGATATTTTAAGACTAATTACAGGATCATAAAAAAGTAACCAATAAAAGGGTATAAAATTATACCCTTTTTATATATATAAATGCTTATTTAAAGCCAATAAATGGATAAAAATAAAAAAGTGTTTTTTTTCTAATCAAAAGTATTGACTTTAACTATAAAGTAAGATAGAATATAACAGGTCGCCAAAAAAGACCTTATACCAATTATAAGAGAAAAAAATGAATTAAAAATCTTGGTTTTCTGTTGACAAACAAAGTTTGATTTGGTATTATATTAAAGCACGCCAAAGAAAGTGTGCAAGATTTAATCTTTGAAAACTGAATGATGATGAGTGTATCAAAAGAAACAAAAGAAACAAAAAAAGAGCTATTAACAAACAAAACATAAAATTTATGGAGAGTTTGATCCTGGCTCAGGATGAACGCTGGCGGCGTGCCTAATACATGCAAGTCGAACGCACTAGTTTACTAGTGAGTGGCGAACGGGT
>WPCI01049021.1_pt1 | contig 14632 bp, 20 predicted proteins | sample 5399871 | NCBI WGS metagenome assembly WPCI01 (sample SAMN12869469, study PRJNA574797) | sludge metagenome | isolation source: wastewater treatment of pH7 | place: China:Beijing | collected 2019-05-20
CCCATTCCATTCTTTAAACGTCTTTACGTATTTTACTGCGACTTTATAAGCTGTCTCTGATCCATTTCTATCTAAAAACGATTCAAATGTACTTTTAGAGAACCTTTCTCCTAAATTACTGATGCTGAACAACTTTTCTATTTCTCTTTTCTTTGCAAAATTTTGAGCTTCACGTATTTTGGCTTCTTCACGTTCTACAACACACTCACATGTAGGAAGTATTTTATTTTTGATACGTAACTGCGGAACTTCTATAGTAATTGCTGCGATATATTTATTACAATGTTCACATGTATACCCTTCCGTTTCTTCACTACAAGCCGATGTATTCACTATCCGAGTCATCACTCTTCCGATTGATTCCGACACGCTTTTTCACTCCTTTTTTAGGTTGTTGATTTAAATACTCTTCAAATTTATTCCCAAATAGGGTGGAAGGTCTTAAGTATTGGTTGTATTCTTCATTTTCAATCCAATGTGAAGCTTTGATATTAATTACCTTTTTGAAATCATCTACATTAAAACCTTGGTTAAACCGAGCTTTAATCAAATCTCTCGTTTTCTTGGTTGATACTCGATACGAAGTATTACAAGTTTCGTTGAGATAGGTTACTATCTCGACAATATATTTATTAATATCTTTTTCTAATTCTAATTCTTTTTCTAATTCTTCTTCTTTGTCCGTTTCATTACCGTTACCTGTAACGTTACAATCGTTACCCCCGTTTAATAACGCTTGTTTTTTTCTTTCACGATGTGCCGCTACACGCTTTTTGGTATCTTCTCGAATCTTATCAAGGCCTGTTAAACTTTGATGTTTACCCCAATTTAATATGCTAATGAATTGGTTATCATCAATCTCAATCATCCCGAATTGTTTAAATGTTTGTAGAGCATAACGCACAGTTTGCAGTGATCTGTTAAAAATAGTAGCTAGCATTTCTTCTGTATAAGGAATGTTTTCATTTAAAAAGATGTAACCATTAGCGTTTGTTTTTCCAGCTTGAGCGAGTAATTTAATCCAAATAATTAATAAAGTATCTGCTTCAGGCATACTTTCAATTAATTTGATTTTTTCATCCTCAAACATGTTTGTAGTTAACTTGATCCATTTAACTTCCGACAACTTATTTACCTCCTTGTACAAACCGCCACATATGCTTGTCCCCTTTTGATAATTCGTTGAATTTCGTAATGCGGATAACCATTTTTGAAATACTGTTCGATCATCTTCTTTAATTCATCCTTGCTCTCTGCTAAGTCCCAAAATTTATTAGGTAATAGCACTTGATATTCGATTAAATCCATGTACTATTTCCCTACTTTCCGTGATATACTTATAACAATTGTTTTTTCTTAAAGGACCCACTGCCATGGGTCTTTTTATTTTGTTCTACGTCACTCCAAGCCCATCGTTTTATCGGTTCGTAAGTAATGTAAAGCAACAATACACTGCATGCGATAAATATTGCGAATACTACTAACGATGCTGTATCTTCCACTAAATCACCTCCTTAATTATCAAACGGTAATTTTGTTAAACATCTGAAATTCTGTTTTAACTAGCATTTGTTCCCACCTTTTGTGCTTCTACCCATTTAAGAAAGTCTTCCGCTTTAACACGTTTACTTTTTCCAATTACGATCGTTGGGAAGTCCTTTCTCTTCATAAGTGCATAAGCGGCTGATCGAGAAATATTTAAGAATTCTTGTACATCCTCTGCTTTCAATGAGAATGGTAATTGTTTTATTTGGTACATGTTTTTAGCTCCTTTTCATTTTTTATTTAATTCATCCTACAATTGAACTTTTTAAAATAAAGTTTGATTTTCTTGAACTTCAACACCTAAAAAAAGATTATATATGTCTTCTTCTAATATTTGCGCTATTTGCATTGCATCATCTAATGTTGGAGTTGCGTAGCCAGTTTCCCAATTACTGATTACCGTTTTCTGTTTATTTATCAATGCCCCTAGTTGTTCCTGGGTAAAATTTTTACGTTTGCGAGCTTTAATTAAATTATGTCTTTTCTTTCCCATGATGACACCTCCTAAAATCCAACTTTCTTGAACTTGTTACACTCATTATATATCCAAGTTTTTTGTACTGTCAATAATAATATTTGAGTTTTTTGGATTTTTAAACAAAGTTTCAAAAAACTAATGCAAAACTTTTACAAACAAAGTACAATTTAGTTGTACTTTCAAATTAGAAAAACAGTTTACAGTTTTGGATATAATATATATGGGGTGAATTTATGACTATTTTAGGGCAAAGGATAAAACTTTCTAGAAAAAAACGTGGATTAACACAAGATGCATTAGCATTAAAGATAAAAGAAAAAATGGATACAGAAACTAAAGTAACGAAAACTACAATTTCTAATTATGAAACAGGCTATAGTTCGCCATCTAATGAAACTTTAGTTATCATTTCAGATGTATTAGACGTATCTGTCGATTATTTATTAGGTCGATCTGATGATCCAGAATTAAATGCAGTTCAGTTCACTGAATTAAGAAAAGAATTTAACGAGCTAATTGACATGTTAGAAAAAATGCCAAAAGAAAAACAAGATATGTTACTAGATATGATGAAGGCTGCTGTAGGCCATAACAAAAAATGATTGTCAGCAATTGGGCTAACAATCATTTTTTTCTTTTTTAACTATATTTTTTATGTTCTCTACCAATTTTTTTTCATTCTCATCTGTAGTTAATACTCCTAATTTTAACATTTCCCATAATGTGCTCTCTAGTACATTTTCCATCGTCGCTTCCCCCATCATCCTTAATTATTCAAAAATATCAAAATGCAGAAAATGAATACCCCCCTAAACGTACGAAATGCCATTGCACCCTTAGATGCAATGGCATTTTCATTTATTTATTATCCTAAAGTACCCGGATCCATTTTCATTAATTGTGTCTCTTTTACGTTTCCTGCAGCTTGATCATCTTTAGTTGGTACCGAACCAATCGATATGACTGATAATGCGAGCGTACATGCAATAACTACACTAGCAATTATTTTTTTCATTGTCACTATCCCTCACTTTAAAATATCAAAAATTTTTATGTAGAATAAGTTTCCGTCCTTTAAAAACCGATGATAAGCTTTTCTGCGCAGTTCTTCATCATTCGTTGCAACAGATAAATAAAAATCTTGGATTGCAGTTCGATTACTAATCCGATTTAATATTTCACAAGCTTCGCTTTTCTTGTTTTGACGGATATACTGTAACGCAATTTCAGCGTTATCATGTATATATTCTAATTTTACATGAATATTATGAATAATACAACAAAAAGCGGTCGTATTTTCCACTAATTTTCTTTTTAGTAATGATTTGTTATTCTTTATTTTTCTTAATTCTGAAAGTGATAGTTCAAAAAAATGTAATGCTTTATCAGGATCACAAAAAATATAACTTTCAGCAAATATACTTAGTGCTGTAGCTTTCATTAAAAGTGGAATCTCTTGTTTTTCTAGCACATTCTGTAACAATTCCCTTGCTGTTTTTACTTCGTCTTGCATTAAATATGCATATGCGCAAATTATATTTAATTCAACTTCATTTAATGTCTTTTCCAAACCTTTTGGCATTCCATTAATTTTCTCTTGTATCATTCCTTGTATAACTGTTAATACATTATATGCTCCTAAATCAAAATAGCCATATACACTTAAGGTGTTCACAAGAATATTCACACCTGTTTTATTTAGATTTACCTTTGTACGTAATATTTCAATTTCTTTAAGAAATGCTCCTGCTCTTAATGAATGTGTTTGTCTATCTAAACAGACACGGAATACATCTCTGTAATTATTAGTTACTGATTGTTTATATTCTTTCTTCACGAGGTCTTGAAGTAACTCTGTATAACCTGACAAATATAAATAATACATTGCAGTTCTTATATCTGCCTCTTTATCAGTACAATTTAAAAATTCTTTAACTACTTCCATCTTCTGTTCTTCAGAATCAAGACCATTTAATATCTTAACTAATTTTGCGAAAGTCATAGGCACTTTTCCATTCAGTGTTTTCCATAAATTTGATTGTGATAAATTTGTTATTTTTGAAAGCTTTAATGAATTTAATTCATCCTCTAAAATAATACCGCTTAAACTAGATACTTTATTCATAATGAAGCCTCCTTTGAACGCGAGACACCTTCCCTGAAATTTCTCAATAGAAAAACTATACCATTTAAGCTTTTTTGAATTTAATATGTTATACTTGTGCTGACTCATGGCAAGTGTTTTCCCTACCATATTAGGGGAACAGCATAAGAGTGGCTGCACACTACTTTTGCTGCGCTATGGGTCTTTTTTGTTCTAATTTATTCTTTAAAATCAGTTTATCACAAGATTTAGACTCTTCATTCCATTTATAGTCAAATCATGTTGAGAAAGTTTTTTCAAGAAATCCATTTTTCCACTAAGAATATTTTACCACCAAAAGAACATTTGTTCTATATATTTTTGAACTAGTTGTCAATTTATGTGACATTCACTATTATACAGACAGATTTCGTGACATGTATAGTCTAAAAATTCTCATGTATTTATACTAAAACTATGAATACATTTGGAGAAAATTTAAAAAAGTTTAGAGCAAGTCGTTCCCTTACTCAATCAGAGTTCGGTGAAAAAGTACAGTTAAGTCGTAGTCAAGTTGGCAATTTAGAAATTAACTATAATCAACCTGATCTCGACACTCTCGATCGCATTGCAACGTATTTAGGTATTTCTGTTGATGCGTTAATGGGTAGAACGAGTACACCACATGAAAAGAACATAGCAAATGCCCTCGATGAAATTCAAACGGTTTTCGCAGGCCTGGATGAATCTCAACGAGAACAATTTTGTAAACAACTCGTTTTATATGCAAAGTTCCTTAAAACTCATAACGAGCTGTTATGAGTCGATTGTAGTAGAAAACATTTCCAATCGCAACGGTAAAAATTAACAGATTTTTATCAACAAAAAAAGAGAGCGCTTAGCTCTCTTTTTTATATTCCTGTGCCTGGATCTTTTATGTATCCTCCACCTACTCCAGGATCATACATACCCATTCCACCGCCTGGATCAGTTGTATACCCGCCACCAGATCCTGGGTCCAAAATCCCCATTCCTGTACCTGGATCGAAAATCATCTTTGAACCACCTGGATCTTTTATGTACCTTTTCATTTCGTTCCCCCCTTTTCTTATATACCTGTCCCTGGCCCAAAAATTGTTTTCCAACCTGTACCAGGGTCTTCATTACACTTCCAGCCACCACCGCCTGGTTCGTTGTGCCAACCTACATCAGGATCATTGGCTCTGTGACCACCAGGTTCCTTTGTGAATTCTCCCATGTTCTCCCCTCCTTTATTCAATATACAAATATCGTAACCCACTTCTTTTATATCTGTAAATTTACTAAAACAAAAAAGAGCTTTTCAGCTCTTTTTTCAAACTATTATGTATTTTGAAGTGGAAATTACCATTGCACTCAAATGATTTTAAGGACAATAAATTACACTATTTTACACACAGTGCTAGTAAATACTGCAATAGAATACAAAAAACACTAAACAAAATTATTAAAAATGATTGTAATTAATAATTAAACAGGATATACTAGCATTAGAAAAGCAGAAGATGAGCTTGACTCTAATCGAAGGCTTACGTTCCACGTGGGCTACTTACTAGATTGAGTGGGGCTCATCTTTTCTTTTTTCCTACATAATGCTTGTCCACTTTTCCAACAGATGGTGTGAACTTCCAATGTCTGTATGGATGTAACCATTTATCCCTCATACTAGATTTACCTGTGCTTTCTCCAATATTGAAATTCGGATATATTTCACGGATATTTTGATTAATGAACTTATATAATTTTTCCTTGGCAATAGTTCTTTTTCCACGTGTTCTTTGACCTTCTGGTTTAGCTTTGTGTTTTTCGTTCAGCCTAAATTCCATGGCTCCTAAAATTACATCTAAGCATTGAAGTATATCATGGTTATGAGACTTTGCTTCAGCGATATCATCCTTACTATTGAAGAATAAGTTCGCTTTCTTAAACTCTTCCATATACTGAAGCTTGTAGATGTAATCTATGAACTCACGGTTTTTTTCTTTGGTATCGGGCAATTGGTCAAAATATGTGTACAAAGAAATAGGATTTCTTGTGTTATTTGAATATTGAAAACCAAAAGCATGCTTGAAAAACTGATAATACAACAAGAAATACTCTTTGTCACGTTGTTCTTTTGTAAGATTGGTAGCAAGGTTTTTGTTATGAGTAAACATTATCCTTATCTTTACTTTATCTTGCTTTATAAAATCAAAAAAACATTTCATAAGCTCCATATACTTTTCAAGATAATTTGCAGTAACTTTTTGCCACTTTACCTCTCCAGAAAAACCAAGCTCAACCTTCTTTGCCGCTAAAGCATCTTTTACTTCATGGAAATGAATAGATCTTACAAGTGCTCCACCGTAAAAATTCCCAAAAAACTTGCCATTCTTTTCTGATTCATCACAGTAAATAATATATTGCATTTGCATACTCCTTATCCAAGAAATTCAAAACCGCATTTTGTTGTTTATATCTATATCTACCTCTTTAAAGACAATTGATCTGACAAAAAACATATTCCCACTTTACTTCCTAATTATAGCTCTTTTTTACTTCTTATGTAGAATTTTTTCACATATTTATCATTTCTTTTGCACATGTTCATCATTTTTTTACATAATTTATTATCTCATGTTATCATTCATATACCACTACCACATATCACAGCTTGTATCTAGAAAACGACTATGACGAGGTGAAAAATCATGGCATACTTTCGTAAACGCGGTGAGAAGTGGTCTTTTACTATGGATGTCGGCAAAGACCCTATCACAGGTAAACGAAAACAAATCACTAAAGGTGGTTTTAAAACAAAGAAAGCTGCCCAGGAAGAAGCAGCTAGAGTAACAAATGATTTAGCAAATGGAGATTATGAGAATAGTGATATTCGCTTTTCTCAACTCGTAGAAATCTGGATGCAAGAGAAAGAAACATCATGTAGACCATCAACATTGTATCAATACAAACGCATTCTACGCTCACGTGTTATGCCTGAATTTGCCGATAAGAGGTTATCAGATATAAAACCTCTTACAGTGCATAATTTTCACCAGAAGCTGCTTAAAGAGGGGCTAACTACAAAATACATTTCATCCGTTGATGTTATGTTAAAGCAAATCCTTGATAAAGGTGTAGAGCTAGAAATGATTAACTCAAATCCTGCAAAGAAAGCAAAGCGACCAAAGGTGAAAAAGAAAGCACAAGCTAGTTGGACAATCGACCAAGCTATGAAGTTTATGGAGTATGCAAAAATAAAAGGCAGTTACTACATTGCATTTGTTTTGGCACTGCATACAGGCATGCGTATTGGTGAGGTATTAGCTTTACAGTGGGATGATATTAATTTCGATAATAAAGCTATTCATGTACAACGAACGTTAACACTCGTGGATGGTAAATATGAATTAGGTGAGACAAAAACAGAAGCATCTAATCGTGTGATCCCAATGACGGAAGAATTAATGGAAGAATTGTTGGATTATCAAAATCATAAAAAAGAGAATTCCTTCGATTTATTAATTTGCACGAGAAATAAAAAAATCGTGCATCCATATACGATACGTTATCAAATGAAAGCTTTGTGCGAAGCAATTGACGTACCGTATATTAGATTCCACGATATCCGAAGAACGTTTACAACTATTTTAATCGATTCTGGCGCAAATGCAAAGGTTGTTGCAAAATTACTTGGTCACACAAATGTTTCCACAACCTTAAATATTTATACGGATACGTATGAAGAACGTCAAATTGAAGCGACTGAAAAGCTCGGAAATGTACTAAAAAGTGGTCGAAGTGGTCAAAATGTGGTCAATGGTGAAAATCAAGAGGGGTAAACCCCGTGGTATAAGTGATATAATGCATTTATAGTGTAAGTTTTTTCTTTACACTATAATGAAGTCATCATAGTAAATAATATATAGAGTATCACGTTTTTCAAAAAGATGCTACATCGAAAGGAGAGATTACCATAAAAGCCAGTGGTATTGTTGTTGAATATAACCCTTTTCATAACGGTCATGCTTATCATGTGCAACAAACAAAAAAGTTAACACACTCTGATATTACAATCGCTGTTATGAGTGGCCCTTTTTTACAACGTGGTGAGCCAGCACTCGTATCCAAATGGTATCGTACCAAAATGGCCTTAGCATGCGGTGTAGACCTCGTTGTAGAGCTTCCTTATGCCTTTTCAACGCAAAAGGCCGAAACCTTTGCAAATGGCGCTATTTCTATTTTAAACGCCCTACACGTTTCTGAAATTTGTTTCGGCAGTGAAGATGGACAAATCGAAAATTTTTATAACACCATCTCTGTGCAGAAAAATGAAGAAGAGACTTTTAATCGTCTTGTAAAGCAATTTATGAACGCAGGTAATAGTTACGCAAAAGCTACATCTGAAGCTTTCCTACACATTTTATCTTCTGAAAAAAATATAGACATGTCACAACCAAATAACATTTTAGGCTTCCAATACATAAAAGCAATTCTAATGCAAAATAGTTCTATGCAAGCACAAACGATAAAAAGATTCGCATCTCATTATCATGATGAAACATTTAACGACCAACATATTGCAAGCGCAACAAGTATTCGCAAACAACTTTTTAGTGAAAATAGTTCCTTTACAGAAATTGAGCCTTTCATCCCAAAAGCGACTGCTTCTCTTTTAGCAAGTTATAAACAAAACTACGGGACATTACATAATTGGGAACAATACTTTTCATTTTTTAAATACAAACTTATGACAATGTCTCCAGAAGACTTACGACATATATATGAAATTGAGGAAGGTTTAGAGCATCGTATTTTATCAAAAATACAAACCAGTTCCTCCTTCCATTCATTCATGGAAGCGTTAAAAACGAAACGTTATACGTGGACTAGATTACAAAGAGCTTGTACACATATTTTAACAAATACAACAAAAGAAGAAATACATTGCGCAAATATAGAGCAACATGCACCATACATTCGTCTATTAGGCATGTCACAAAAAGGACAAACGTACCTTTCAAAAAACAAGAAAAAAATAGAGCTTCCAATCCTTACCCATACAAAAACATTTGACCATCCTACTTTACACATAGATCGAAAAGCCAATTCTGTATATTTCTCCATCATGCAAGAACCATTACGAGCACAACTACTAAAACAAGATGCAACACATCACCCAATTCGTTACGATGAAACAACTGCAAAATTCCTATAAAAAAATCTCTCTAAAAAAGAGAGATTTTTTTATTTATTTCCCATTTTTTCCAAATACATTAATGCATCATCCAACGTATCAACTGGCACAACTTTCATTTTCGTTTTAATATCTTTCGCAGCCTCAAGTGCATCTTTATAATTCGATTTCTCTGCACCTTTTTCATTTGGTGCAAAGAACACTTCAGCACCAGCATCACTTGCAGCAACCACTTTTTGCTGAATACCGCCAATCGGGCCAACTTCTCCCTTTTCATTGATCGTCCCTGTTCCAGCTATTTCATGCCCTCTTGTTAAATCATCTTCCACCAGTTGATTATATATTTCTAATGTAAACATTAGGCCTGCCGATGGTCCGCCTATTTCATGAGAGTCAATTTTCACTTTCGGATCTACCACTAATTCTCTTTCCGTAACGATAGAAACACCTATACCAACACGTCCATTTCCATTCGGAATAGTCTTTACATTTAAATTTTCTTTTAACTGTTTCCCATCCCTCTTGTACTCAATATTTACTGTATCTCCTTCTTTTTTCCCTGTCATATATTCAATAAATTGTTCTGTCTTTTCAAATGTTTTTCCGTCGACGGCAATGATAACATCTCCAAGTTTAAGCTTTCCTTCTGAAGGCATCCCTTTCGCTACACCAGCAACCAACACACCTTTATTTTCAAAAGAAACAGTACGATTTGCACGTTTATAAGCATTATAAATCGCTGCATTTTGCGAATCTTTCATCGCATAATTTTGGCGAAATTGATATTCTTCATCACTTTCACCTTTTTGCAATATTTCTTCCGCTTTTGAAATATGTGTATATTTATTAAACTGTGCCGCTATTAAATTCACTACATTTGCCGGTCCCATTGAAACCGTAACAAGCATAAAATCACCTGATTCTTTTGTTCCCCCTTCAACTTGAACGTAAGGCTCTAATTTGGCAGCCATTCCGGGTTTCGTTACATAATACGGCAGGCGTACATAAACAAGTAACATTGCCAATATAACCCCTATTAAAATTGCATATATAAACCGAAAACGCTTAAACATTATGTTTCTCCTTCCACTGCTCAATTAATAAATGAATATTTGCAACATGCTTTTCCGCTTCTACCTCTCCAACTCGAATAATGTCTTCAATGTTTGTAAAAGCCCGGGAACTAAATTGTTCTACAGCTGGTCGCATCATTAAATCAGATGCAATTTGTCGATTTATCACAAGCTCATGTTGCATAATTTCAATACTCTGCATAATTACATCATAAATAGACGTAACCTCTCCATTTACTTTAATCGGGGATACATCAACAGCAATGACAATATCGGCACCTAACTCTTTCACAACCGATACTGGGATGCGATCAATTACTCCGCCATCTACCAATAATCGTCCATCTATTTTCTCTGGCACAAACACTCCAGGTACAGAAATACTTGCTCTCACCGCCTCTGCAACTGGACCACTTGTAAAAACTACTTTTTCCCCCTTTAAGATATCAGTAGCCACAACAGCCGTCGGGATATCTAATTCTTCTAAATTTTTATTATATGTAAACATTTTAATCATATCTTTGACACGTTTTCCAGAAATAAATCCCATTTTCGGAACCGTAAAATCTAAATAATATTTCCTCTTAAAAACATTTGCCAGTTTATACAGTCTTTCAACGTTTGAACTAGCCGCATAAAATGTACCTACTAAAGCCCCCATACTACTTCCTGCAATCATATGAATCGGTATATCATTTTCCCTTAAAACCTTTATAACACCAATATGAGCAAAACCTTTTGCGCCCCCAGATCCAAGAGCTAAGCCAATTTTCGGTTCTTTCACTTTTCTCACCCTTTAATTTTTTTCGTTCCTTTTTCATACTTATGGTCTAAATTCACTACGTATCCACGTATACTGAAATGAACGTTTTTTGGGACAAAGGGGGATTTACTTACATGTATGAAAAATGGAAAACGGCTTTCCTTACCATATCAACACTTTTTTTAACCTTTTCTCTTGTACTCCACCCCCAAGCTGCTTTACAAGCTTCCATTCGAGGGTTAAATATATGGTGGGAAGTTGTATTCCCTTCACTTTTACCGTTTTTCATCATTGCCGAACTTCTCATTAGTATTGGTGTTGTAAAATTTATAGGCGTTATATTAGAACCACTTATGCGACCACTTTTCCGCGTTCCAGGAATAGGCGGATTTGTTTGGGCAATGGGAATGGCTTCAGGCTTTCCCGCTGGCGCCAAATTAAGCGCTAGACTGCGCAAAAGCAATCAGCTAACACAAATTGAAGCAGAGCGCCTCGTATCTTTTACAAACTCATCCAATCCACTTTTTATTTTTGGCGCTGTTTCTATCGGTTTTTTCAATAATCCGAAATTAGGAATCGTATTAGCTGCTGCACATTATGTAAGTAATTTTGCTGTCGGGTTACTGATGCGTTTTTATGGCAATAACAACCGTTCCACGCATGATAAACATGTTACTAAAAAACACCCTTTTCAAAACCCTTTTTCAATTCTACATGAGACACGTATGCAAGAAAAAAGACCAATAGGAAAATTACTTGGGGACGCTATCGTTTCTTCTATTCAAACGCTACTTATGATTGGCGGATTTATTATTTTATTCTCTGTTTTAAATAAAATGATTACTGTATTTCATATTACAGCAGCCCTTTCTTTTATTATGCAACATATTTTATCATTCTTCCAACTAACTACTGAATTTAGTATCCCAATATTATCTGGCATGTTTGAAATGACACTTGGAAGCCAAATGATTAGTCAAATAACTGAAACACCCCTCCTGCAGCAAGCTATGGTAACAAGCTTTATTTTAGCATTTAGCGGCCTTTCTATTCAGGCACAAGTCGCTAGCATATTAGCTGAAACAGACATTCGATTTAAGCCCTATTTTTTCGCACGAATTATCCAAAGTATTCTTGCCCCTATTTTTACTTTTATATTTTGGAAACCATTTTATGAAAAAGTAAGCTCTTTTTCACCTATGCAAAAAGATATCCCTGTCTTTTTATCGAATCATTCTTCTATTCTGCATGAATTTTGGACATCTTTTATACACTACGGACCGATATTTACATTATTTTGCTTATATGTATATGTCATCTTATTATTTTTTCGGAGCAACAAAGAAAAACCCCGTTCACTTTAACGGGGTTTGAAACTTTTCTTTTAAAGCACGTTCTACAACAGGAGGTACAAGATCTACTACACTTCCTCCATATCTCGCAACTTCTTTCACAATGCTCGAGCTTAAAAATGAGTATTGATTGTTTGTCATAATAAAAAAGGTTTCAATGTTTTCATCTAACTTTCGATTCATAGAAGTAATTTGCATTTCATATTCAAAATCAGAAACTGCGCGTAATCCACGTAAAATCGCGTTCGCATTACGCATTTTTGCATACTCAACTAGTAGTCCACTATGTGAATCTACTTTGACATTAGGAATATCCTTTGTTGCTTCTCGAATTAAATCTAAACGCTCTTCCACTGAAAAGAACGGTTTTTTTGACGAGTTGTTTAAAACTACTACGTATACCTCGTCAAATACTTTTGCTCCCCTTTTAATAATATCCAGATGCCCAAGGGTAATTGGATCAAAACTGCCCGAAGAAATAGCTATACTTGTCATTCCGTCCCCTCACCTTCATACTTATAAATCGATATCGCTGTAATGCCATAATTTTCAGCTCGTACTTTTACAAGTCTTCCTATAGCCTCAGGTAAAACTACATCATTACCATGCTCCGCCATAATTAAACCATCGTTATGTAGCAATCCATGTTGATCCATTACACTAATTAAAGATACAATTTTTTGATCTTTATATGGAGGATCAATTAATATAAGATCAAATGATATTTCACGTTTTATAAGTGCTTTTATCGCACGTTCTGCATCATTCCGATATACTTCAGCTTGTTCCTGTATTCTACAACTTTCTAAATTTTGATGGATTACCTTTATCGCTTTATTGTCTCGATCAACAAAAATCGCTTTATCAATCCCTCTACTTATAGCTTCGATTCCAAGACCACCGCTACCACCAAATAAATCAAGAGCGACACCCCCATCAAAATAAGGGCCTATCATATTAAAAATGGATTCTTTTACTTTATCAGTCGTTGGACGTGTTGTATTACCTGGCACCGCTTTAAGTGGGTGTCCTTTACATTTTCCTGAAACTACTCTCATCTGTTGTCACTACCTTTATTTCAATCTATCGAGCAATTATAGAAAGCCCTTCTCCATTCGGTAACCGCTACCAAACTTTACGATTCCATTCATCTTCCAACGAAGACTAGAAGAACTTAGCTTAAAATAACCGCTCTGCATTTTTATGTATTCATCTCACCATTCGCTAACACGAACTATTCGTTTCACTTTATCTTTTTTATCCTATCATAAAATAAAAAAAAGAAAAATAAAAAGCCCAACATAAAATTTAATTTCATCATGTATATCTTCATTTAGATTGGACATAAATAACTATAACAACATCACCTTCGATGTTGTTGCCAACCGCGGAGAAGACTTACGTTTCCCCATAAGTTCTTCCTCCGGTTTCTCCTCTCCCTTTGCCTTCTTACTAGTACATGCTAGTATAAGAAGGGCCCTGCTTTGCAGGGTTTTTTTTCTTTGTCTACTTTTCATTTAAAAAGTGAGATGGTACAGTAAAAGAAAGAGGAGGAAAAGATATGATTCAACGCTTTATAGAACTCGGAGAGGGCTACTCTGATTTATATGAATTACTTGAAATTGCCAAAGCAAATCAAGAACGTATAACACATATGTTACAATTTGAAACAATTAAAAATGAAAAAAAAGTGTGCTCACTTGTTGTAATATTAAAACCAACTACTACTGGTGATTTCCAACCATTATACATATGTCGTGAAGGCATTCCTGTACTTGAAAATAAAAAAAGTAAACGCGTCATTTTATTTGAAGAAACGGCAGAACAACTTGGAAAAAAAGTGACTACCTTTACGGTAAAACCATCCACAACTTTCCCAGAAAAAGAACTGTTTTTCAATCATTTAATTGGTATTTTACGAATGAATAATTTTATTCCTCCAATGAAATAATGTGTTATTTCAAATAAAAAATCCCCTGTTAAAATTGAAGTGACCCCCGAAAACGGGACACCAATCAAAACACCTAAACCACTTGTTCCCTAAATTCTTTAGGGGATAGGTGGTTTAATTTTTCTTGAATTCGCACACAATTGTAGTAATGAATGTATTCTAGCACAATCTT
>WPCI01186009.1_pt1 | contig 14598 bp, 13 predicted proteins | sample 5399871 | NCBI WGS metagenome assembly WPCI01 (sample SAMN12869469, study PRJNA574797) | sludge metagenome | isolation source: wastewater treatment of pH7 | place: China:Beijing | collected 2019-05-20
CCCGACTGGGTGGACGTGGCCGAGATCAAGTTCCCCTCCGGACGCAAGGCTTGGGCAGTCACCCCGTCCAACCTGGCCACCGTGGTCTGGGCGCTGAACCTGGGTTGCCTGCGGTTCCACCCGTGGCCGGTCAGCGCGCCCCACGTCGACGAGGTCGACCAACTGCGCATAGACCTCGACCCGCAGCCTGGTACCGACTTCGACGACGTGGTCGCGGCGGCCCTCGAACTGCGCAACGTGATGGGCGAACTCGGTCTCGAAAGCTTCCCGAAGACCAGCGGGGGACGGGGCATCCACGTCTTCAGCAAGGTCGCGCCCGCCAGCTTCGTGGACGCCCGGCACGCCGCGATCGCGATCGGACGCGAGTTGGCAGACCGGATGCCCGACAAGGTGACGGTCGAGTGGTGGAAGGAGACCCGTGGCGCCCGCGTCTTCGTCGACTACAACCAGATGGCGCGCGACCGGCTGATGGCCAGCCCCTATTCGATCTGGCCGGTGTCGCAGGCGAGGGTGTCGGCGCCACTGGCTTGGGACGAGGTGCCGAATGTTCACCCCGACGACTTCACGGTGGTGACCATGCTGGAGCGATATCGCCAGAAGGGTGACGTGTGGCGGGCGCTGTACGAGTCGGAGCCGGCCAGCCTGACCCCGGCGCTCGATCGTTACCGGGCCGGCATCGAAGCCGGACTTACCGACATGCCCTACCCCCCGGAATACCCGAAGATGCCGGGGGAGCCGCCGCGAGTCCAGCCCAGTCGGCAGACCAAACCGAACGACGCAGATCCCACGCCGCCAACTTCTTGACACCGGTCCGAGGGCCAGGATGGCGCGGCGATCTGCGGCTCTCCCGCGCGCCGACGAGTCAGTGCGGACATACTGGGCAGATGAATCACAAGGAAGGATCCATCCGACAACTGCTGCGTGTCCCGGTGGGGCCTATCAACGTGCTGCGGGACTTCGATGCCGGTGCGAACCCAGGGTTCCCGAAGGGTAAGGGCAAGGGCGCCGTCGCCAGATTCAACGATCAACTCGACCCCGAGATCGACTATCGGCAGGAGCAGATGTACGCCGAGGGGCTGCGAAACCCCGCGAGCGCGCCCAGCGTCCTTCTGGTGCTCCAGGGTCTGGACACCGCCGGCAAGGGAGGTGTCATTCGGCACGTCATCGGAATGATCGACCCGTCCGGGGTGAAGATACACGCCTTCAAGAAGCCGACCGACGAGGAACTCCAGCACGACTTCCTCTGGCGAATTCGCAAGGCATTACCGAGCCCGGGCGACATCGGCATCTTCGACCGCTCGCACTACGAAGATGTGCTCGTGCAACGAGTCGAGAAGCTGGCACCACCCGAAGAGATCGAGCGGCGATACGGGGCCATCAACGAATTCGAGGCTGAATTGGTCGCCGGCGGCACGCACCTCATCAAGTGCTTCCTGCACGTCTCGAAGGGCGAGCAACGCGAGCGTCTGTTGGCTCGACTGGACAACCCAGAAAAGTTCTACAAATACAACCCCGGCGACGTTGACACTGCCCTCAAGTACGACGAATACATGGATGCTTTCAACTTGGCGCTGACCAGGTGCAATACGGAGACTGCGCCGTGGTTCTGGGTGCCTTCTGACGACAAGTGGTACCGCAACTGGGCGATTGCCCAACTGCTGCTGGAGACATTGGAGACCCTCCAGCTCGGCTGGCCGGGAGCTGATTTCGATGTGGAAGCCGAGCGGGCACGAGTGAAGGCCTTGGCCACCGAGTAGCTCCGACTCAGGCGCCAGATGGTCGCGGCCTGTCTAGCCTCGGCTACTGGGCCTTGCTTGACCTGTCGATGTCGACTTCGCACTCGTCGTCCAGCAACTCCATGGCGGCGAACGCGTAGCGTCCCATGGCCAGCTCGGACAGCAGGGGATCGGGCCCGATCGGGGCGCTCACGGCGAGGGCGCCGGACTCCATCGCCAACTCAAGCTGACGACGGTAGCTTTCGGTGGGAGCGATGTAGACCGACCCGACGGCGATGTTGCGGCGTCCGAGCTGCCGCAGGCTCTGCATCGCGGAGGTCACATCCGGACCGGTCCCGTCGCCTTGGGCGACCAGCACCGGCAGCCGATGGTGGGCGGCCCACTGGCGGGCGCGCCGCGCGATGAGGCCGGCGCCGCGGGTGTCACCCCAAGCCGGGGACGACATCACCAGGCCATCCAGCTCGGTGGCATGCGTGGCCGACAGCGCATTGCGCAACCGCACATCAAGCACATTCAGCAGTTCGATCGCCGGCCCGATGGGACGCGCCATCGCAATCCTGACTTCTGGCCGGTGCCGACGTGACGCCTCTACTACTTCCTGCATCTGTTGGCTGGGCTCGCAAACACGTGACAAATCCAGGGGCACCATGACGATCTCTTCGACACCGCGGTTGGCGAGCGTCCCAACGACCTGGGGGCCGGTTGGCGGGCAGGTGTCGGCAAACGCCAGATGAATTGACAGAGCGGGACGCTTGATCTGCAGCTGGTGGCGCAACGTGTGGTATACCTGCTCGACGCGGGAGTCGATCGTGCCCTGTGCCAGAAGGATCAACGCCGGAGCGCTCATCGGCCTGCCTTTCCCTTGCCAACAACATCAGCGGCGTCAATGCCGCCTCACAGGGTACCTTCGGACTTGAACTGTTCAAAACGCAAATCACATCTCACACTGCGAGATGGTCAGGCAGGAGATTTGTTGGTCAAAGGACGGGGCTGCTGCCTAATATCGGCGTGTCGACCGGAGGTTTTTCGTTCGGCCTGTCTCAGGGTTGAATCGCGGACATCGACGATCGGACCCCGGCCTTGATCTTGGTGGATCTCGTGCGCTGAGTGGAGTTGTGTGGTTGCCGGCGCACAGCGGCGGTTCTCGACCCGCCTCCTGGGCGCAACTTCTCGCTCAAGGAAGCGACCTTGACGCGCGTCAAGGTACCGGACGCCATGATTGCGTAGCTTCGGTGTCGTAAGTGCGCGAACAGCGCCTACGTCCAATGGCTGAGAGAGGCTCGACGAGTGAAGAACGTCCATCAGTGGCTGCACCGCCGCTGGGCAGTCCCGGTGATCTCAGGGATCTTGATCTTGGCGTCGGCGGCCACCGCCAAGCTGGGAGACGCCCAGTGGCCGGCCGACCTGCTGATGACCGCTGCGGCGGCCGTTGCGGGTGTCCCGATCGTGATGAAGGCCGTCCGAGCTCTGATGGCACGGGTGATCGGCATCGACTTGTTGGTCTCGATCGCTGCCATCGGCGCGGTGATCATCGGTGAGTACTGGGAGGCCGCTGCGGTGACCTTCCTGTTCGCCATTGGAGGTGCTCTTGAGAACGCCACCCTGAACAAGACCCGGTCGGCCCTGGCCGAGTTGGTTGCGGTCGCCCCAGACACCGCTGTCGTTTTGCGTGACGGTCAGCAGAAGGAGATACCGGCCGCAGAAGTCGAACTTGGCGAAACCGTGCTGGTGAAGAACGGCGCGAAGGTGCCGGTCGACGGTGTCGTCCTCGGCGGCAGCGGCGCGCTGGACGAGGCGTCCATCACCGGTGAGTCGATCCCGGTGGAGAAGACGATCGGTGACAACGTCTTCGCGGGCACCATCGCCACGGGCGGCTTCCTGCAGGTCAAGGCCACCGGCGTAGGCGCCGACACCACGCTGGCCCGCATCATCCACCGCGTCGAGGAGGCGCAGGACGCCAAGGCCAGGACGCAGCAGTTCATGGATCGCTTCGCCAAGTGGTACACCCCCGCCATCATCGTGCTGGCGCTGGGCGTCGGGCTGATCACCCAGGACGTGGTGCTCGGTCTCACGCTGCTGGTCATCGGTTGCCCCGGCGCGCTGGTCATTTCGATCCCGGTCTCAATCGTGGCGGGCATCGGGCGTGGCGCCCGCGACGGCATCCTGATCAAGGGCGGCGAGTACCTGGAGACATCAGCGAAGATCTCGGCTGTGGCCCTGGACAAGACCGGTACTCTGACAGAGGGCAGGCCGGTGCTGACCGATGTCGTGGTGCTGCGTGACGATATGGACGCGGCTGGCATCCTCACCATGGCTGCCCGGGCAGAGGCCGGCTCCGAGCACCCGCTGGCTCGTCCGATCATTGAGGCGGCCACTGAGAAGGGGTTGGACATTTCCGGAATGCCGTCCCAGACCGAGCCGGTGCCCGGCAAGGGCATAATCACCGAGTTGGCTGGCCACCGCGTGATCGTCGGCAATCTGAGGTTGCTGGCCGAAGAGGGGATCGATGCCGCCAGCGCGACAAGTGTGGTCGACGAACTGGCCTCGGCTGGCAAGACGCCCGTGATCATCGCTTGCGACGGCGAGGTGCTCGGTGTGCTGGCAGTGGCTGACAAGGTCCGTGACGATGCTGCCGAGATGGTGCGCCGCTTGCACGCAAATGGAGTGCGGAAGGTCGTCATGCTGACCGGCGACAACCAGCGGGTGGCCGCGGCAGTTGCCGCCCAAGTGGGCGTCGACGAGGTCCGGGCCAGCCTGCTGCCGGAGGACAAGCTGGACATCGTCATCGAGTTGCAGCGTGCAGGCCACGTGGTGGCCATGGTCGGTGACGGTGTGAACGATGCCCCCGCCCTTGCCACGGCGGATATCGGCGTCGCCATGGGGGCCGCCGGCACTGGCGTCGCCATCGAGACCGCCGATATCGCCCTCATGAAGGACGATCTGCTCAAGCTCCCACAAGCGGTCCGGTTGGCTCGCCGCACGGTCGCCAACATGCGGCAGAACATCGTCATCGCACTGGTGACGGTGGCTGCGCTGCTGGCCGGGGTGCTGTTCGGTGGCGTCACCATGGCGATCGGCATGCTGGTGCACGAAGCCTCGGTGCTGTTCGTGATCATCAACGCCATGCGCCTGCTGCGTCCCGAGAAGATTCGGGCCACGACTACCGCGCCGCAACAAGCTTCCGCGCGGAGCGCGGGTCGCGAACTTGTCGAGTCGGCCCACTGACCAAACTAGGACCAATCAGCCCAAGCAGGAGGAACGAAGCAGTCATTTCAAGGGTATTTGTAGTCACCCAGTACGGCGGACCCGAGAACCAAGTGCTGCAGGATCGCGAGCTGCCGCAGCCAGGGGTCGGCGAGCTGCTCGTCGAAGTGCGCGCCGCCGGCGTCAACCCCTTCGATGTGAAGTTCAGATCAGGCCGTGCCGGCACGAAGATCCCATTGCCGGCTGGTCTGGGGTCGGAGGTCTCCGGAGTGGTGGCAGCGTTGGGGGAGGGAGTCGATGAGTTCGAGGTCGGGGATGCGGTGCTCACCCTCGTCCCGATCGGCAACGGCGGCATCGCCGAGCATGTGGTCGTGAAGGCTGACCAGACCGTGGCTAAGCCGGAGGACTTGAGCTTCCAGGCCGGGGTGGAGGCCACCGGCGCGAGGTTCGTTGCGTCCGGACCCGGGTTCGCCGATCGCGTCCGCGAACTAGCCCCGCAAGGGGTCGACCTGGTGGTCGACCTGGTTGGCGGTGAAGTCCTCCACGAGGCAGCCCAGCTGGCCAAGAGCCCAGACCTGGTCATTTCGGCGGACGACCCGACCGTGGTTGAACTCGGCGGATCTATGCGCGCCCACGATCTGGATGCCATGGCGAGCATCACCAGCGTGATGGCCTACGGCCTTGTCGACCCGAACATCACCGCCACCTTCCCGCTGGAGCGGGCGGCCGAGGCGATGGCGGCGGTCGAGTCCGGCCACGCGACGGGCAAGACGGTGGTCGTGGTCGCTTGACCTACGTCAAGGAACGCAGCTGTCGGCTTGCATAGTGTTTTGAGTGTCGGGCAGCGCAACGGGCCCCAACTAACGAAGATTTCATGAAAGGAAACCCAGATGAGCATCCAGGCTGAGAACAACACCCACACCATCCTCCGCGCGGAGGGCTTCGCCTGCCCCTCCTGTGTCGCCAAGATAGAGAAGCAGCTCGGCCGCCTCGACGGCGTTGATGCTGTGAAGGTTCACTTCGCGTCCTCGCGGATCGAGGTCGATCACGACGGGCAGAAGACCAGCGTGGACGATCTGGTTGCCGCAGTCGCCAAGGCCGGCTACAAGTCGAAGCCCTCAACCTTCTGATCCGATCAGGTCGGCCAAAGATCAAGCCAGCTGTCATGGCAGTCAGACCTACGGGTTATGGTGAAAGTTGAACCACCTGCGAACGAAAAGGAGCAAAGCCATGGCGAAAGCCTCCGTCAGCAAGGCCAGCACTCATTGGGAAGGCAGCCTCTTCAAGGGCAAGGGGCAGACCTCGCTCGACACCTCTGGGCTGGCGACGTTCGACGTCAACTGGGGCAAGCGCGCCGAGTCAGGTCGGGGCACCACTAACCCCGAGGAACTCTTGGCCGCGGCCCTTGCAAGTTGCTACTGCATGGCACTCAGCAACGCACTGTCCGAGGAAGGCCACGAACCCGCCAGCCTTGATGCCACCGCTGAGATGACCTTCGTGCCGGGCGAGGGTGTGACGGGGGCGAAGATAACGGTGAAGGGCGACGTGCCCGGGCTTTCGGCCGATGAGTTCCGTGAGAAGGCGGAATGGGCCAAGGACAACTGCCCGGTTTCCCAGGCATTGAAGGCGGTTCCCAAAGAACTCGTGATCGTCTGAGAGTTCGCAACAAAACACGGTCGCGTCCCTTTGAGAGGGGACGCGACCGTGTTTTGTTGCGGAGTAAGACTGCGCGACGACCGGTCAGCCCAAGGTGTCATTCAACCGGTAGATGAACGCCGCCATCGCGTCCCGCGCGACCGGCTGGCCCGGTCGGAAGCTGTAGGTTCCATTGGCCTCCGGCCAGCCGGTGGAGATGCCCGAGTTCGCGAGCCACATGATCTCGTCATAGAACTCGGTGCTGGTCGGGGTGACATCGGTGAACCTGTTCGTCCCTGAGGGGACTTGGGGTGACCCCGCATATCGGTACATGAAAGCGGCCATGGCGTCCCGGTTGATCGGTGTGACCGGACGGAAGGTTCGGCTACCATCCGCCTCAACCCAGCCGGTCGAGTATCCCATTGCGTTCAGCCAGGTGATTTCCTTGTAGAACTGGTCGTTGGGGGTCAGATCGGTGAACGGGCTCTGTGCTGGCGGGGTGAAGTTGGGCGATCCAGCGAACCGGTACATGAACGCGGCCATGGCGTCCCGGTTGATGGAATTGAGCGGGCGATAGGTCCTGGTTCCGTTGGCCTCCAGCCAGCCGGTTGAGTAGCCGTTGTCGTAGAGCCAAGTGATTTCGTCGAAGAACTGAGTCCCGACCGGCACATCGGTGAAGACGACCCGAGCCATTCGAGCGGCTGCGGTCTGGCGGACTTGTGCCAGTTGGGCGTAGAGCGATGCACCCGGGCAGGCGGTGGCGTTCCAATCACGGTGAGCGCCGAGGACCGGGACCTTCAGGCTTGCCCCGCCGACCGGGTTGACGTAGGTGGTGGTTCCGGTCGGGTTCAGGCCGTGCCGTTGCGCAAGTTTCGACACCTGGGTCGCGAGTGCATCGATGGCGGCGGCCGTGGGCGTGGTGTTGCCGGTGCATTGCCCGGGCTCAAAGCAGCCCATCAGCGAGATGCCGAGGTTGCCGGAGTTGTAGCCGCCGACGTGGGCGCCGGTGACGACGTAGTCGGTTCCGCTTTGGTGACCGAAGTCGCTGCCGTCCCCACCATAGAAGCAGGACTGGCTGGCCGGGCCGGAGGTGCGTCCTTCGTAGACGATGCCGTTCGCATCGATCAGGTACTGGTAGCCGATGTCGGACCAGCCATTGGTGAGCACGTGGTACTGGTAGATCGCCCGGACGGTGGCGGCGAAGTCTTGCGACGGGTCGTTGGAGCCAGCGGTGTGATGGACGGTCAGTACCTGGGCAGGGTAGTAGGTCTCGGGGTCACCGCTGGTCCACTTGCGGATCGACTCATCGGCACCCCAGTCTGCGCGGGACCGGCACGTCGGGTTGTCGACGTAGGCGAGGCTCATCGCCCGTGCGTCGCCGACCGGCTCGGACACACCACCAACCGCGCCGCGGTCGGTATTGATCGCGGCCGCGCGCCAGTTCACCCCCCAAGTCGGCAGGGCGCGCACCTGGTAGGCATCCGCGTTGTCTGCCAACAGCAGGCTGCTGGTGAACTGACCTTCGCCTTGGGCACCGTCCTGGTTGAAAGGTTGCCACTGCGTCCATTCGCCCTGAACTCGGAACCGGGCCTCGCCGTACGGGATGGCGCCCTGGGGGTCGGCTTCAGTGACGCCGGGAGCCAGGTCGGCGACGACGCCGAGGTACTGGACCGCGAAGTCCACCTCAACCGGCTCCGAGGTGACGGGGCGGGTGTCGTTGAAGGACTCCGGCGCGGGTGTCGCCTGCGCGGGGGACAGCCCCGAAGGGTTCAGGGTGAGGCCCAACGCCATCAGCACGGCGACGATGGTCGCTGTGGCGCGTGATTTCCGAAACATCAGAGGCTCCTGTGCGTTGACATGGCTGAAGCGTAGGACTGATCCGTCTGGTTCTCCCAGTCGGAGGCGTCGGATGAACCGGTATTCAGCACCATCACGCCTAGTGGCGGGCATGAAAGTATCAAGCGAGGGTTGAGCGTTGGCCCGTGACGTGCGGACGCTTGGGTGGCTGTGATACCTGTTGCCGCGCTGGTCCTGGTGGTGTTTGCCCTCGCAGGTGCCGGGTACCCGCCCAGCGCCGGATGGGTCTGATGCTCCTATGGATGTCAGGCGGCGTTGAGGTACTCGCTTTGCGGGGTCTCGCGGATCACCCCCGAAGACCTGCCGCCAACCGAAGTCGATACCTTCCTCGCCCTGCTGTTCGAGGACGCCCCGCTGCTCGCAGCCGGCACCGACGACCGGATCCGCGGCTTCGTCGGCGATGTCTTCGACCAACTGACCGAGGACGTCGCACCGACCCCGACTGGACGCCGGCCGTGCAGCGGTTCCTGCTCGGCCTGGAGCCCGCGGGGGGCAGGAAGGCCGGCCGCACTAGGGCGCTAGGCGCCCCCGTCGCTCACCACCCAGGCGTTCTCCAAGCCATCGCAGGCAGCCGGGATCGTGAAGTCGCTGCGCGAGGCAGCAGCCCCCAACTCCCCGCCGGCCAGGTCCACGCTTTCACCCTCGGCGAGCAGCGCGTCCCCGAACATCAGTCCGTCGCGCCACCCCGAGACGAGCCTGGCGGGGAAGATGGGCAACCAGTCCTCCCCCGTCTCGGAGGTGACCACCACGCACCCATCGCGCACCTGGAGCTCCCCGAGCAGCTGAGCGGTATCCCCAGCAGGTGACGTGGAATCGTACGTCGCCCACTCCGGGTCCGCCGACGCCGAACAAGCAGCAAGCGTGGCGGCGGCGGCCAGGACGGCACTTATCGTGAGTAACGGTGAGGCCTTCATTGGTCATCCCTGAAGCAGCGATAGGCCGAGCGTGTTCAGGTACCACACACGCGTGTAGATCGACTTGCTCCCGACGTAACCCTTCGTCGTGCCGTGAGGCACATTACCAATGAACCACGGACCACCACTGTCTCCCGCTGCCACCGCTGCCCCTGAAGTGAGCGAAAACACGGCAGCGCAGGTTGTGCCGGGGCAAGCCCCATCATAAACAGGACGGCAAGTAATGGACTCCACAGTGGTGCATGCGTACCCGCTGGTTTTCCCGCGTCGGCAAACACACTGCCCCACCGCGCCGACGCCGACGCCCTGCTGCGGCCTCGCGGTCGTCGTCGAATCCGCGTGGAAGAGTGGCTCAATGGCCTGGGCGGTGGTGGTGTGCCACTGCAGATCAGCGGTGGCGCTTCTGACCTCAGACACAAATGTCATTGCGAAGGGCCCATTGCCCGAGAAGCAGTAGTAGCTTTGCGCGTTGCTGCAATGGCCAGCCGTTAGCATTCCCTGGGTCCATGCCGCATCTGAAACGGTGAACGAAGAGGTGCATGAAGTAAGGTTGCGGCCACCACGGTTGGCATCTCCGCCCGGTGTGTCGACGGTCTCGACCTGGACGGGGACACCGCTCAGCGATGAAGCCGACTCGGCCCGCGCTTCGAACGCGGCAGCATCGCGGTCGTTGCCGAGCAGGTGAACGACTATCGTTCCAGACCGCTCGTCGGCGTACACTCCCTGAACCCGGTCGTCCAGTTCCGTCCAGGGCGTCTTTTCCACGACTGTAATCAACTCGGACAGCGGTTGTTGGTGCGTGACTTCGACAGTGATCGGCAGGTCCGAACTCGCGACCTTCTGGGCGAGCTCCGGAGGCACGGCGTCAACGACCCTGACCACAAGTGACACGTCTGGCTCATGTACCAAGTGCAACCCCGCCAGGTCATTGCCAGCCAACCTCGCCAACTCACCAGAAACGGCATCCAAATCCTGCTGCAACTGAAGTCGGACGCGGGCCGACTCTAGAGGAACACCGAACGTTTTTGCATAGGAGACTGCATCGACCGCTAGACCATCTCCAACCACGGGCGTAGCCATATCCTGGGGCGCCTCCACCCCTGAGGACGGTTCCCGATCGAGTGGATCGTCCGCACCGGCCGAAGTGACCCCTTGACCCGCGAGTAGAAGGAGAGCGGCACCAATCACGATCCCATTCCGCCATGTCAGCATGGTAAACCTCGTCTTTGAGCGTGGCGTAGGCTTGGTCCGTGACCCTACGACACGCGTCCTAGGAGGTCAAGACCACGAGTTGTTGACAGACCCGCCGCCTCCCAAGTCCACGGATACGGGTCATGTCGATCCTGGTGCACAGCGGCCGCCCATGGTGGTCTCTTGCCACCACAGGCCCGAACTCCGGTGCCGCGGTGCCGACCTGAACCCAGCCGTCCTTGCGGTACTGGAGCAGGATGTACTGGATCTGCGCCAAGGCGTCACCGGTGGCCACCGTGTGCAGCTCATCGATGTCGGATGTCGGATCGCCGCCGTTCGCACCCGTGCTGCCACCGAGTACGAGCACGGCCAGCAGGCCAGTTGCCGCCAGCCGCAAGCCACGAGAGATCGTCACGAGTGCCTCCTCGGGTCGTGGAAGGTTCCTTCACCCACCACAAGCCAAAACGTCAGGTTGTTCCTGCCACCCGACGGGCGAGGAAACCTAAGAACAACGATGTTCGGGAGAGGGATGCCGCTCCGAGGGGCTCGCCGGGGCGACTCAAGCACCTGCTCGCGCGCGAAACCGCCAGCTTGCTCGCCTCGTAACAAAGCTATCGGCGCGCCGCGTTATACCATCCGACCTCGCGGGCCTCTCTTGGTTGCCGACCGGTTTCAGGGGTGAGAATCATCTGCTGAATCTGGGAGGCCCAGGGTTTAGCCTTGTCAGGGCTACATTCATTGGTGGGCGATACTGGGTTTGAACCAGTGACCTCTTCCGTGTCAAGGAAGCGCGCTACCACTGCGCCAACCGCCCATGTGCAATTGTCTGGAGAGCAACCGAGGTGGGTACCGGATTTGAACCGGTGTAGACGGATTTGCAGTCCGTTGCCTCGCCTCTCGGCCAACCCACCACGCGGGAGTCTTCACGTGAGAGCCAGAGCCGGTGCGCGAGACCCTCTCCGAGCGGACGACGGGATTCGAACCCGCGACCCTCACCTTGGCAAGGTGATGCTCTACCAACTGAGCCACGTCCGCACGCCTTCCCGGGAAGCCCCGTTCAGGTGCATGGATCACCATAGCCGACCGATCGCGGCGGCACAAAATCGGTTCGAGGGGTTCTGGGATTGGCGCCTTGTCAACCCTTCGGCTAAGGTTGTCCCTCGCAGGGGCGATTGGCGCAGCGGTAGCGCGCTTCGTTCACACCGAAGAGGTCACTGGTTCGATCCCAGTATCGCCCACCCTGAAATCAGTCTTTGACTACGGCATACGCCTCAATTGCTATCCTCTGATTGCTGCCTCCGCGCTCCGCTGACCCCACGAGACAGCAGACACCGGTCTCTGGGCTCATTCGCGAGCCCGTTGAGTCAGCGCTCGGCCTTCCCTGAATTGGGTACGGCCACGGCCCAGGGAACCGCTTTCCAGGGCTGCTTGAGTCCGTGGCTGCGCTCCATTCAGGGGATTGGCCGACAAGGGTCCCCGAACGAGAGCGACGGCCCGAAGCAGGGGCGGGCAGAGAGGTGATGCGGGGCGCGACGACGACCATCAAGATTCCCGCCACGCTGGGGGACTCACCCGGAGCAACAAGACGATGCACAATCCAAGACCTCGTGCATCCGCCATGCGTTGCTTCAGCAGGACGCGCGGCAGGCAGCACCGCCGTGGTATCGGGCCGCAGTAACTGACCGTTTGCAGCACAAAGTGGTGCCGGTTCCGCCACGATGTGGGGATGACACTCTTGTACCTTGTGCGGCATGGCCAGACTGAGTGGAGCAAGTCCGGCCAGCACACCTCCATCACCGACCTCGATCTGACCGACGCCGGCGTCGCACAAGCCGAGTCCCTGCACAGCCGCCTCGACCCGGCGGAGTTCGGGCTGGTGCTGTCCAGTCCCCGTCTGCGGGCACGGCGCACCGCCGAGTTGGCTGGGTTCACTGACTACGAGATCGAAGAGGACCTCGCGGAGTGGTATTACGGTGACTTCGAGGGCATGACGAGTGCGCAGATTCGCGAGAAGCACCACGGTTGGCGCATCTGGTTCAATGGCTGTCCCTCGGGGGAGTCAGCCGACGAGGTCCGGGCGCGTCTCACTCGAGTAGTTGCCAGGGTGCGAGCCTCCGGGGTAGACAAGGCGATTTGTTTCGCCCACGGTCATTCCTTGCGGGTCCTCGCCCTCTGCTGGCTCGACTTCCCGCTCATCTTCGGGCAGAGCTTCCCGCTTGACGTGTCGAGCCTGTCCGTCCTGGGACGCGAGAAGGAGTCGCCGGCGGTGCTGCGCTGGAACAGTTGAGCCGTTGGCAGCAGCTTCTCCCAGCGCACGCGAGACCGTCACCGAGTAGGGGCACCGCTGCGCGACGCGAATAGTGACGTCGCCGCGCCCCGCCGGTCAACGGTTGACCGGGATCCCCCTGCTGACCAGATGCCCCTTCACCTGCGCGATGCTCAGCGTCCGGAAGTGGAAGACGGAGGCCGCGAGCACTGCGGACGCCCCGGCCTGCTTGACCACGTCGGAGAAGTGGTCCAGTATGCCCGCGCCCCCGGAGGCGATGACCGGAATCGTCACCGCATCGGCGATGGCTTTGGTGAACGCGATGTCGTAGCCGGCCAGAGTGCCGTCGCCGTCCATGCTTGTCGGCAGCAACGAACCCGCGCCAAGCTCCTCGCAGCGGGCGGCCCACTCAACGCAATCGAGGCCGGTGCCCTTGTTACCGCCGCTGACCACGACCTCGAATCCTGACGGCATCGCCGCGTTGCGGCGTCCGTCGATGGCCACCACGACGCGGTCACCCCCGAACGCGACAGCCGCCTCACGCACCAACCCGGGATCCTTCACCGCCGCGCTGTTCATCGATACCTTCGCGACGCCCACCTTGAACAAGTCGCGCATGTCGTCAAGCGACGAGATACCGCCGCCCACCGTCAGTGGGATGTCGATCACCGCGGCCACGCTCCTTGCCCACTCGACCCGGTTGGCGCGGCCTTCCAACGTGGCGGCGATGTCCAGCATCGCGAGTTCGTCCGCGCCCTCGGCGTCGTAGAAACGGGCATTCTCGACGGGGTCCCCGGCGTCCCGGAGGCCGACGAAGTTGACCCCCTTCACGACGCGTCCGTCCAACATGTCCAGACAGGGGATGACCGAGATCGGCTTCATGCGCGATTCCTTTCGTGTGATGTCGCAGACCAGTCTGCCGAACAAGCATGAGGAACGGGCGCGCGGGCTCGCCGCCGGACGGTTGCCCATGGTTCGGCCGCCGATAGTCTGGGCGGGTGACGACTACTGGCGGTACGCCGACGTCGGGCGCCCACACCACGCGCGGCGTCTGCGTTCCCGCGGTGGTGGCCCAGGCCCTACGACATCGAGACAGCTTCCAGGCCGTGCGCGGCTACCTTGGCACCGTCCTGGAGGACTTCTTCTGGTTGCAGTTCGCGGTCAAGTGGGGGTTCAAGAAGGTGCCTGTCGTCGACGTCGACCACCCGCTTGATGACGAGGTGCCCTTCGCACCCGACAAGGTCGGGGCCTACCTCGACTTCGTGGCCTACTGGATCCGTCCGCTCGGCTACATCGGACGGCGGTTCGGTGACGACGCGCAGCGGCGGTACACCGTCGCGTTCCTGCGCCTGATCGACCGTTGCTACCGCGAGGCTGCCGACGTCTACCGATTCCGGCTGTCCACCACCCGGCGTCCCCACCACTACAAGGGGCGATTCCTGGTGATCCGGTTGTTCGACCCGCACTACCTGTGCGTTCCCAGCCTGCACGTGATGATCGTGGTGCTCGCCTACACTTTCTATCGGCGTGCGTTCGCAGAACTCGGGGTCACCGGTGACGAGGCAGCCGACCTCGACCGCGAACTGTTCGGCGGCGCGGTCGAGATCACCGAGACCGTCCTCTACATCAAGCAGCACAGCGTCAACTGCATACCGGCGGCCCTCTATGCGATGTCGCGCATCACGCCGGACGCGGTCACCGCGTCCGAGGTGGACGCCTTCATCGACCGGCTCTTCGTGGACGCTCCGCTGCTCGCCGAAGGCACGGATGACCGGATTCGGGCATCCATCCGGGA
>WPCI01495229.1_pt1 | contig 14569 bp, 24 predicted proteins | sample 5399871 | NCBI WGS metagenome assembly WPCI01 (sample SAMN12869469, study PRJNA574797) | sludge metagenome | isolation source: wastewater treatment of pH7 | place: China:Beijing | collected 2019-05-20
AAGAAAGAAGCGAAGCCAATAGAAGAGAAAAAAGACGATTCAGGCGGATTTAGTATAGGGAATCCGTTGGACAATTTACCCGAAACGCCGAAAGATTTGCCGAAGCCTGGCGAAACCGAGAAATCGGGTTGGACACAAGATAAACCCAAAGAGCCGACAGGGGATTTGCCGACACCAAAGGATAAAGGGAAGGAAGAACCACCAAAACCTCCTAAACCAAACAAGGATAACGACAAACCACCGAAGCCGAGCGGAAATGATGATAAACCACCGAAACCAGGGGGTAACAATGATAAACCGCCGAAACCTGGCGAGAACGATGCGAAACCACCAAAACCTGGCGGAGACGGAGGGAATCCACCGAAGCCTGGCGGAAACGATGGAAACCCACCAAAACCTGGCGGAGACGGAGGGAATCCACCAAAGCCTGGCGGGGGAGGAAATCCACCGAAACCTGGCGGAACGAACCTTCCACCAATGGTTGATTATAAAAATAGTCCCGATTAAGGAGTGAATTTATTGAAGACAATTAAAAAAAGAGATCTAAAAAAATACTTTCAAAGTTTGCAAGTATTGAACGATTCTTTTGCGGATTTCACAACGGAATTAGAGAAAAAATATCCTTTAACAGAAGAAGAATCCAAGAAACTCGAATCTATGCGGGAATATTTTAAATCAACAAAGGGATTATTCATCAACATGGAATCTAAATGTTCTTAAAACAACACTAATCCATTGGAAGGAGGTGAAGTTTTGAAGTTAAAAAAATGCGGATTTTTATTTTCGTTAGTAATGGTGGTTTGCTTTGCTATTCCTAGTTTTGCTAAGGCTGAAGTTGTTGATTATTTAAAGGGTAAAATTGGTCTTGAATACTCTACTAATCAGAGAATTACTGAATTAACTGATGGAAATATTACCACTTATTATTGGTTTTCTAGTGGTCAATATTTTGTTTATTACATGCCTACAGTTTTAAAGGATGCTACACAGTTAAAAATATTAGCAGACGATATTAGTGTAATAGAAGTTGAATTCTTTAACGGTTCTAACAGGGTTTTAACTTATTATGGTAAGGAATTTAACTTTGATGGTAAGTATTATGTGAAAGACGTTAGTAAAGCAGGTATGAAAGATAAGGAGTTCAATCAATTTAGAATTAAGTCTTCGGGTAAAAACTTGAAAGTTTATGATTTACAGTTATTGAATGGCATTGTAGAAAAACCTTTAGATGATATTAAGAATTTAAATGCTATTTCAGAAGCGGATAAAGTGAAATTTACTTGGGAAAATCCTAATGATTCTAATTTTACAGGCGTTAAAGTTTATTTTGAAGGTGAAGAACGATTTTCTTTAAAACCCAATGTAACTGAAGTTATTTCTAAGAATTTAGAACCTGATAAATCTTATAAGTATAAATTTGTTGCTATGTATGGAGATAGGGCTTCGAAAGGTGTAGAGAAAACGATACAAACAAAACCTAAACCAAAAGAGCCTATGCCTTTAGTTAAACCGCCAGAAAACGTATTTTTAACACCACAAAACGGAAAGATGGTTATAGCATGGGATGATGTGAAATCCCCTTATCTAGAGGGATACAACGTTTATGTTGACGGGAAGAAAATTAATGATAAACCATTAAAATCTAGTAAATTAATTGTTAAAAGTTTAGAAAATGGTAAGTCATATAAAGTACAAATAAGTGCGGTTAATAAGGAGAATGCCGAAGGTGAGAAGAGTAAGGTAAAGGAAGAAAAGCCTTCCTCTGATGCTTTAGAAGTTGAGTATGACGTAAAGGTTCCCTTTGATGCAAAAGAGGCGGTAACGGTTGCTATGGTATTCCTAATGATTGTTGCACCATTTATATTGTTAGGGTTCGCATTGAAATTAAATAAACCGTTTATTACGTTTTTATATAATTCTATTCAAAACAAGAAGAGGAGAGAGTAAAAGTGAGTAATTCGTTTTTGTTAGATTCAATTATCTCTCTTGTATTTTCTAAATTAATGATATTTGTTGCTCCTGTAATTTTCCTGTTAACAGTTATTATTTTCGCAGACAAGATTATTGAATTAATCTTCTCTATTTTCAGCGATAAAAGGTGATTGAATGGGATTGATAGGAGATGCATTTAAAAAGCTTTTCGGCGTCTTATGGGACGTTATTAAATGGCTAGGGAAGTTGTTATATAAGATTTTCGAACCTGTTATTGATTTCCTGAAAATGATTGTAGGTGTAATTTTTGCCGTAATTGATGCATTTCTATATTTCCTCTATCAAATCGGTGTAATAGTGGTGAAGTTATTCTTAATAATTTTCGAAACTATGAAATTGTTATGGTCATTGATCGTAGGGTTCGGAAGAACACTAGCAAGCTTTAATTACACCCCTAGAGGTTCGGGTGGTCATGGTTATTCCGAAACAATAGGAAAATTATTTTCTATGTTAGGGCCATTCCAATTGAATGCAGTTGCAACAATATTAATGTTCATCATTTGGTACACAACAGTCATTGCAGCCATTAAATATGTTTCATCAATACGAGTGGGAGGGGATTGATTTTATGAGTATGAAAGATTTTACTTTTTCAGAGCTAAAAGGAAAATTAAGAAGCTTTGTAGATTCTATCTTCAATCCTTTCCATAGCTTTTTAGATTTAGGATTAGAGAAATTAAGAGCACTTAATCAAATCACCTCGCAAGGAATCGACATAGGGAAGTATTTTTCCGTTTTCGGTGATATGCCCGGAGCATGGCAGGGCGTTATTGTATCGGCTTTGCTATCGGCTACCTTGTTAGGTGGATTAATTATTTTTAGGTCAATCATGCGAATTTATTACAGTGCTAAGGAGGGCGTGAAATGGTGGTAGATGCATTTTTGTACATGTATGCAATTAGCTTATCAGCAGGGCTAGGACTTGTTACGGCGGTATTAATCGGGCTAAAGATTCACAATAGAAAACCAAAAAACAAACAACAAAGAGATGTAATAGGGTAGGTGTAAATAATGGGGATGTTAAGCAAGTTTAGCAGACAAAAAATGAGAGAAGAAGATTTTGAACCTAGAACAAATGACGTGTTAATTGTTTTCGATGATGAAAAGAAAACATCTGATATTAAAAGAATTAACGTAATTGAAGAAGATAAATTGATGGTTATCGGTGAATATGTAATACCGATTGAAGATTGCACCATCACAAATAGCGCGACAGGAAGAAACTTCTTTTATAGAGCGCCCACTCAATCCATCACAGAAACAAAAAGACTCGCTCAATTAGAAAAAAGCCTGGTACTAACAAAAATAACGAATTTCAGACCAAAACCACCAGAAAGCAACTTAAATATCATGAACGTAATTTTATCAATCGTTATCATTGTTTTTATTATTGTTTTTGGTGCGGTTAGTTGTTCGAATGGGAAGGCTCAACAACAAGAAGTACCTACACAGTCATACCAAAAAACAGACAAGTAGAAAGGAGAACGAAGAGTGTCAAATCCAACAACTAATGCTGAAAAGTTACAAAGTGCAATAGGAGACAATCTATTTCCGCAAGTAGATCATGTTTCGGATATAAAACAAGTTATAGAAGTAATGAAAGAGAAAGCCCAGGAATTACAAGAACCACAAATAAGGGCGCTCATTCTCCTACAAAAACTAGGAGAAAATACATATTTACACGGAAACGAACACCCATACAAAGATGTAATCAATTTTATAAAAGATGATAGCAAAATTGCAGTAGCAGACCCGCAATATTTCATCCAAACCATTGAAGCATTGATTCCGAAGCCACCAAAACCAATCGTCATGGCGGAGAAAGGAATGAGAAGGTAATGGCATTCCATATATTCATTCAAGCGCCTTTACGCCAGGGGAAAACGTTACTAATGTCAGTTTTAGCGCACTACTGGAAAATGAGAGTAGAGCAAATGGGCGGAGAAATACAGTTATTCTCAAATTATCAATTACTAGACTCGAAACCTATGGATCATTACACAGATTGGTATGAAGTAGCGGAAGCTCAAGGAAGTATCTGTTGTTGGGACGAGGCTCACATGGCGTTCAGTAACCGAAAATGGTCAAAGCATGGGCAAAGTATTGCTACTGAAGTAATGATTTATACAGGGAAAATGAGAAGTGTTCAGATGTACTGTTCACCTAATATTTCTAACGTTGATAGTCGTATCAGACAAATTGTAGAAGTCCTGGTCGATGTGAGGAAAACACCGAAAGGTTTTCACATTAGATTTACGGATTACCAGGAGGGAACAGTCTTAAATAAAGCGTTCTTGCCGATGAGTCGAGCAAAGAAAATATTTGATTTGGAATTATACGATACTCATCAAATGGTTAAGGGATTCCCTTTACCATCAACAGAAAAGGCAAGTGATGAGTTTTTCGAAAAGCTTGAAATGATACACGATAGAGCAAGGGGTAAAAGCAAAGGGAAACAAAAAAAGGAAGAAAAAACTACGATCGCTTTAGAAAAAGTATTTGATAAAGAAAAAATGACAATTTAGGGGAGATAAAAGCCATATGAATACATACTCATTAATTCCACCGACAAAACACGGAGATAAAGACCCACAAAGTCTTTTGTACCTTAATCCTAGCATACCAGCGCAAAAGTTAGCGAAGATGTACAACAAATACATTTTCTTTAAACAATTGCAACTAGCCGAGGATATGGCGGGGAAAATGGGTTATATCTTAATCCCTTATGATTGTATGCATTGGCAACGAAGAGAACAATTCCGAGATCATAGAAAAGTAAAGGTTGGACGTAATTCATTCTTCATGATGTCACCTAATGAATTAACAAGAACAGAAACAAGAAAGTTACAGGCTTATATTGAATCATTACACGAATAGGGGGATTTTCCATGATTGTAATTGGTGTTCTTTTAATGTTGGTGTTTAGTGTAGGTATGGTAGGAATTGATATAGCTGAAAAAAGAGCTTTGAAAGGGTGATTCTTTGCTAAAGGAAGCTTTAAAGACAACAGGGCTTAATATCCTGGGATTTCTAACGATTATTGGTATTGTAGCTATCTTTCTAGAATTCAGCATGTAGAGGAGGTGCTAGGCGTGTTTTATGGATTAATTTTATATTTCGCTATCGGATATATTCTTGCTTTTGGTTTACCTAAAATTACGATTCAGGTGCAAAAGAGATTTTTAGAAGGGAAGTCAAAAGAATGCTCTTTATCGGAATAGCAGCCATCATCATTTTAACTTTTGAAATCTATGATTTAATCGTTAATCTAGCAAGGAAATTAAAGAAATGTTAACGATTTTGGATTATTTGAATCTAGTAAATGCAATTGAAATTATAGCAATGAATATGATCATAGTTTTTATTGCTCTATCTTTCTATAGAAACCGAAAAGTTAGAAAGAAATACCAGGAATACCTGGAACAAGGTAAGGAAGAAGAATTTATTTTATGAAGAAGGTGAAAAAATGGATAAGTTTACGTTTTGGAAAATGATTCACGAATTTTTAGAGTACGTTGGGAGATTCGCTCCACTTATAGTATTGATCATTGTTTTATTTGGTTTCGCTGTAATATATAACAAGAATCACGAAAAGGACGAGTGAGTTTATATGACTTTCGAGGAAATTATAGTTTTTATAGGGTATATGTCCCCTTTAATTTGTATTGTTGTGGTTTTATTCGCTTATGCTAGGATGCTAGAGAGAAAAGGTGAGTGATTTTATGTTTGAAAAGTTTATGTGCAAAACCAGGTTCACTATTAATATAAATTTATTCGATATCATTACTTTTATTATAGTTTTAATAGGTTTATCTTTCGTTGTGACTGTTTACGCCACGAAAATTATTGTAGGTTATAGATATGATTTTTGGCTCTGTATTGTTAGTTTTATATATATTAGCACTTATTTACTTTCGGTATATATCCCTACATATTTTGTATTGAAACCTCAGAAAACAAAACATAAAGACGATAAAACAGTTTGAAAAAGTATACTTTTACGAAAAGAGAACAGAATATCATTTTTGCGTTCGCAAAAGTGTGTACATTAAGTTATGAACGTTCGTAACTTATTACAGACTTTTACGAACGCTATTGTTATAATAAAAACATGTTCCGCTATCGCTACACGTCTAAAGGGATTCTAGGGATGGCATTTTATCAATTGCAAAGGTGGGAACAAAATGAATATTGGGTACATAAGAGTTTCAGCAAAAGACCAAAATATCGAACGACAATTAAAGAAAATGAAAGATTTACAAATAGAAGACCGATTCATTTTCATAGACAAAGAAAGCGGGAAGCACTTTGACCGTCCTAATTATCAATCTATGAAGAAAATAATCCGAGAAGGGGATTTGTTACACATAGATTCCTTAGACCGTTTAGGGCGAAATTATGACGGTATCATAGCGGAATGGAAGTATATAACTAGAGAACTAAAAGCCGACATTGTAGTTTTAGACAACGAGACGTTATTTGACAGTAGAAAATTCAAAGATATGGGGGATATGGGAAAGTTAATGGAAGACCAGTTTTTATCATTACTTTCATATGTAGCCGAACAAGAAAGAAATAAAATCAAACAACGACAAGCTGAAGGAATTGCAGCAGCTAAAAGCAGAGGTATTAATTTCGGACGTCCAGTAGTGAAACTAGAAACCTTATCTAAAGAGCAAAAAAAGATTTTGAAAGATAATTATGATCGGTGGAAAAGCAAAGAAATCAAAGGTGTAGAATTCAGTCAAATGCTAAATCTCAAAAAAACATCATTCTACAAAATCATGAAGGAATATGAAAATACACTCTCAAAATAGCGAGGATTGTTTGTCCTTGCTGATTGACAAAGAAACATGAATAATCCCCGCAAAAAATATAAGGAATCGTAGGGAAGACATCAGGTATTCCCAAAAATGAATCAAGGAATCGTTTTTATTACTCGCTAGAAACCGTTTATATTAAAGGATTTAATTATTTTCGTTATATAATCCTTATGTGTCATATTGACGCATAAGAAAATATCTGTTAAAGTTAAATTCATAAAGAAATTTGACAGGAGGAGCAGAATATTGACGATAAAAGACATTTTCGAAGTCCAAGAAACAACACCTACTGAAAAACTTGTATTGCTCTATCTACATCAGCAAGGTTGTGCAGAACAACACGAAAAAATTAAGATTGAAGATGTAATAGAACATTGCAATTTATCACGCTCTAGCGTTGGACGAGCCTTCAAAGGTTTGGAGGAAAAAGGTCTTACAGATGTTTTCTATCAACGAGGAAAAAACCAAGCTAAACACATCAAAATTATTTTCAAAGATAAAGAAGTGTGATGATATGCAAAAAAGCGATCTAATTAAAAGTAAACTTCCTATTATAAATTTCTTAGAAAGCTATTGCGGGGTAACTGTTAGAAAACGGGGAAAAAATTACATGTGCAAGTGTCCCTTCCATGCAGATAACAAAGATAGCATGGTTGTGAACGTATCAGACAACAACTGTTATTGTTTCGCAGGGTGCGGGAATAGAAGACCAATAGACCAATTTTCAGGTCTGATGATATTGCATGGATGGACGCACAAACAAGCAGAATCTTTTCTTTTAAAAGAATTGAATTTAGATGTAAATCTAAATAATAAAAACATGCAAAAAGAAATAGCTAAACAAAAAGCCATACATAAAAAAATGCGAGAAATAAAGCATTTAGAAAATCATTTGTTGCAATTATTACTCAATCGAGAAAGATTTTTCAAAGATACTTTAAAACAATTTGAATTCACAACCGAAACAGATTTTTTCGACTTCATATATCATAAGTTGCCGATTTTAGAATATGAAATTGATATTCTACTATCTGATGATACACATGCAAAATATGAAGTTATGAAATATTACTTAGGAGGACTAAAACAGTATGAAAAGCACTTCAGATAAAACCATATTAACTGTTGTAAACGGCATAAAAAAAGATGATTCTTCAAAAGAGGTTAGCGCCCAAACTTTTGAAAAACCATCATCTTTAAAACATCCTATAAATAGTATAAGTGAAAGCAAAACACAAAATCAAGATACAAAAAATAACTATATTATAAAAAATGTATCGGTACATGGGAAAATCACATATGAAATTGACAATATCGCTTTAGTCGATGAAATTTGCGAGGAATACAAATTAATAAACAACTCTGTTATGACCGCAGTTTACGACGAAAATAACGGCGTGTGGCTACAACATGCAGATGCATTCATAAAAAGTATAATCACAAAGAAAATCAAGCCAGCTTTTAGCATTTCAAAAAGAAATACAGCCCTTGAATTACTAAAAGATACAACATTCTCTTATGGTTCTGATTTACCTTTTAATCAAAAACACAATGTTGTTATTTTCAAAAACGGAACTTACTATTTCCCTAACGATCCTGAAAACGAAAAAGGAAGATTTATCGAGTCATTCCAACCAAAAGATTACTCAACAACAAAAATCCCTCATAAATTCAATGAGGATTTATTTAAAAGCGATAAAAAACCAACAAAAACAATTGAAGCCTTATCACCTTTCATGAATGGGGGAGAAAAAGAGATGTTATTTCAATATCTCGGTTCATGTTTTTATAAAAGACAAAACCCACGAGGAATCCTAATCATGACAGGAGACGGAAAAAACGGCAAATCAAGAATCATTGAAATGTTTCAGTATTTTGTAGGTAGCGAAAATTGTTCAACAGCATCTTTAAAGTCATTAGTAGAAAATCGTTTCGCAAAATCATCGTTACTAAATAAACATTTAAACGCTTGTGGTGATATAGATGCAGATTTTTTCAAAGAATCGGCTGAATTAAAAGGTTTAACCGGTGGAGATACAATATTTGCTGAATTCAAAGGAGAAGACGGTTTTTCATTCGAAAACTTTGCTAGATTACTATTTTCAGCCAATAAATTACCACGATTCAAAGATGATACCGAAGCAATTTCAACACGTATGTTATTCTTAGAAATGCCTTACAAACCTACTAAAGAAGATGTAAATAAACTCGTATCAGCTTATAAGGAAGAAAGCGAATTAGTTATAACTCATTGTATTAATAGTTTTATCGAAGCATTAAAAAACGAGAAATTTACAGAATGTAAACGAAGCCTTGAAATAAAAGAAGAATGGTCAAAATCCTCAAACAATGTAAGTGAATTCGCTAATGAATGTTGTGAATTTGATAGTAAATATACATTCCCTATCAAAAAGACATATGAAGCTTATAAAGATTTTTGTAAGCAAAATGGATTTGAGGTTTGTAATAGTAGAACATTCAAAGAACGTTTCTTGAAATTCACAACAGGTGAACGAAGAACGAAACATGGACTAGTCTATATGGGTGTATCGGTTTATGATCCAAGTGGAGAATGAGAAGTTGAAAAACTTCTCTTTTTTTATTTGGTGTAGTTTTGGTGTAGTTTTGAAAACAGTATAAAACCTTGATAATTCAAGCTTTAATAAGAAAAGGTGTAGAAAGTGTAGTTTTTTTTACTTCTTTTATACCAAACAATATTTTATGGTATTTTTTTACTTTTTTTATTGTTTAATCCCACCGAATTGATTTTTACTACACTTTCTACACCAATAATACAATAAACGTTGATATAACAAGGTTTTAAGCGGTTTTTTTAATGAAAATAAAACTACACCAAAACTACACCATCCTTGTTATATCAACATCTAAAACTACACCAAAACTACACCAATTCAAGATATAAAGTGTTTTAAAACATTGATATAGCAACGTTTTATCAAATAATGCAATTTAGGGGTGTAGTTTTAATTTAGAAACTACACCCAACTACATTTCTTTGCTATCGCAAAGGTCTAAAGGGCATTAGAAGGCTAGCACCTAAGAATCCCTTTAGACGTGAAGCGCAGCGGAACATTATTATTCTATTTTCTATAAAACAGAAATTATGTAGTGACTCACAATATTAGCTAAACAAGTAGCTACAAATGTAATTAAAAATGTTTTCATATCAAATCACCTCTTTATTATTTTTTGTATTATATTGTTCATTTGAAGATTTAATCAGAATAAATAGTTCTACCCCTTTTAATAATTTTTGTAGTTGTTAAGTTGTTGTTAAGTTGTTGTTAAAGTGTTAAAAAATAGTTTTAGTTGTCTTTATGTAGTTGTTAAAAACTTGTAATATTGTTGTTTATTTGTTGTTTGGTAGTTGTTTACATGGTATAATTAGTATATAATTATTAAATTTGAATTTATTGATATGGAGGTGTAAGGTAATGGATGCAAAATGGGTTATAAGCCAGTTAGATAAAGGCGTATTGATGAAAGATGTTGCTAGACAATTAGGTATAAGCGATTCAACAGTTCGCACTAAGCTAAAAAAAGCAGGTTATGTTGCAATAAATAAACATTGGGTAAAAGGAAATGGTGAACAACTTTTGAACAACCAAATAACAACAGAAGAACAAGTTAAGAACGTTGAAACAACACCAAAAGAACAACCTTATAACAATTTAATGACAAGTAATCCTTTTTCAAATGAAGAAATAGAAATTATTAAAGAAATGATAAGCAACTTTAAACAAGTTGATACCAAAGCAGAAAAAGGGCTATATGATCGTATAGGTGAGAGAGAAACAGGAAATGAAAGAAATAACATTTTCTTGAACACAAACACTCAAAATATGTTTGATGATTTTATAGCAGAGAAAAATTTAACAAAGAAAAAATCTTTGATCGTAGAACTTGCTTTAGAAGATTTTATAAAGAAATATAGTTGATGCTATACTGGTAAAAAATAAAAAGAAAAAACAAAAAGAAAAGAGGATGATAATAAAGAGATAAAGAGGATTTTGAATGCCAAGACCACGTAAACCGTTAGAAGATAAAATAGATACTTTATTTGTGAAAGTCCCGAAAAAAGTAATTTGGGCATTTGAGGAATTAGGGAATAAGAACGAAATAGCAAGTCAAATCATAATGGATTATTACAACAAGAATTTAAAAAAAGACTAATCATTTTCTTTCTTTTTTTAAAATTAATACGAACAGGTTTATTTGTGTGCGAATACACGTTTGTATATATTTTCGAGAAAAAAATACAGGAGGTGCCGTTTGTGGCGTTTTTAACAAGTGTGAAAGCAGGTAAGAGAAGATATTATTATTTAGGAAAATATACAGGTAAAACACAAACCAATCAAAAAGGATATGAACATTGTTATAACTTTGGAAATGAAAATGTAGCATTGGAAAGATTATCTTTATGGATGTTAGATAACAGTTTCATCCCAAAAGAATTAATAGATTTAGGTATTTCAAAAGAAGATGTAATCAAGTGGAAAAATAAAGTGTTAGAAGCAATCCAAACTCAAACAGCATCTTAGTTTTTTTCGAAAATTGTATTATCCATATGTAATTAAAAATGAATTTAAATAGGAGGGTAGCAAATGGACTTTGTTTTATTAAATATATTATTCTTCGCTGTTTTTGCACTTCTTTTCGTAATCTTTATTGTTATTTTAAAACTAATTTTCGCTTTATTGGATATGGCGACAGGATGGGAAACTCCTACGGTATTCATCGGATTATTTGCTGGTGTGATATCAAGTTTAATTATGATTGCTATTTTAAGAGGTATGCCTGTTTAATCAAATTTGAAATTTGTGAGGATGTTAATATGAATGTATTTGAAATTATTGTAGGTGTAATTTTTGTTATTGTTGGATTTTTTGCTATGTATCATTTCATTAAATAAAAGAGGTTGTGATTCTATGGATAAGGAATATTTTTTATTTTTTTTACTTTTTGGTTGTTTTATTTTGTTAGTAATTTGTTTAAGTTGGGCTGATTTTAGTTCTATAAAAATACCTTTTTCAGGTTAGATCGGATGAAAAATCCGGTCTTTTTTATTTGTTTAAAAATGTAAAAATATTACATAAAAACGTGCGGTATTTTATCGTTATATATATAACTAAAAAAATTCATGCGCACACTTTTATATTTTCATCTGTACGGTAGTAACAGGGGGTTAGGGGTATGAAATATATAGCTTATAAATCTTAGAAATGAATAAAGAAAAAACCGAAAAGAAGTTTTCGGAATTACAGCGAATTCATTAATTTAAATATATACCTAAATTATTTTGGTACTTCCTTTACGAAATAAAAATGATTATCATAAGGAACAGATATATTTCGAGTCAATTTTATTCCATAAAAAAATAGCCGAGTCCTACAAGGTGTTGGTAGCACCAAGTAAGGGCTAAGAAGTACCGACATACTTCAAAACCGAGCCGAAGCTCACATCAACTATATGTGCTATTATACACATTCTTATTAGAGTTGTATATGTGCATTTATAGATGTATGTGTAACAAGGGACAAGTGTGTCTTTCTTATTTTGAAAGAGTATACTTGTCCCTTTTTTATTTCTTTTAAAGAGGTGGTAACAAATGAATGAAACACTTATTCCGACTGATGGCGGTACGCTTGTTGTTTCTCATTCAATAACATTGGGTGACATTATAACGATTATTCTTCTTACATGTATTTTGTTTGTTATGATCTACAACAATTTCACAAGGAGATTTTAAGATGTACGATGTCATATTCGGAACACCTAAAGACGTCTTTTATATTTACCTCATATTCTTTGTAGCATGTTTCTCTATCTATCCTATTGCAATTATAATCATGAATTCCGTATTGAACAGGAGGAGAAACAAATGGGATTAGGAGGACTTGTATTTCAAGCGTTAAAGACGGTTTTCGGGAATATAGAAGTTATGGTTTCAATCCTTTCATTCTTTGTTGCCTATTCATTAGTGTTTACGTTGCTCGGTGTATATCGAAGGACAAAGGAATAGAAAGGAGCGAAATATATTGTGAATAACATGAGCGGTGCTTTTGATTTCGATTTTTTTTGGGGGAACTTTGGTTTTCTATTGAAGCTAGCAGCACCATTTGCCGTAATTATGGTTTCTATTTATGCGGTAGGTAAATTGTTAGAAGTAATCATTAGAGCCGTTAAATCGAAAGGGAGTAATTAACTATGGATTTACCACCAACTCATGCCTTTCTTAGCGGGGAGAATTTAACGCAATTTTGGAAGTATATGAAGTGGGTTTTATTCTATATTGCTCCTGGATTAATGATTGCGATGTGTTTCCCAGCAGTAGGCAAACTAATCGAAATTATAAAGAACATTTTCTCGGACGATCACGAAAAAGAAGATGAAAAAGACGATTACGATGTTCGTTATTATGATTGACATTCTCTAGCGAAATGCTAGTGAAATATAAAAAAACACTGGAGGTTTTTATATTATGCTTGATTTAACAGGAGTGAAATTACCATTTACGGTTGGAGATGCAGTAACTGGCGCTATGGCTTTAGTAGGGATTGTCGGAACGTTTATTTTATTAGGATTAGCTTTCCGTCTTGCACCTAAATTCATTACTTTATTCTTCAATTCAATTCGTAGTAATGAAAAGAAATAAAGTACAAAGAGGGACTTGTTTGTCCCTTTTTTTTTACAAAAAACGTGAGGTTTTTTAAATGATAAAAAAGCATACGGTACTCAAAACGTTAATGTGTTTCATGGTATTCCTCATGCCATTTGTAAATATGAGGTCAGTGTTCGCTGATGGCCCATCCATTCAATTACTAGGAAGTAAAGGGGTCACAGTGGATAACAAAGGAATTAGCCTTTCGTTAAAGGTTACTGACGCTAAGGATGTAGTGACATTCCAGTTATCCGAATTGATGCTTGTGAATGATTGTTCCTTCAATTTCGGATTAACCAAGTGGGTGAGACCTTCACAAAAAGAAAACAAATTTGACATTAATATCAAAGAAAACGGAACGTACGCTTTTTATATTTTTGTCAACGGTAAAGTCAAGGGGTATGTACGTTTTAAAGCAAAAGGATTTCCGCAGAATGCACAAGGTGGGGGAGTAACGCAGTATTGGGGCGCAGGAGCTAAATACTACGAGTTACCTGAAGAAGCTGTAAACCCTGATGACTTCCGTGATTATGACGGTAAAAACGACGGAATTTGCACGAACGAAAAATTGCCTGATAAACCACATGGTTCTGGAGATATTGAAGAGCCGAAAGACGAAGACAAAGAAGATAACGGAGGGAATAACAAACCTCCCTATGATCCGGAGGATTACTTTAAAAAACTTTTAAACAAGCTTGATGAAGTAGGGAATAGAATTCCACCACCCCCTGACTGGGATAAGGTATCAGATATTTTCGCAGATAAAATCGGTAATAAGATGTCAGAAGTCATAGGGAAGACACCAGACCCACCAAGTCCCCCACCGATACCTGACATGCCTGGTATTGATACAGGTGGTTTAGAGAATCATATGCCCGATATGAAAGATAATCCTGATTTGAAAGATTCAAATTTTACGGCTGACGACATAAAGAAAGAAGCGAAGCCAATAGAAGAGAAAAAAGACGATTCAGGCGGATTTAGTATAGGGAATCCGTTGGACAATTTACCCGAAACGCCGAAAGATTTGCCGAAGCCTGGCGAAACCGAGAAATCGGGTTGGACACAAGAT
>WPCI01487366.1_pt1 | contig 14562 bp, 13 predicted proteins | sample 5399871 | NCBI WGS metagenome assembly WPCI01 (sample SAMN12869469, study PRJNA574797) | sludge metagenome | isolation source: wastewater treatment of pH7 | place: China:Beijing | collected 2019-05-20
CGTCGCCCTCGCGGAATGCCCAGACCAGACCTTTGGCCCCGAGTTCCTTGGCGTCGTCGATCAGTCCGTCGAGCTGGGCCCGCGATAGTTCACGCTGGCCGAAGTTGATGCCCTTGACCTGACCCCCGGCTTCGATCACGCCACCGAACGCCTTGAATTCGGTACCCCGGAGGATTTCGGTCAGGTCAATCAGCTCGTACTCGTAGCGCAGGTCCGGCTTGTCGGATCCGAAGCGGCCGATCGCCTCGTCGTAACACATGCGCTGGAAGGGAATCTCGGCCTCGACCCCCATCTCGGCCAGCACATGCTGGATCAAACGTTCGTTCACGTCGATTACGTCTTCACCATCGACGAAGCTCATTTCAATGTCGAGCTGGGTGAAATCGGGCTGCCGGTCGGCTCGCAGATCTTCGTCGCGGAAGCAGCGGGCTATCTGGAAGTAACGCTCGAAACCGGAAACCATCAGCAGCTGCTTGAAGAGCTGTGGTGACTGCGGCAAGGCGTAAAAGGAGCCTTGCTGAAGACGGGCAGGTACGAGGAAATCCCGGGCACCTTCCGGTGTCGAGAGAGTGAGGATCGGAGTTTCAATCTCGAGGAAACCCTCGCTGTCGAGGAAACGCCTCATCGAGGTAGTGAGCCGATGTCGAAGCTTGATCGCCGCCTGCATCTGCTCCCGGCGCAGGTCCAGGTACCGGTGCTTCAAGCGGGTTTCTTCGCCCACCTCACCGTGGAAGCCTTCGATCTCGAAAGGCGGAGTATCGGACTCCGCCAGGACCTCGGCCTCTCGGACCCGGACTTCGAACTCGCCGGTCGGCAACTCGGTGTTGACCGTCTCGGCCGAACGCGTGACGACGTCACCGGTCACGCTGATCACATATTCAGACCTCAGTCCGTGGCCGAGCTCATGAGCTCCCCCGGCTTCATCCGGGTTGAAAACAAGCTGGACCAGCCCGGTCCGGTCACGCAGGTCGATGAAGATCAACCCGCCGTGGTCCCGCCGGCGGTGGACCCAGCCGGAAAGGCGGACCTGGCCGCCGACCTTGTCCCCCAGGACCTGGCCACACCAGGTGTCACGGTACGAATTCGGATTCAGTGTCGGCGCGTCAGTCATCGAGGCGCCAGTCTTTCATTTATCGAGGGCCGGGCCCGGTCAGGACCCGGCCCGGTCCTTTGGCGAAACCGGTCTCAACCCGCGATTCGGACCTTCAGCGACAGTTTCAGCTTGGTCGGCTTCCTGGTCTTCCGCTTGCCGACTTTCTTTGAACTGATCTGGTGGCTGACCGCAAGGCTCCGCTTGTCGACGTATGTCATCCCGTCTACCAGACTCCGGAACTGAGACTTGACCGTAACCTTCACGACCCTGGTCTTGCCGGGCTTTATCTTCACCTCGGCGGCGGTGCTGATTGCCTTCCCCTGTTTCGATTTCAGAACCTGCAGCTTCGATGAGCATTGCGGCTTGAACCTGGCCGGGCACTTCACGAGCATGCTCACCCTGGTGCCGTCGAATACGGCGGTCGAAAGCGACGGAGCCCTCAAACCGGGCAAAGGCACCGGCGGAACACCTTCCGGGTCGAACTCGAATGCCCCGAGGTCACATTTCCCTGCGGGCCTGGGCACTCCCCGCTGGTCCTTTTCCGGACACTTGTCGGGGTCCGAAGAGCCCGCCGTGTCGACCGCCGGGCTACCGGGCTGAATCTCAACCGTTCGGGTCGGGCCCCCGTTGTCAGCCAGGACCGTCGGCCCGAGGGCCACCGGGTCCATGTTCGACCCGGGGTCTGGTCCGGTCAGGCAGCTTCCCGCTGAAAGGTCCTGGGAACTCAGCACAAACCGCGGGAGGAACTGGGCGCCCGAGGCACAGTCATTTTGCCGCTCTCCCGGGTTCGGGGATGAATCAGTATTGTTGGCAAGTATCGAATTGGTCATGGCGGCGTTGCCCTTGAACATGACTCCGCCGCCGTCGCCGGTTCCGTTGCCGTCAACATCGGCTTCATTGCCAGCGATAGTCACGCTACGCAGGTCAACTGTCGTCCCGGAATCGTTGGCGATGGCACCGCCGTTTCCTTGTGTCCGGTTGCCGAAGAATGTCGAGTTGACAGCTTCCAGCCGGCCGCTCCCAAGAACCTGCACCGCTCCGCCGTTGCCGCTGACCCCTCCGCTCAGGGTGACGCCCTCCAGCCGCACGACCCCATTCCCGTTCCGGATCAGTCCGCCGTCAGCGGCGGCTCCCGGGTTGCCGTTGGTCAACTCGATATTCCTGAGTATCAGTGCGCCAAGGTCGGAGGCTGCGTGGTCGAAGATTCGGTCCGCCCCGTTCCCGTCGATTACGACCTTTGCGGATGCCGACGCAGGTTCGATCGTGATCGAAGCCTCATCGAGCATGTCCAGGTCGCCGATAAAGCCTTGAGATTCCCCTGCCCCTAGACGGTCGAGCCTGTAAGTGCCGGCTGCCATCCTGATCACATCGTCACCGATGCCGATTTCGCATTCTGCCTGCTGCATGTCGGTGTCAGCGGAAATGAACGCGTTTCGAAGCGAACAGCCTGAATCTCCCAGCTCCAGTGTGTCGTCTGTCTTGTCTACGTTGATGATGGCCGCATGGGCGGCCGCCGGCATTGCCAACAACGCAACCGACGCCAGCAAAATGACGATCCTCTTCACTTCACTCCCCCTTGGTCTTGTTGACTACTTGACCTTCAACTTGAATTTCCGGTTGACCGTCGTGACGTCGGTCGCGCTCACGGTCGCTTTCACGGTGTAAGCCCTCTTTTTCGCCTTCGGCTTTGCCTTCAGCTTGATCTTCGCCTTGACCGTGGCTCCGGCGGCGATATCGCCGACGTTACGGCACAGTTTGCCCTTCGCCTTCAGCCCTTTCTTTGAGGCCTTCGGCAGCACCAGGCAAATCCGTCCGGCCGTCGCAGTGCCCTCACCGGAGTTGGTCACGACGACCGTCACCGTCTTCACCTTCTTCCGCTTTACGACCTTCTTCTTGGGTTGAACTTTGGTGATGCCGAGCTTCGGCACCTTGGCCGGGTCCGGAACATCAGGGTCAACGACAGGAGGTGTCGGTTCAACATATGTGGTGGAACCGATGTCGCAGCTGCCGGCCGCCCTCGCAACTCCGTTCTGGTCGATTGCGGGGCATTGATCGGGCGCGTTCAGGCCACCCTTGCCGATCGCCGGTGATCCGGCGAGCAGATTGTGGGTGGGGGTCTGGCCGCCGTTGAATTGGAGCGGCCCGAACATGGCATCTGCCACCACAACGTTCGAAACCCCGAAACCGGCCAGGCATTCGGAAGGACCGATCGGCTGGGTCTGGAGGACGAAGCGCGGAAAGAAAAACGGTCCGCTGAAACAGTCCGAGGCCTGGTTGGCCGGCACCGCCGGCTTGCCGGAATTCCCGGCATTCAGGACGTTCGTAAAGTTGACGCTGGTCGCGCCTGTATCGGCGAAGCCGCCGCCATATCCGGCACCGCTGTTGTCGGCATCCGCCTGGTTGCTGACAATCGTGGAACTGCGAATCGTTGCGGTGCCGCCGCCTGGGATGTAGATGCCACCGCCGTTACCGTTCGCCTTGTTGCCGGAAACCGTGCTGTTGATCATCTGCAGCGCCGAATAGACCGCGATGCCGCCACCCTGCTGGACAACCGTGTTGCTGTCTATCGTGACCGACTCCATGGTCGTGGTGCCAACCCCGGCCCGGACACCGCCTCCATCCTCGATCAAGGTCAGTTTGCCGCCGGTGATCCTGATCGATTTGAGGCCCAGGTCACCAACCGAAGTCTTGTCGAAAATCCGGTCGATGTCGTTGCCGTCAATGCTGACTTTGGCTTCCGGACTGTTCGGTTCGATGTTGAGGGCGTTGGCGCCGGTGATGTCGAAATCTCCGGTCAGATTCGCATCCTCATCCGCGCCTGCCCTGGTGATCGCATAGTCACCGGCGGGTAGCTGGATCGTGTCTTCCGCAAAGCCCGCGGCGCAGCCATCGAAAGCTGCGTTGGTCTGGGCGGACGTGATTGCTTCCCGAAGCGAACAGGTCGAGGCTCCATCCCCGTAAACGTCACTTGTCGTGTTCACGGTGATCGTCACCGCGTTGGCCGCCGCCGGCAAGACGAGCATCGCAGCCGCCAGACACAACCCTGCAAAGAAACTCTTCATCGATTGACCCTCCGGTTGAATCGGGCCTCCCCAGTCAGGCCCGGTTCACCAGATCGTAGTCGCGTCGGTGGATCCGGTCAAGGCGAGGGGAGCCGGCCCGGCCGTCAACGGTTCAGGGACGAATCAGATTGGCAACATGCTTCGGGTCAACCGACTCCTGGTCCCCGGTGTCCATGTTTTTCAGTGAAGCTGAACCGCCCGCTTCGAGGATCAGCGTATGGGCGGCCCCGACCCGGTCGGCCTGTCTGAACTGGCCTTTCATGCTGCGACCCGCCAGGTCGATCTCCACGGCAAGCCCCTGATGCCGGAGCTCGGAGGCCAGCGCCACCGCCTTGGTGGTCAGTCCCGGATCGGCGATAGCGATGAACAGGTCCATTCCGGCCGATGTCACGTCTTCATCAAGAGCGAGCAGAATCCGTTCGATCCCGGCCGCCCAGCCAACCGCCGGCGTGGCCGGGCCGCCGAGCTGTTCGATCAGTCCGTCATATCGTCCACCGCCACCGATTTCGGATTGTGCTCCCAGCCGGTCGCAGACGAACGAGAAGATGGTCCGCGTGTAGTAGTCGAGCCCGCGAACCAGGGTCGGATCGATCGTGTACTCGACCGAGGCCGCTCCGAGGAGTCCTTTTACCTGTTCAAAATGCGCGGCATCCTCTTCGTCCAGGTGCTCGAGCAGAGTCGGAGCTTCAGTCATCACCGCCCGGGTTCCTTCATGGTCCGAATCGAAGGCCCTCAGCGGATTGATCTCGATTCTCTCGCGCACGTCATCCGAGAGTTCGCCGGAACGGGCCCGCAGATGGGATTTGAGCTCTTCGAGGTAGCCGGCCCTCGCTTCGTGTGAACCGAGGCTGCCGATCCGGAGTTCCACCCCGGGCACACCGAGCTCCTCGAACAGGTCGCTGATCAGGGTGATCACTTCAACGTCAGCGAGCGGCGAGTCGGTGCCGATCGCTTCCGCCCCGATCTGGTTGAACTGACGGTACCGGCCAGCCTGGGGCCTTTCGTGCCGGAAGAACGGTCCCGCATAGAAGAGCTTCACCGGCTGTGGCAGACGGCGCATGCCGTGTTCCACGTAGGCACGACAGATTGGCGCGGTGCCTTCCGGGCGGAGAGTAAGGCTCCGGCCGCCTTTGTCCTCGAAAGTGAACATCTCCTTGCGGACGATGTCGGTGGATTTCCCCACCCCCCGTTCAAACAGTGCGGTTTCCTCGAAGGCAGGGGTCATGATGAACCGGTAGCCGGCCAGACCGAAGATCTCCCTCGCAGCGAGGTGAATCCTCTCGCGCTGCGCGGACTGTTCCGGCAATACGTCGAAAGTCCCGCGGGGCGCCTTGAACTTCCCGGTCATCGGAAACTCACCTCGGGATCTCGGTCAGGAATGGATTGGTCTTGAGCTCGGCCCCGAGCGTGGTCACGCCCATGTGCCCGGGCAGGACCCGGGTTTCTGCGGGCAGAGTGGTGATCAGCATCCGTATCGATTCAAGCAGGGTGTCCCAGTCGCCTCCGGGCAGGTCCACCCTGCCGACCGAACCCTGAAAGAGCACATCGCCGGAAAGCAGCAGGCCGGCTTCCGGAATCGAGTAGGAGACATGCCCGGGACTGTGGCCCGGCGTGAAATACACATCGATCTCAAAACCGGCAAGGGAGAGATGCTCGCCTCCCTTGACCGTGTGATCCGCGTCGTAGCTTTCATACGGTCCGATTTCGGGCCAAGGGATGTAGGCCATGACGTCAGCGAGAATCGGCACCTCGATCTCCGGGCAGTAGACCGGCGCCCCGGTGGCCTTGGCGACCGGGGCGACCGCACCGATGTGATCGAAGTGGCAGTGGGTCAGCAGGATCGCTTCAAGTTCGAGTCCGTGCTCCGCCAGCGGTTCCATCAGGCGGTCAGGTTCATCACCCGGGTCCACCAGCAATGCCTTGCCGGTTCCCTCCTTGTAAAGCAGATACGAATTCTCGGCGACCGGCCCGACCGTAGTTCCGATTACCCCGAGGCCGGTCATGTTCAGCCCTTGCTCTTGGCGCGGATCCGTTGCCGTTCCCGGCGACGCCAGAGGAACAGATCCATGTAATAGCCGGCCGGGATGTAGAAAACGAGCATCAGCAGGCCGATCGCCAGCGAACCGGTGAGGTTGCGGCCGAAAATCAGGATCAGCAGGACAACGAAAATCAGCGAGGCAACCAGGCCGCGAATCACCGCGCCCTTCCAGGTCGGCGGGTTGTCACCCTTGCTCAGGGTCCGGCCTCCACCGGACTTTGCCTGATTCCGTGCTTCTGCCCGGGAGCGGGGGCGCGAACGGCGCTTGGTTTCGATGCTTCCGGCCTGTGTGCCACGCTTCTTTCGCGTGCGTTTCTTCTTGGTCTGAGCCACGCCCGGAATCTATCGGACCAAGGGGGCCGCCGACCCCCCGGAACCGGGGGTCAGGTTGGTTCGATCCTTCGTTCGATGATGTGAAAGGCAGGGTCGAATTCGCGGATCGGAACATCATCCGGATAGTCCTCAAGCGCCGCCTGGGGGATCAGTCCGATCAGTTCTGCCTCGACCACATTCGTGCCACGAAGCATCGCGCCTTCCTGAACTGCCTCGACGATCTCCCCGAGCGGTGTCCCGATCGGATCGTGAATATTGGTTGAGACCTGGGCCCGGCCGGTGGAGAGTTCGAGTCCGAGCGCCCTTACCCCGGGAATGCCCCCATCCGGCTGTTCGCGGATCTCCCCCGCGATCGCTCTCGCGATACGCACGTCATCGGTCGCCAGTTCGATGTTGAAAGCAGCGAGAGGCGCCCGGGCGGTGACCAGGGTCGCACCGGCGGTCGGATGTGGGCGGTCAGGGCCGAAGTCAGGCCTGAGGTTGCCCGAAACCATTCGTTGCCAGAGGGAATCGAGCCCGCCGGCCCTGAAATAGGCCCGTTCCCGCCGGTCGTTGTCGGATGCCACGTCTCCGTAGAGAAAAACCGGCACTCCCATCGCGCCGATTGCCTCACCTACCTCCCGGGCGACCTCGGCCGCCTTGCTTTTTCTCTCCTCGCTCAACCAGACAACCGGGCAGACATCGAGCGCACCTATTGCCGGATGGACTCCCTGCCATTCGGTCATGTCGATTTCAGACACCGAGGTGGAAGCGAGGCCGATCAATGCAGCGGCGAGATTCCCGGCCGGTCCTGCAACCGTGAAGACCGCCCGGTGATGGTCTATGTCTGTGTGGCGGTCAAGCAGGGTGACCTGCCCGCCCAGGGACCGCTCCATCTTCTCAAGCCGTTCGAAATCCCGGCCTTCGGAAACGTTGGGTACGGCAAGCAGGCTCAATTTGGTCGCTGGCCCATCAGACAAGCAGGCGGCCTTCAAGCACTACCGGCGCGTCGTCGATTGTCACTTCGGGCCTGAGCGACACAACATCGAGGTGAACCGGTACCTGGATGTTGCCCCCGATCGCTGCGGAGGCACCGAAAGCAACGTGGGCGGTGCCAATGATCTTCTCGTCTTCGAGAATGTTGCCGGTCAGAATTGCTTTCCCGTTGGTACCGATCCCGAGCTCGGCCACATTGGTGCCATCGGGACCGTGAACGGTGAGCAGTTCCATGAGCTGCTCCCCCTCGATTCCGGTCGCGTCAACCAGATGTCCGTCCTCAATGCTCAACCGAACCGGCTCGGTGACCAGCCCGACCCCGGCTATCGATCCGTCCACAACCAGCGTGCCTTCGGCTGTTGCGGGGGCGATGAACCCCTCACCACAGGGCAGATTGCCAAAGGCCCCCTCATGCTGGAGCTGACCGGCATCGGGAATCGCTTTGCGGCCCTGGAGCCCGAGCCTGAGATCACTGCCGTGGTCGCAGGTGATTCGTGCCTCGGTGCCGCGATCGAGCAGCCCGGCCACCTTGCCGCCGCGGCGGATCAGTTCATTGATGTCATCGCTCATTACCCTGGCGAGCATTTCCGTGGTCGCCCCGGGAAGGGTCGCGGTTCTGGTTCCCGATTCGGTCGCGAGTTTGCGGGAGGCGGTGTGTGAGAGTGACTGGACGGTCGGTGCCAGAAGCACGTCGGCGGCAACCATTGCTTCCGCTACCGTGGCGGGCGGTTCACCGGCATGTGAATCCCTTTCCGTCATCACGGCTAGAACTGACTCCGCCCCTGCCGCTTCGGCTTCACCACGAAGGGCATCGCCGAGTTCACGGGTTGCCGGGTTACAGACAACCAGCACGTTCTCGTTCGGCTTCACTCCGAGACAGTCGCGGACGACAGTTCTGACTGCCTTCTCCAGATCCTCTGACATGAACCGGAATCTACCCAGTCAGCTTCACCGGCTCCGCGGCACCGGCGGTTTCGGGCACCGCTTTCGTTCTGGTTGGCCGTCATCGGTGCATTCTCCGGTTAGGGTGGATCAACAGGCAGATCACGATTCCGAGGAGGTAGCGATGAGCCTGTCAGCAAGCAAGATCGCGGCAGTGGCTGCGGTCAACGACATGGTCCGGGCACGGAACTTCTATGAAGAGACGCTCGGACTCGAACCGGCCGAAAGTGGTGCCGACGGAACCGAAGTCCTTTACGGCTGCGGTGACGGCACGGGGCTGTTGGTCTATCCATCACCAGACCATGCCGGCAAGGGAAGCGCCACGATCGCGGCCTGGGAAGTTGATGATTTCGACGCCGAGGTAAGTGCCCTCCGCGGTCGCGGCATCACGTTCGAGGTCTATGAGGGCTTCGGCCAGGATGAAAACGGAGTGATGAAGATGGATCAGGCAAGAGTCGCCTGGTTCACGGACCCGGACGGCAACACTTTCGCGATCTCCGGGCCCTGATCACCTGGATCCCGTCCGGTTCGTTACGCAACCGGGCCGGACGGGTAAATTCAGGACGTGAAGTCTTGGCATCCACCGGTCATTTTGCTGGCTCTGATCGTGCCGGCCGCGGTCGGCTTCGCGATCGGAGGCCCCGGCCTTGGAATCTCGATCGCAGGTCTCTCGCTCGTCGGCTTCGCAGTGATCGCGGCCCTGGTCATTCCTCGCGATCCGATCGGCAGGAAGCCCCACCCGGAGCTCGCCCGCCGGCTTCTGGTCGTCACTACTTTCCCGATCGGGGATGCCGCCGCGATTCAGCGGGTTGCCGACGAAGTGCACCTCGGGTTCGATGAAAACGAAGCCGAGATCCGGCTGGTTACACCCGCCACCAACACTTTCCTCCGTCGCTGGGCGACCGACCTCGAAAAGGCTCGTGACCGGGCCCAGCGTGACCTGGTCGTTTCGGTCGCTTCACTCAACCTTGCCGGGGTCGATGCGAGCGCCAGGGTCGGGGATGAGGACCTGGTCCAGGCAGTTGAGGATCAGCTGGCGACCTTCAACGCGACCGAGGTGTTTCTGCTGACCAGAAACGATCCTGATTCACCAACCGCGAGTCAGCTCCGGGAGCGGTTGCTGCCCCGCTTTCACCACGTTGACCTGAGGTAGCTTCCCGGCTTCCGGCACCCCGACCTGCGGTAGTTTCCCGGCATGAGCGCGGTTATCGAGGTGAAGGGCCTGATCAAGGATTTCGGCAGTACCCGCGCTCTCGACGGCCTTGACCTGATCGTGGAACCAGGGCAGGTCCACGGTTTCCTCGGGCCAAACGGTTCCGGCAAGTCGACCACGATCCGCGTGTTGCTGGGCTTGATCCGGGCCAGCGGTGGCGAAGCAAGTCTTTTCGGCCGGGACCCCTGGTCTCGCGCGGTTGAGCTTCATCGCCGTTTGGCCTATGTACCGGGGGATGTGAATCTCTGGCCCAACCTGACCGGTGGCGAGACGATCGACATGCTCGGTTCGCTCCGCGGGGGTCTCGATCCAAAGCGGCGCAAGGACCTGGTCGAGCGGTTCGAGCTTGACCTGACCAAGAAGGCTTCCACCTACTCGAAGGGGAACCGCCAGAAGGTCGCGTTGGTCGCGGCGCTCGCTACCGATGCTGAGCTTTTCATTTTCGACGAGCCGACTTCGGGGCTCGATCCGCTCAAGGAGGCGGTGTTTCAGGATTGTGTGAAGGAAATCACCGGCAAGGGCCACACGATCCTGCTTTCGAGCCACATCCTCGGCCAGGTCCAGCATCTCGCTGACACTTTCACGATCATCCGACGGGGCCGGACCCTGGAGACGGGGACTCTCGAACATCTGAGGGAACTGGCGGCCAGCGCCGGCAAGGATCCCGCTTCTCTCAGCCTTGAGGATCTCTTCCTCAGCGTCTATTCGGACTGATGGCCAAACTGGCCGGAACCCGGGATGCGATTCGTTTCGCGCTGAAGCGGGATCGGGTGATCCTGCCGGTTTGCATGGCTGGCCTGATCGGCTGGATGGCGATCTATGTGATCAGCTACAGCGGCCTTTACGGCACCCAGGCCGAGCTCAATGCCCTTTACGAAAGTGTCGCCGGCAACCCTGCTCTGGTCGCGATGACCGGTCCCACCGGGGGATTGCAGTCTCTTGGCGGCGCCACCGCCTGGGAGAGTCTGCCGGTCGTTTCGATCATCAGCGGAATCTTTGCGATGTTCAGCGTGATCCGTCACAGCCGGGCCGAGGAAGAGGATGGCCGCACCGAGCTGCTGCTGGCATCCGGCTCGGGCCGGTTCGCTCCGCTTGCCGCCGCATTGATCGTCACTTCAGCCGCCCTGGCTGTCGCCGCGACCGGTTACCTGGTGGTTCTCGCGGCCTGGGGGTACGGGTTCGGGTCTTCGGTCCTGCTTTCACTGGCAATCCTCGGATTCGGTCTGGTGATCACCGGAACCACCGCTGTCTTTTCCCAGGTGACCGGCAAGGCGCGGGCCGCGCGAGGTCTGGTCGGGGTGGTGATCGGGGTTGCCTGGTTACTCAGGGCGATCGGTGACACCAGTGACGGCATCCTCAGCTGGTTTTCACCGTTGGGCTGGGCCCAGCAGACCAGGCCATTCTGGGAGGACCTTTGGTGGCCGTTGCTGCTGCCAGTGGCCGCGACCGCGGTCACCGTTTCACTCAGTTTCTGGCTGCTGGCCCGCCGTGACATCGGCAGCGGCCTGATCCAGCCACGTCCCGGCCCTTCTGCCGCCTCGTCTTCGATCCTCCACCCTCTGGGCTTTTCCTTCCGTCTCCAGCGCGGAACTGTGATCGCCTGGACGCTGATGCTGGCTGTCTACGGGTTCGCGGTCGGCGCGGTCGGCAACAACATTGAGGATCTCCTCAATTCAAGTGCCGCTTTCACCGAGGCGCTCGCTTCCGCAGGCGGTGACCTGCTTGATTCCTATTTCGCTTCGATCCTGAGCGTGATCGCGATTCTCGGCGCCGGTTTCACGATCAGTTCGGTCCTGCGGCCCCATGCCGAGGAAAGCCGGGACCGCGCGTCGCTGCTGCTCAGCGCCCCACTCGGGAAGGCCCGCTGGGTTGCGGGTCACACCTTGATCGCATATGTGGCGAGCGCAGTGATGATCGCCCTGACCGGTCTGGGGCTCGGCATCGGTCTCGGGGTGGCGACAGGGGATTTCAGCCAGTCCGGGAAGCTGCTTGCGGCCGGGTTCGCCCAGGCTCCGGCAATGTGGCTGACCGGGAGTCTGGCGCTGCTTCTTTTCGGTATCTCGTCCCGGCTCGGTCCGTTCGCCTGGGCCCTCCTGGCGGGTTTTGTCCTGATCTGGACCCTGGCTTCATTCGGCAATCTGCCGCCGTGGCTGATTGACCTCTCCCCTTTCTCCCATGTGCCGGCAGTCCCCGCGGTCGCTCTGGACATGACTCCACTGCTTGCGATGACCGCTCTGTCGATCGTCATCACCGCGGCGGGTCTCGCCCTCTGGCGCCGCCGTGACCTGCTTTGAACCGGCCCCGGCTATCGTCGCGTTGAAGGTGGAAGCATCCGCATTTCTGGAATTCTTCCCCGGGTGAAGAGTCGACTGCGCTATGAGCGGGATTCGATCGAGTTCAACCGTGTGGTCACCCTGACCGACGGCATCTATGCGATCGCGATGACCCTGCTGGTTCTCACGATCGGCATCCCCAAGGTCGATCCGAACGGTCTGCTCGATGAGCTCAAAGCCATCCACGGCGACATCCTCACCTACATCATTTCGATCGCGATCCTCGGCTATTACTGGATTTCAAACCATCGATTCGTCCGGCATCTTGCCGCGATGGACCCCACCTACACTGGCCTCAACGTGATTTATCTCGCATTCGTTGCGTTCCTGCCGCTGCCAACGGCCCTGCTCGACCGCTATTCGTCCGAGCCGGTAACGGTGGTCCTTTACCTCTCGACGTTGCTGCTGATCAGCCTGATGGAGGTTGCCCTTTTCGCCTGGGCTCATCAACGCCGGCTCTTCACCGCTGATCCCTCGGCGAGAGCGGTCCGGTACGGCGTGCTGATCGCCCTGCTGCCGGTGCTCGTGTTCATCACCGCGATACCGATCGGCCTGCTTTCCTCCTCGACCGTGTCCCTGGCCCTCTGGATCCTGATCAGTTTCCCGATCAGCATCTATCTCGACCGTCGCCTGGGCCCGACTTCCGACTACCTCTGATCGATCGGCGCCAGCCGCCGGACCCGGCCCGCCATCATCTAGACTCTCCGTCCCCTGCCGGGGTAGCTCAGCTGGTTAGAGCAGCGGAATCATAATCCGCGTGTCGGGGGTTCAAGTCCCTCCCCCGGTACTACTTCCAGAGCCAAGTACGACTCACTTTCGGCTCGAAAACTTACAGGGTGGCAACGAAAGTGGCAACACCCTGACGCAGCGAGATCCAGGGCAGCCCAGGTAGAGCCGCGAGCACCTACTCAGGAATGCCAGCGAGCTCTCGGCCCTTGGGGGTCAGTTCCCCACCAGCTTTTCCCCGAGTCGTCGGGGTGAGAATGTCTCGCTCACGGGCAGCCGCAAGAACTTTTTGAGCTCCCTTGACCGTGTAGTCGTGTTCTGCGGCTGTGCTCTTGACGGGCGAATCGACTCCGGCTTCGACGAGACGCGCATAGGTAGCGGCGACCGCTGCGACCTTTCGGTCGTCTCGACGGTGCGGTCGCTCGCCGACACGCCTCGGCTCGGCAAGTTCTGGGAAATAGTCGAGCATCGGGGACGGAACCTTCTGGATTTCCGACAATCGAGCCCTAGCGAGACTGAGCAACCCATCGGTGCGGACGTTTCGCACGTCGCCGGAAGTCGTACCTCCTGGCGATGGATGGCTTCCAGCATCTATGACTTCACCGCCTCGACGTGGTCGCTCACCATGGGATCTCCCGAGAATGTCCGTCCTCGCCGGAACTCGATCCGGTTGTTTAGGGAAAACGCGGATCTCTCCGAGTACGGCGTTCTCACCATCTCCGATGATCCGGGCTGGAACTCCCCCGTTTCGGGCGACACTTTTCTAACGGGTTTTCCATCTTAGCTTCGGCCTGATTTGGCCAGGACCGGGCTAGCCCGGTCCTCGAACTCGGCGGGCGTCAGCCAGCCGAGGTATGAGTGTCTTCTTCTGCGGTTGTAGAAGCCTTCGATGTATTCGAAGACTTCGGTTCTGATTTCGTTTCTGGTCTGCCAGCTTCGCCGGTAGATCAGCTCCTTCTTCAAGGTCGCGAAGAACGTCTCGGCAACCGAGTTGTCGTAGGCCGATCCAACTTTGCCCATTGATCTCGCGATGCCGTTTGCTTTCGTGGCCTGCCCGAAGGCGAGTGAGACGTATTGGCTTCCCTGGTCGGAGTGATGAATCAGGCCAGGCCCTGGCCGGCGGCGATGAACCGCCATCTTGAGCGCGTCGGTAACAAGCTCTGCCCGCATGTGATCGGCCATCGACCAGCCAACGATCCTTCTCGAGTAGAGATCCTGAACTGCCGCGAGGTAAACCCAGCCTTCCCAGGTCTTCAGGTAGGTGATGTCGGCCGACCAGATCCGGTTCGGTTCAGTCGCTTTGAACTCCCGAAGAACGAGATCGTCAGCAACCCGAACCCCGGGAACGCGGATCGTTGTCTTGCCGCGCTTCTTCTTGATCAAACCTGAGATCCTCGCCTCACCCATCAAGCGCTCAACGCGCTTTCTGGAGACTTTGATGCCGTAGGTCATGCGAAGCTCCGCGTGAATTCTCGGGGCACCGTAAACGCCCCGGTTGGCGGCATGGATCTCTTTGATCCGCCGAGTCAGATCACGATCCTGGGTTTGCCTCTTGCTCGGGCCTCTTTTGGCCCAGGAGTAGTAGGCGGTCCGGTTGACCTCGAGGACCCGGGCCAAGATCTTCACGGGGTAGTTAGATCGTTCGGTGTGGATGAACTGAAAGGCCTCCTTCACCGATTGTCTGTTTCTTTGGCGAAGAAGGCCGCCTTGGGTTCAACTCGTCAGCGCAACGCTTGGTTCAGTGTATTGGCGGGGGTTTTGAAGCCGAGGGTTTTGCGGGGTCGGGTGTTGAGTTTTCTCGCAACCTGATCTAGATCAGGTTGCGAGAAATCACGTAGGTCGGTGCC
>WPCI01060926.1_pt1 | contig 14532 bp, 17 predicted proteins | sample 5399871 | NCBI WGS metagenome assembly WPCI01 (sample SAMN12869469, study PRJNA574797) | sludge metagenome | isolation source: wastewater treatment of pH7 | place: China:Beijing | collected 2019-05-20
ACTTTACTTAAATTTCCTTCAACCTTTTTCCTTTTCTCTTTACCAGAGACGTATAAAGGAGTGGATAAAATTCGAATAAGAGAATCGGATACTTCTAATTCCTGTTCAAAGCCAGTATGACGTTCTTTTTCAGGATCAAGGGATAAAACTTCGCCTGCCGGATACAGGAGATTAAAAGTTTTATTAAAATATATAGAAACGTGTCTTTTATATCAATACATGCTCTTTGCCTTTCGTATTAATACATGCTCTTTTTGATTTCTTATCCTCAACCTGTTGAACAGTTGTAAATCCGGTTATTTCCGGGGGCTTTATCTGATAGTTCCTCAGCATCAGGATCAAGCAGAACTATCGATTAAAATAATTGAGGCAAACTTTCTTTGTCGAAATGAACGCTGGCAGAAGTGAGATCAGGATTCCGAATCAGAATGATAGTATTCCTGTATACAATTTTCAAATATCTTTTTGGATTTTTCGAACCCTTCGTATATTCCGTCCAGATGGTCCTGAGAATAATTTGGTTTTTCTTTAACAACGATCGTATCTATAATCAGGTTAAATCTATCCTGAAGGCTGCGTATCTTTGTTTGAGGATCTTCATCTGTAGACGTAGAAAGAAACTTTTCTACGTTGTCTTCAAAAGTGTCTTTAGCTATTTCCAGGCCTTCATTTATCCCTTCTTTATAATCAGAATAAGCTCGTCTATCCTTATTTCTTTCAATTAAATCACTGAACTTTCTAACTGTCTTTTTAATTCGCTTCTGTTTCAAACTCCTCCCTCCCTGACAAAAACATAAACTGAGCAACAAAAGAAAAAATCAAATCCTGTACTGGTGGAATCTGGTTAGAGCATTTATTTTCCATTATTTATATATATAATGGACATAAATCCTTCCCAATCTACAGGCTTCTTTTTATCATAATTATTTCTTGACACCGGGATGATCTTAAGCCTGGAAATTTTGAATATAACCAGGAATAAGCTGGAGTTTTACTGGAACTTCATCCCTGCATTAACACATCGGATTAAGCGTATCTAATTTAACACATCTGATTGAGCGTATCTGATTTAACAGATCTGATTGAGCGTATCTTGATTAAACACATCGGATTAAGCGTATCTAATTTAACACATCTGATTGAGCGTATCTGACTGAAAATATTCTGTCCGTATCTTCAAATAAGCAATTAAAGGCATATATTACATTATAACTGAAAGTAAGACTTTAACAGATTCCAACATACGGACTGCAACATAGGATAGTACCTTAATCCTGGTTCCAGGGCATCCATATCCTCATGAATCACGGTTTTAAAAGATCCGTTTCCAGATAACAGATATATTTAGAGATATTTATAATATATTGGTATTAAATAGTTCGAAATGAACATAATAAAGAATAGGGATACTGAGGAATATAGATTCAGGAAACAAATTACTGGGATGACACCGACTGCTGGAGTCATTCTACTGGAGGCATTCATTTCCTGGAGGTCAGGCTGCAGCCCTGTCTCTCTCCCGAATTTATCCTTAATGGGATAACCAGCCGCAAAGAAAATTTAACCGGAAATCCACCTGTCAGTTAGAATTTTGTTAACATCTAGCTGTAGAATTTATTTATTCGATCGTTTATTTTTGACGCGGGCTATGACCGCAGTGTATCCGCCTCCAGACCGTTCCCGGAAACCTATAATGGTGTTGCCACCGTCACCGAACTTGCCCTTCAGTCCCGCAGGGAAAACTGCATATACTTTCCAGATCCGGTTTATAAAAGCTGGTAGGAAATAAAGTATTGGGACCAGTAGAAAAAGAAAGAGAACTGATTTTTATGTAAGCCCGCAGAAGGCTTTTACGCATTAACCGTTGCGCCAGGAAGCCTGTTTACATGTTTCCGGTAACAATGGAGTAAACTGCACCTGTTTGCTAACCCTGCCTTGCATGAATTAATTGCCCGTCAAAACGAGGGAATCTATTTATTCATAAATTCCTCGATAAGCTTTACCCTGTCAAGCCTTTCCCTCCTTCTGTTTACATTTAGCTGCAATTCCAGGGGTGGGACCTTTATTTCATACCCATTCCATTTTACGGTCTCAAGGTTTTGCCTTGCGTAAGGACCGCAGTCTACTGGCTCAGGAATATCCAGGATCTCCTGGGGATCAGATGCAATATCTATTCTTGCATGCAGGAAAATAACACCGAAGTCCTTTGTCAGCCATCCGTTAGTATCAATAATCGGCTCGATCAGGCAGTCTGAGAAAACTTCAGTGATTTCATCGATACACCTGGAATCAACCATAATATCAACATCATGTGGGTTCATTTTAATGCCGCGGATGCAGGCGGCACAGCTCCCTGTCAGCCACCAGTCAATATCCGTACCCTGAGCTTTCCGGCAAAATTCTGTTAAAGCCTGTTCCCACGGGACAGGAGCAAAATACCCGAGCTGGTCAAACATCAGTTTCGCATTCTCAGAATATCTTTTTTTTATTTTGTCCATGTATTTGGCGTTCTGAGGGTAGACTTTTACGTATCCTCTACCATCGTTTTCATAATAACACATTTTCAGAACACTTTCGTATTTTGAGTCAAATTCCGAAATCCTGAACACTACCTTCCCGTCCAGCTCTTCAAAGGATACTTTCATCCACTTAACCTCCTTAATTTGATTTTCTGGTTAGACCACTAAATTCCTTTAATTTGATTTCCCTGGTTAAATCCATTTAATTCCTTTAATTCGACTGCCAGTGATCAATTCTTTTAGCTGTCAACTGGTCTTTACTGTTGTGGTGTGTATTTACCAGAGCCCTTATCAGACTCTTTTTCCTGAAATCATTTACATAAAATTTACTATTTAATTCATGAACTCACAAAACCCGGTTATCCTTTGATATTCAGATTTCAGGACGTGTCAGAAAATAATAACCATAAAATAGACTACATAATCATAAAGAGAGACTATATAACCATAAAAAAGACGGAAATTAATCATAAAAAGAGACTGTATAGCCATAAAAAGAGACCGAAACCCAGATTTGTCCCTCCCAGGCAAATGGAGGAATCAAAAACCTGAAGACTATACCAATCGAGGCTAAACGAGAAATCAGGGTTAGAAACCGGATATTTAAGAATAGAAACTTTAAGAATGGAGATTTAAAGCTCGATTAATTATAATAAATTAAGAGGATTTTCTTTAATTCTCAACTGGTAAAGCCTCCTGCAGGAAATCCTCAAATATTTTTTTAGACACTTCAAATCCCATATATATCCCATCTAAACACTCTTCAGAGCAATTTGGCTTTTTTGTAAGGACAATCTCATCCAGAAGCTGGCTAAATTCATCCTGTAAGTTTTTTGCCTTTACAACCCCAGCCTCATCCGAAAAGGATAAAGAGAACTTATCTACGTTTTCTTCGAAGGTATATCTGGCTATGTCCAGACCTTTATTTATTCCTTCTTTAAAGTCTGAATAAGCCTGATGATCCTTATTCATTTCAATATAACGTCTGAATTTTTTAACAGGGCTATTAATTTTTTCTGTGGTCAAAATCCTTCACTTCCTTTTTTAAGTGACCTTCGCCAGGAGAATGGGCTCCAGGTGTTTTTCAACCACCTCCAGGCTTAAAGAACCTGAATTTTGGACTCAGGAGCTTTAAATTATTAGTTGCTATTAAAAATTTCACTCCAAAGCTGGAAATATTTACTTATATAAAATCTCGCCGCATTAAAATAAAAGCAGATATAGAAAAATAGTATTTACAGATATATTAAGCTATAGAATAAAAATTGGAAGTAGCTGAATATTTTAAGAGTAGCTGAATATTTAAGAGCAGTTGAATATTTAAGAGTAGTTAAATATTTTAAAAGTAGTTGAATATTTAAGAGTAGTTAAATCTTTTAAAAGTAGTTGAATCTTTCAGGTAAGCATTTATGTATCCTGTACTGCCGGGATCACAGGACGGGACAACCGGCTATAAAACTCCTTTGATAATTTTACGCCTGCCACATCAATGTACTTATAAAATAAATAGCTCAACGGTATAATAAGGAGTAAAGACAGAACAAATGAAATTAAAACAGCCTGCACATAAGAGAATACAGGATACAGGAGAAGGAACAATGCACAGCTAAAAGTGCTTATCACGGGGAAATGCACAAGGTACAGGGAATAGGATATTTTTCCGAGGAATACAGGCACACGGGAAGAAAAAACCTTCTGCAGGTCGATGCTGTTCAATAAGACATACATTACCATCCCTGCGCCTATGATATGATAGGTCATTTTTGGATCTCTGAAAAAGCCATTATTCAGGAATCCGTATACAGAATTCTCTGCAAGAGGGCTTACGGGATATGAACCCAGAAAGAGCCCTGAGATCAGTATGATAAACAATACTATCCTGTTATCTGTTTTAAATGTCGATTTCTTACTGCTGAATATGTCTGCAAAGACCATTCCTATTATAAAAGCAAGGTAGTAAAAATTAATTAAAGCCAGAACTGCTGCAAGGTAGAAAGTCCAGCGGTTTCGAAGAGACCCGAATAATAATGCCATTGTGAAGACGAGCATGGACCCGTAAAATTCTATTGACATTGTCCATAGAACCGGGTTATACGGAATTGCCCCTCCCACAAAAAAAGAATTCCATGCCGCCTGCCTGACTGCATCAAGAATGCCGGGCGTAAAAGTCCAGTAGTCCCGGTAGTTACTGCCTGCAGCAAACGTCATGGTTTCAATGTAGTAACGATACAACCCGGTTGATGCCAATAAGTACGAGAACATCACTGCTGCAAATACAGGAACAAACAACCTCAGGTACCGACGTGCTGCACTGCTTATGACAATACTGTTTTCCTTCGTTTGAAAAAACTTCCGGGTTAAAACATAACCGCTCAGGACAAAGAAGATACAGACCGAAAAGTTACCTGCACCGATCAGACCGAGCGGCGTGGTAGAAAAAATATGGTCCAGGCTTCCGAAGTGTGAAGGATACTTATCGCCATAAACCATAGCCGGGGCTAATGCAACAAAAAAGTGCATTATCATGACATTTATTGCAGCTATACCTCGCAGTCCATCAAGATAGGTTATTTTCCCGGTCATTTTTATCACTCATGATATAAGGGGATCAGGAGTATTATTATTAGATAGATTCTGCTCCTGAATAACGAGAGCCACAGATAAAATAAGTCTTTCCATTTGCTTCAATACTATTTTAATGCGTGTTAATGGACGGTGCTCCGGGCCAAAGCAGACATATAAAAAATTTGTAATAAATAAGAATAAGAGAAGACAAAAATTAGATATTAAAAAAGCTACGGGATTACTTTTATCCCTTTAAAAACTGGATTTGGCTTTCAGTTTTTTCTTATTTTTCCGCACCCTTAGGTAGTATTCCCGCTGTCATTATTGGCTATAAAAACCCCGTTATTCAGAATACCGCCAGGGACGTTCATTATTCTGTCTTCTACCCAGATTCTGCAGTTCTCAGAAATTAAACACCCTTCCTCTTTCTGGAAGATTGAAGTGTGTTTGTAATAGTCGAGTTTTATAATATCAGGGGTTTCCTCATATATCCCGCATTCTTTGAATTTTTTATTCATATAAACGTCGAATGTACCGTCATCATGGAGGACGAAATGGGTTGTTTTATTGCTGTATTTTCTGGACATGTTGGATCACACATTTTAACTGTTAAACTGCTGCACGATCTGCTTTTTTAGCCATCTTTATCAATCTGTTTTTTCAGCCATTTTTTTCAATATGCTTGTCCGGCTCACACTTTCAGCTTCGTGCACAGGGTTTTTTATGGGAGTTCTATTTAGGGAGATAGAACAACCTTTTTTATTATCCTTATAGCACTTAAAACCGCAGCAGACCAAAAGATAATAATAAGTTTCAACCCGCCTAATCCTGATTTTTATTCGACCGGCATAATGTGCAGACGAAAGATACGACTAATATAAAATTAAGGAAGCATAAAATGCAATCAATGTGTTTTCTAAAAGGAAAAAGGAGAAGAGCAACTAAAAAAGAACTAAAATAATAACTAAACGTGTAACTAAACAGATAATTAAAAAGTAATTAAAAAGTAATTAAAAAGCAACTGAGATCATTACTAAACAGTAACTAAAAGAAACTAAATAAGTGACTAAAAAGCAACTAAGATCATTACTAAACAGTATCTAAAAGAAACTAAATAAGTAGCTGAACATGTAAGTAAACATGTAAGTAAACAGGTAACTGAAAAAATAACTATTATCTTAAATAAATGGCCCCCCCGACCCATTTATTTAATAATCAGCTATTTTTATGTTTATCCTGTTTCCGATGTACTTATTGCCTATCATCCCCGGAGGAACCGCTGGAAGCTTCACACCAATATCACAGTAAGAGAATGTATTTCCGGTAATGGTCGGGCAGGTCGCACCCTCGTACATATAGAGTCCGATTCTGGCTTTTGTAATTGTATTGCCCTTGACCACGTTATCCCAGGTTTCACACAGGGTGACCGTTCCGTTAGTTATCTGATTATTCATAATAGTATTCTGGCTGCAGGTTAGCCCTGTGATGCTAACACCACAGTTATAGAAATAATTATTACGGACAGTATTATTATTGCCTGCACCCTGGAAATCGACCCCGTTCTTCTGGATATTGAATCCGTTGATAACCGCTCCCCCCTGAGTTATCCTGAACCCGTTCATTTTTGGGTAGCTTGTCCCATATACGTTGATGAATTTCCCGGAGATGGAAACATATTCATTATAGGTTCCACTTGCTACTTTGATCGTATCTCCGTCGCTTGCTGCATTCACAGCGCTCTGGATAGTCTTGTATTTGGCTGTACTGCCTACATAAAGGGTTGCAGCAGAGGCTGTCCCTATTAGCAGGGTTGTTATTAAGATCGCTAAAATTAGTTTTCTCAACATGTTAAGTACTCTCCTGTTAAATAAAGAAAGATAGGCTATAATTAAGAATTATTTTTATTATTCTGGCTAGAAAAATTAATTTTTTATATAAAGTGATCCTGCCCCCATTTCAATAAATAATCAGCCTTCCCATAATAAGGAAATATTGTGTTTCAATTTATATAATAACTGCTGTAGCACACAAAAGTTCTATATACAATTACCGTTAATTGAAAAACATGAAAGGATTTTCTATCAATATCGAAGATGCTACTCTGGAAAATGAAAATTTCCGCAAGGTTCTCTACACCTCAAAGCACAGCCAGCTGGTATTAATGACCCTTAAGCCAGGGGAAGACATTGGAATGGAAGTCCACGAAGAAAACGACCAGTTCTTCCGTTTTGAGGCAGGACAGGGCAAGTGCATAATTGACGGCAACGAATACGAACTCAGTGACGGAGTCGCAGTCGTCGTACCCGCAGGTGCTGAGCACAATATCATCAATACCTCAAACACTGAAGAACTGAAGCTCTACACAATCTATTCCCCGGCACACCACAAAGACGGGATCGTGCGCGCCACAAAAGAAGAAGCAGAAGCAAATGAAGCAGACTTCGACGGCGTGACTACAGAATAAGGCTTAAATTAGAATTTTTTAAGCATTAAATACACAGAATAAAACGCTTTCTTAAAATAAAGCGTTTTTACCTTTTTTATTTAGATTTTTTATTTATATATTTCTTCAAGCTTATTCCGTAAAAAGCAGAAGTCAGACCTATTCTCAAGCGTCAGCCCTGCAATTGTAGTTGCGCCAGGGCTTGCAAAAAAGCCTGTTTTTGGGAATTGTATTAATCACTGTGCTAGTAGATCTAGCTCCCGAATCCCGAAAAACTGCAGATTTCAGGAGAGTAAAAATGGCAAACTGCTCCAGAAAACTGCAGATACGGAAAGGTTTAGAATGGCAAAATGATTCGGGGAGGAAAATGCCGTTTTGCGAACAAATCAAGTAAATTTGATTTGCTATTTAATAAAAATACGTTTTTATACATAAATATTTCGCATATAGTAGAGAATTTAGATAGAAAATAAGAAAAATAAAACAAGTAAAAGTGAAAACATAGTTATATAATAAGAAGAAAATAGCCAGAAATAAATAACTCTATTGTTGGGAGATTACCCAATATGTCACATTTAATAGTTCCAGAACACGTTCTGGATGATATTAATGAGTTTATACGTACAAATTATACGAATTTTCATCATTCTCTGCCACACTCCTTAATTATTTCTCAAGCTTTCTGTCTAAGGTTTAAAGAATATGGAAATGACTTTGGTGTATCTGTAATAGCCGATGCTGTAGAATATGTAAAAAAATCATCAATAGAAAACAAAAAAGTTAAGCCGGAAAAAGAAAAGCACGATTACTGAAATTGTTTTACGGATACAGGGAAATTACAGGGCAAGCACACTTTGAATCATTTGAAAAAGAAGAAGAAAAAGAAGAAAAAGAAAAAGAAGAAAAAGAAAAAGAAGAAAAAATGGAAGAAATTAAAGAAATAATCCATAATTTTGCGCTGGAATTTTTCAGGGATGATCAAGGATAATTATATTGATTTGTGGCCTGGCAAAAAAGCGGATTGGTAAAAATGTGTTTCCTACGCCGTTTGAGACCAGAGCCATGGTCTTATCGGTTTTCACAATTCCTGTCCTGTATTTTTGCCCGTAATAAGAAGGCACATACGGCGCCCATAACCCGAAAAATGTAATCTGCCCGCCATGAGTGTGACCGGAGAGGACAAGATCGACTTTATCTGTAGTTAATTCTTCAGCCAGATCGGGTGTATGTGAAACAAGAATCACGAAATCATTTTCTTCAGCATCTTTTACCAGCGGGTCAACATAAGGCTCAGAGTTAAAATACCAGTCCGTACTCCAGTCTACGCCTGCAATTTTGATCTTATCATCCCCAATCTCAAGCCATTCCGCCCTGTTGCTCAAAACAGTGATCCCTGCATTTTCCATGCATTTTACCGTGAGATTGTAATCTGTCCATTCATCGTGGTTTCCCGTAACTCCGAAAATCCCCATATCTGCTTTGAGTCTCGAAAGCTCTTCAAAACAGGGACCAATATACCCCACATCACCGGAAACATAATCGCCGCCCAGAATAATAATATCCGGTTCCAGATCATTTACTTTTCTTACCAGGTCTGCAACTCTTTCCCTTTCGAAATACGGGCCGTGATGGATATCGGAAATGAAGACTATTTTCTTGTCCTCGAAATTTTGCGGCACATCACTGTCGCTAATTGTGGTTGTTTTTTCGTTTATCCAGTAAGGCTCAATAAAAATATAAACGAAAAATGCTGCAAGACATACAAAAATTATTACGAAGATTTTTACAAGTTTCAGAAGTTTCTTTTTTAAATTTTTCATAATATAACACGTACCCTTTTGCCTGTTTGAAAGAAAGAATTTGTAACAACATTCAGAAGACAGAAAGAAGACGGAAAGAAAAAGGAAATAAGGTGGAAAGGCGGAAAGAAGACAGAGAGAAAACGGGAAAGATGGAAAGAAAGCGGGAAGAAGACGAAAAGAAAATGGAAAGAAAATGGAAAGAAAGCGGAAAGAAGACCGGAAGTTATGGGAAAAGCAAAAACACCCTGCCAGTGCTGTTAAATAATCCTGAACTGGAAGGTGAAACGATCCCTTGCATAATAATTCTCAATGGTTTTGCCCGGTTCACCCTCGAAATACGGGATTATTTTGAGCAAAACCATTGATTATGCCAGACATTGATTATGCCAGACGTTGATTATGCCAGCTCCAATGCTTTATTCACGCATTCTTTATCATTTAATGTTTTATTCTTTCATGCCTTTTAACAGAACAACCACTACCGATAGAGCTACAACCACTATCACGATGCTCAGTATGGTATTTCTGTTCTTATCAGACCCGGCTTTTTTTGCGAAATCCCCCAGTTGAAATCCGTCAGTGGACCTGCTTTCAGAGGGGACCTGATCGCTCTCTTCTTCCAGTACCTCCTGGGTGGTATTGCCCGTTATCACAAACGACGCATACCCTGGAACTTCTGAAGTGAAGTAAAGATATTCATCGCTCTCTCCTGTCAGTTCGGTGGATAGGGGAACCCAGACCTTTTTCTCATATCTGTTAAGCGTTATGGAAGCCGGGACTATGTCCATTTCCCGGACCCATTCTTTATTTACCCTGAAGCCCAGGGCACGGTTATCTATTTTGTTTGAGGTCGAATATCCTGCGTTTCCTACCCAGACATTAAAGGATTTGTAAACTTCGTCATCAGGCAGTTCCGATACAAGGACGGATTTTTCCTTTAACTGCTCAACAATGGTTGTGGTCCTGCCTGCGTTTTCGACTGCATGGAAGGCAACATAAACAACACAGGTTGCATTGTTTTTAAATTCAAACCTGACAGTTTCACCGCCTGAAATGGTTGCCCGGGAAATCTCTTTTGCTTCAACATTTCTCGGAGGCTCAGGAGATACGCCGCCTCCACCTCCACCGCTGCTACTTCCGCTGCTTCCACCACTGCTGCTTTTATTGTCATCAGGTGTCAGAGAGGGACTAGGATCCGGGGTGGGAGTTGGTGTAGGGGTTGGTGTGGGAGTTGGCGTGGGGGTTGGTTCGGGAGTTGGAGTTGGTGTAGGGGTTGGTTCGGGAGTTGGAGTTGGTGTAGGGGTTGGTGTAGGAGTTGGTGTAGGAGTTGGCGTGGGGGTTGGTTCGGGAGTTGGAGTTGGTGTAGGGGTTGGTTCGGGGGTGGGAGTGGGCTCAGGGTCCGGAGTAGGAGTGGGCTCAGGATCCGGAGTAGGGGTCGGCTCGGGAGTAGGCTCGGGATCCGGAGTGGGGGTCGGTTCAGGCGTTGGTTCAGGAGTCGGAGTTGGCTCGGGGTCCGGAGTGGGGGTCGGCTCAGGCGTTGGTTCAGGAGCCGGAGTGGGTTCGGGGTCCGGGGTGGGAGCCGGCTCAGGGTCTGGAGCGGGGTCTTGCTCAGGAGCCGGTTCGGGATCTGGTTCGAGAGTCGGCTCAGGATCTGTCTCGGGCGCAGGTTCTGAAGAAGGTTCAGGAGCAGGCGCGGTGTCATCATCTGAAACCGCCAGAGGCCCGTTATCAGCATAAAAAGCTGCAGCAACCGCACCGACGGCAATAACCTGAAGTGCAATGGCTACTGTAAATAAAATGGAGAATATTCTTTTTGCAGTCAGAATAACACCCCTATATTTTTGAATTCCGTTATGTTCGCACTATATAAATTAATATTTATTTTTTCCTCATATAACCGCTGGTTCCACTACATGGATTTTCACTTCCAGTAGTATGTAAAAAACGCTTCAGTTTATAGTCTTAATGGATGAAAAAACTGTAAATTTCTCAGTTAGATTTTTGATGTTAGTTGTTTTGTTTGAGAACCACTATCGATTAGTCTTAGTATATCAGTATGTTGTTTACTTTCAATCCTTGTTTTAATGGATCTTGCTCGCGAAAATTTGGGGACGAGTAATTATTTCGTTGAGTGTGAATGGACCCCCTGATGCGTATCAATCACCATGGATATCTGGCCATTTTTGCTTTTGCCTTTCTTACAGCTTCTGCCAGCCTTTCCATGCTCAGGAAACCACTCTGGCTGAGAACTGCACCGAGATATCCATCATTTTGATTGAACACAGGGTAATGTAATGGGTCCATTGTATACCAGCTAACATTTATTTCTTCTGGATAACCTGTCCTTTTTATGTTCATGCTTATTCACGTTTTATAGTTCACGTCCGTGAACTACCACTCAGCTAAAGACTGAAAGCTTCCTGTTTTATTCCTCCCTCTATCGAGGGTAAGTCTACAGGCTCTATTGGGGAGAAAATACGTTATTGAGTGATGGACATTTTTCGTCTAGCATAGGAAATGTCAAAGGAACCAGCAGAATATTATATACGGAATCAGGGTTTAAGTTGAAGCTTATATCCCGTGAGCTAAAGGCTCAGTGATTTTACGCGTCTTCACATAAATATGAGCAAAATCTGTGAAACAATTTTTCATAAAAATAAGAACCCCTTACCACTTTTTTACCTACCAATATACATATAAGGAAAGCATACCAAATTTTGCACCTAAGTGGTATTATGCTGGATATGCTCAGAGGTATTACGATTGATGACGTGACAACACGGGACATGGATGATGCAATCTGGGTGGAAGTCACGGAAAATGGGGGCTGGCACGTCGTGGTCATGATTGCGGACGTCGCAAAGGTCGTTCCGAAAAATTCAGAGCTTGATAGATTTGCGATGTCTCGGGTCGAGACCAAGTATTATGCAAACGGCAACAGCCCGATGTTACCCAGGCGGCTCGCAGACGGGAAGCTATCCCTATGGCCGGGAGAGGAGAAGTATGTCCTTGCCGTGGATATTATCCTCAATAGAGATTTGTCGATCCTCGAAACAGGGCTTTTACGGACTATAATGACAAGCGAAGCCCGGCTAGCATTCTCTGACGTCCCCCGTATTCTCTCTGATAGAGAGCACCCACAGCATGCTCTCATCAAGCTCATAAGCCAGCTCACAAGCGGCCTTTTAATGCAGCGCCGCAGCCATGGAGCGCTCGCATTCTACGACCTGGGGAGGGGGCTGGTGACGAGTGAAGAAGGGTCGGTGCGGCAGTTGAGATGCAGAGGGGATACCATAGGTTACGTTATCATCCAGGAGCTGATGATTCTCGCTAACATGGCCATAGCAGAGTATGCGGTCAGAAATGACATCCCTATTCTTTTCCGTAACCATACAGCCCGGAGTGCCACCCCTGAGCGGGAGAACTTGCTGAAGTTGCTCGAAAGCATGGCTTTTATCCCTGAGGTAAACATAGCTGCCGTCAGGCATACCACGTACATGATGCTCAATAGAGCGGAATACGGCCCCGTAATCATGGGCCATTTCGGACTGAACCTCGGAGCGTATACACACTTCACCTCACCCATCCGAAGGTATGCTGATCTCGTGAATCACCAGCAGATCCGTGCATACATCCGAAAAGAGCCCTTGCCCCATTCTAAAGAAGAGATTCAGGCAATTGCATCGCATATCAACATGAGGCACATCGAAAACGACAGGGCTAAAAGCGAATACATGAAGGAAAAGGCATATAAAGAAGCTGAGTTGGCTATCCGGGGTAATCGGATCGAAGATGCAAACGATACAGACTTCGAGCGCATCACCAAAGTACTGATCCGGGAGGGTAAAGACTGCCCCGAGGCTTATTTCGATGCCTTCCTGAAACGCCTTGCCAAGCTGCCGGTTATCTGCGCAGGGCTGGTACTCCTGCAAGCTCCTGATGGCGAAAAATGGACTGAGCTTAAAATAGCGCTGCTGGAGGATATCGCAACCGCGCCTCAGAAAGCCGTCTCGGTCTTCGACATCGCACAACATATATCGGGCTGGCAGATGCCAGTATACGAAGTGACAGAAACTACGCGAAGCAACCTGCCTGCATTCACCGCCATAAGTGCAATTAGAATCGGTGACAGAGAGTACCGGTCCGCTGCATACGAAGACCTGACAAAGAAAGGTGCCATGCAGCAAGCGTCCGCAGGTCTGCTAGCAACTATTCTGGGCTTACCTGCTCCTAACTTGAAGATCAAGGTAGAAGATTCGCCAGCCAGTCAGGAAGAAATAACAATTAATGCGTCAAAAGACCCAACAATTAACACGTCAAAAGACCCGATCTTTGCCTTGCAAGAATATTGTCAGGCAAAAAAACTTCCCTTGCCAGCTTATTCCTTTGAGATGGAAGGCGCAACCAACAGGCCAATCTTCACCTGTACCTGTACTTTTGGCTCCTCGACCAGCACCGGCCAGGCAGGAAAAAAGCAAAGGGCCAAAAGGCTAGCAGCCAGAGCAATGATATACACTTTAGTGACAGGAAGTTGATGCCGGTTTCGAGGTTGTAGTGAAAACTGCCATGGTTTTTTAGTTTCAATCCTTGTTTTAGTGGATCTTGCTCGCGAATAAAAAGTCTCAGCAGTTTGTATTGATTCACGGAACAGATTACAGTTTCAATCCTTGTTTTTGTGGATCTTGATCGGGAATAGGAATAGAGAAGAGATCTTGATCTACGGAAGAGCAAAAATAGTAAGAGCAGTTCAGATCTGCAAAAAGCGGAAATGAATTAAGCCATATCCACCTCTTAAAATAAGGAATGTCTCTTCTGCCAGATGTCAACGTAAACCACAGGTATTTATTGATGCAAGTAAGTTATTAACTAATAATTATTTCTTACATAATTATTTCAAATCTATGGAAGTGAATAAATGGCAGAGGCATTAAATTCTGATAAGATAAAACCTTCTCCAACTCTTAACACTATTATTATGGTAGAAGATGCTATACAAAACAGCCCAAATAGTGTTATAACTATTCCGGAACTAAAAAAAGCGCTTCCTCGGCAGGTAAACCACAATACTTTAATGACTATTTTGGAATACCTGGAAAAAAGTAATAAAATAGCTGTTGGGTTAAGAGGGATAACCTGGATTCACAACACAAATCATAATTTAAGGAATGTTGCGATTTACGGACGCGAGCTATAAAACGTGAAT
>WPCI01403544.1_pt1 | contig 14511 bp, 13 predicted proteins | sample 5399871 | NCBI WGS metagenome assembly WPCI01 (sample SAMN12869469, study PRJNA574797) | sludge metagenome | isolation source: wastewater treatment of pH7 | place: China:Beijing | collected 2019-05-20
TGAATTTTCAGAATAGAATAACTTAAAAGTACTGACAAAATTTTTTAAAGGGGCAATATTAATGTTCTGAGATAATCAAATCTTACCGAAAATATCAAAAGTCCAATGTGACACAATCGGATTCTGTCACATTCGTTAAAACCGCTCCATCCTTAGAGGCTCTAAGAGGAAATCACTTTTCTTTTAGGGCCTTTTTTCTATAGCTTGTTTAAATGTGACTTATTATCTGTTATAATCATATTAAGTAACATTTGAGAGGGGACTAAAAATGAAGAGCGTGGAACCGATTCGCGATAAAAAAAAGATCGATGCTATGAAGGCAATTTTAGCTTCCGGAAAATATGGGCAACGAAATTTGGTGCTTTTTTCGATCGGAATCAATACGGCGTATCGAATCTCCGATTTAAGACAGTTAAAATTAAGTGACGTGTTAGAAATTTCCCGTGGTCGGGTGATTGTCAAAGAACGTCTGGCCATGAAGGAACAAAAAACAGCTAAACACAATTCGGTCTTCATTTCGAACAAATTACGAAAAGTGATTCTTGATTATGTTCAATCCGAATTTCCTGAGCAGCTGCAAGCACAAGACTTCAGTAATTATTTGTTTCCAAGTCAAAAAGGAGCAGATACGCCTTTGACCCGACAAAGTCTTTGGCGGATCATTCATGAAGCTGGAACGGCGGTTGGTTTGAAAGAAATTGGCCCCCATTCGATGCGCAAGACCTTCGGCTATTTTTTGTACAAGCAAGGGACCAAAACAGAAATCATTCAGTCGCTGCTCAACCATTCTTCACAACGGGAGACCTTACGCTATATTGGGATCACCCAGGAAGACAAAGATACCGCAGTAAAGAGTTTGGATTTATGACGGAATAATGTCCTATATAATAGAAGGAAAAATTCAAGAGGTACGAAAATGAACGAAGAAAAGCTTTCTGATTTTTCTGATATATACCACTTGTTTCGCAAAAAGTCATTTTATCTAATGAACAAAAAAATATGGATCTAGTATATAAAAAATTTGGAGGGAATTGAGTTAATCTTTAATATTATCTATAAAAAAATAATTTAGAATGTTAATTAAGATAAATCTTGTGTTAAAACTTTGAGTATTAGAGGAGAAGGAGAACGTCTTATGTTAGAAAAAACTGATGTTACTATGTATTCCACAGATGCTAGTTTCAGTTGGAACGGATACAACTATCAAGGGAAAGTTGGATTGCTTGTAGCTTTGAAGAAAATCGAAGAGATTAGGATTAGCGAAGAAGATTTAGCGGACTATTCTTTAGAATTAGAATGGCTGGAGGATTTTTCGATAAAAAAAAATAATGATTATATTACTATTCATCAAGTTAAGACTTATAACTCATCTGCGATATCAAAATATAAGGAAGCAATATGGACTTTATTAGCAAAAATATTAGAATTTAATAATATAGAAAAAGCTTATTTGCATTCGACTAACTGTTTGAATATACCAGAAGATTTCTTAGAGAAGCAAAGCATCAAAATACCTTCTAATCCCGCAAAGAATCCTCTAATAAAATCACCATATGAGTGCTACAGATTGGTCATTGAGTCAAATAAGTATGATCAACTTTGTGAAAAATTAGATTTGTATGATTATGGAGACAAAGAAAGTGAAAAACGCTTTTGTTCTTTTGATGAAATTGAAACAAAAATCAAAAAGATGATAAAAAGTATTACCGGAATTGCAGCTAGTGATGAACGAATTAATAGGACATATCTTTGTCTGCTAAACTTGGTGGATACGAATATCAAAGAACGACACAAAGCTATCCAAAAAGGGGAGAAAAAAGGAAAAGTTAATATTAATTTTATTGATATCAAAGCAATTATAGATAAAAACCATGAATTACCCAGTAGGGAATACACCATATATTACATGAAAGATGAGTTTCAAAGAATTGCTTCACAATATATAGTTGAAGTTCTTGAAAAAGAGTTCAACATGCAATATTTGTCACAAGAAAATTTTGATCTATTTATGCAAACTGTCGAAGAAATTTACGATTTGGACGATAGTGAATTTTATGAATTTTGCTTAAAAATATCACCAGACAATGAAGTTACCACTGAAGATGATGATAATGCATTGAAATTTTTGAATAGTTGTCTCCCAAAGCAAGGGCTAGAGAATTGTTTCTTTGAAATTCTAAAACAGATACGAATGAAAGTTGAGAGCAAAAAATGGGTTTTCAATAAAAGGTTAAGTGATCATAAAAATGTTGTGTATCTGCCTTCTACAATACTTGATGATAATTCTCAATTTAGGAATGAGATGGTGATAAGAAGAATTTATAATAATGAGAATCCGGATTTATTGAGAGAAGTAGAAAAAATAATCACAAAAAATATTACAATAAATTCAATATATGATAGTAGAATATACCGAGATATTCCCGATCCAGATGATGAGAACCAAGAAAATCTAGATGATGAATATCATGACCGGATCACAATAATGAAAAAAATTGGTTTAATTAAGCTTGAAGAAGCAAAGGAGGAATTAGAGTGAAAGAAGTTATTGATGCAATTTTCTTAAATAATGGATTTAAAAATATACCGATAGTGAATCCGTTCGGTGATACCGTTTCATTTTGGGGGAATTACTCTAAAAAAGCAACAAACTTTTATTTAATTGTATACACAGATGAAATTAATACAGAATTTATCTCAAAGCGAGTTCCAGAATACTTTAATGCTATTAAAACAATCGAAAAAGGATACGATGAGAGAATAGATAAAAATCTATCTATGCTTATTTGTTTGAGAAATAATACTACAAGTATAATTGAGCATAAAAATATATTTGAAATAGAAGAAGATCCGTATTTCTTTAAAAAATATTTACTTGTCTATAATAGAGATATTGAATCAATAAAGAAAGAACTTTTGATGGGAGAGAACATCAACGATACTATAAATAATATTGTTAATGACACAGAAAAGTTTGCCCAATACAAACAAGGTTTAGATAATCCCGATGTAGAGCTATATGAAATATGTACTAAGTTGATAACAAAGATTCCATTTATTAGTTTGAAACATACACAAAGTAATCTAAATGACTTATCTAAAACTATAGAAAATTGTTTGGAAAAGAAAGGGCTTAAGGAAAGTAGAAATAAAATTTTGCAACATTTCGATTTAGAAGATGAAGAGTTTATTTGCAGAATTGTTGATAACATTGATTTGGAGATTATTAAATATGATTAAGCAAAAAATAAATAAAATATATTTGAAAAATTTTAAGCATGTTAATGAGGCAGAAATTAGTTTTTGTAATAATGACTTAGTGGTTTTAGATGGTCCAAATGGTTTCGGGAAAACAACTATTTTTGATGCTGTGGAGTTAGTAATGACTGGGAAAATCAGTAGAATAAAAAACACTATTGATCGCAGGTTAGGTTATGAGTATACGTTATTTTCTAATAATAATGAAGTAGATACAGAAGTTAGAATAGAGTTTGAAAAGGGAGAAGAAAAAATTGTAATCGCTAAAAGGATAGATTCCAAAAAGAATTATACTCAAATACAAAAAAGACCAGATAATTGGAATATTTTTCAAACCTACCGTTTGCCAGAGCTTATGTCTACATTTAATGAAGGTGAAATAATCTCAGATTCAGACGTAGAGGAAATCTTGGATATTTCTGATTTAGAAAGATTTTTCAACTTATTCTACTACGTACAACAGGAAGAAAACACTCTTTTTCTAAAAAAATCTGGAAAGGATCGAATGGAAGCTATATCCTCTTTATTTGATACTAAAGAAGAAGAAAAAGAATTGTTGACAATTATAAAGGCTAAGAAAAGAATAACGAGTAGAAAGGAACTTATTAGGGGACAAGTTAAAAATATCAAAAATCTTTTAGATGATTGGATGAATGAGTTAGAAAAAATCAAAAAAGATAATAAAGAAATTACTTTATATTTCAGACTTTTGCCTAAAAATTCAAATATAGAATGGGATAAGGAGGATGTAAATGTAGATATAACAACAAGAGAGAAGTATCTTAATGAACTTAGGGCTATTTATAAATTAAGAAAAAATGTTGAAGATTTTTTCAATACCCAATTCAATAATCAAATTGATGACTATCTATCAAACAATCAACTACTTCTAAATACGATTGATTATTCCAATTTTCTTGAAAAACACGATGATTTTATTTCTTTAAAAGCAAAGGAAAAATCGATAAGACGCTTGGAAAGCGCATTTAAAAAAGCGGAAATTAAAAGTAATTTAGATATTTCTATATTTGAAGATATAGAAAATATTTTGCAATTATCACTTGATATTACAGAGATTAAAAGAGATTTGGAAGCCTTAACAATATCAAAATCAAAGTTAACTGATTTTTCAAAAATAGTCCAACAATTTAAAGAAACAAGAAAAGAGCTATTAAAAGATTTCTCTAAGATGAAGCAACCGATAGATAATGATTGCCCGTTATGTGGCGTTCATTTTGATTCGTATGATGAGTTATTAAAGTCTATTCAGGAAAAAGAAGATAAATTTGAAAAAATGACTGATTACGAAGGTCAATTATATGAACAAAGTTTAGATAGTTTCTATGTAAACCATATTACAAATATTGAACAAGAGATTAAAGAGTATTTATCAGAAAGTGAAAATATCATCCCTGATGTTTTTTATGAAGGTTTAGCATTAGCAGTAAAGAAGAAAGATCAGATTTTTGATTTTATTGAATGGTGTAAAGCAAATGATATAGAACTGGGGAATTTTATTAATATTGATGGTAATAAGACCATAAGTAGTGAAACTAGTTTACAAGAACTGACTCAACTTATACTGTCTAAAAAGAAAAATATTAGTTCAGGATACAAAGACCATGAGAACAAAAAATTTATTTTTGAAAATATTTTTAATTCTAACGAAATAGAATTAAGACAAGTTGAGCTGGAGTCCATCTCAAAGAAAGCAGAATATGTTAACTCACTCTTTTATAATAACGGATCAAAGAAAATAGAAGATTTAAAATCACAACTAAAATCAAATGAAATTAAAGAAAAAAAATTAGGTATATCTGAAATAATGGCAACGGATATTATATCCGTTTATGAAGCTGAAATTGCAAGACATTGGAGGAAAATTATTCGGGATATTGAGATTCCATTCTATATTTATAGTGGGAAGATTATTCAAAACTATCAATTGGGGTGTGGATTATTCATACGTGAAAAAGATAATTATGAAAAAAGCATCATGTTCGTTTCAGGGATAGAGAATGATCATGACGCGATTAACTATCTATCATCTGGCCAACTCTCGGGATTGGTAATAGCTTTTACACTTGCTCTGAATAAGGTCTATGAAAACAAATCACTAGGTGTGTTACTAATAGATGACCCTGTCCAAACAATGGATGAAATAAATATTGCGTCTTTTGTAGAGTTACTAAGAAATGATTTTAGTCAAAAGCAAATAGTATTATCAACTCATGAAGAAGAAATATCTAAGTATATTCGATATAAATTCTCAAAATATGGTTTAAAAACAAAAAGAATCAATGTTAAAAATCAGCTTTATAAATGATTATTTAGTTAAACCATGTTTATATTTGAGTTTCTATTATTAGTTAAGGGAGCGGCTCTGTATTCGTAATTCTGAATTCAGAGCAGTTAATAAGAGTATCAACTATTTTTATAATTTTCACAATAACAAATGCACTTTATTTTAAATCATCCACAGTTTAATTATATTTTAAACTACGTTAACAATGAATATGGGCAATCCAAATTCATTGTTAGCAAAGCAGCAGTTCTATTAATAAATCTGATTAAAAAACATCCATTCCATAATGCAAACAAACGTACTGCATTTCTAGCTGCATATGTTTTTTTCAAGCTAAATGGCTACTCACTAAAAATGGAAAATTAGGAAGTCGTAGAACTTGTAGTTAGAATTGCCACTTATCAGGGTGAATTTGATGCGTTAAAAGAGGCAACGACAGATATATTAAAAAATAATTCAACAAATATTGATACAAAAAAATAGAAGCAAACTAGTGATTCAGTTAAATCTGGAGAGCTAGTTTGTTTTTATTTTAGTTTACATAAGATAGATTATACAAAGTTATAGATGTTAGGCGAATGTTAAGATTAAGTGCAACTATTCACTGTTATTAGATAAACATCGTTCGTCTTTCGCTTAGCTTTATAATTATATAAAATTCAAAAAATTGTAATTGTTCGTAAAAACATTTTTATAACAAATGAAATATCCTCTTGAAAATATCATGTAATTCTCGCGTATTCTAGTTTAAACTTTTGAGCTGGTGTTTTCCACTTTAGAATTTTTCTTGGTCGAGTATTTAAGCTTTCTACAGCGTCATCGACGATGCGCTGCGAGACAGTCTTAAAATTAAACGGTTTAGGGAAATATTCTCTAAGTAATCCATTATGATTTTCGTTAGAACCACGTTCATGAGGTGCATACGGATTTGCATAGTAAATGTTGCACCCGAAGGTGTCTTCAATAAGCCCGACTTGAAATTGATTTACAAATTCAGTTCCTCGATCACAAGTAATAGATTTTACTCCTTGAGGATACATTTCTATTAGTTTTTTAATTGCTGCCATCATAGCGTGACCTGTTTTATTAGGGAGTTTAATCGCTACGTATTGTCGTGTCTTTCTTTCGATAAAAGTTGCTAGACAGGTTGATATGCCACGTTTTGAAACTACTGTATCAGCTTCCCAATGACCAAATTCTGTACGAAGCTGAACAGCTTCTGGGCGCAAATCAATGGTTCTATTTTCAAAGAAAGCTCGATCAATGCGAATCTTCGATCCAGATGACTTTACTTTATATCTTTTTCCATGTCTCCTAAGCTTTTTGATGTTGAAATCAATGGTTTTTGAGTAAATCCAGTTATAGATCGTGGATGTACATACCTTTACGCTTTTAACGGAATGTGCAATTTGTTCTGGAGAATATTTTAGATTCAGATATTTTAAAATAGTTTTTATATTGTGAATCGTGGCTTTTTTAGTAACTCCACAGTTCTTTTTCCGCAATTTAGCAATATTTTGTGCACTTGAAGCTTGATAAGGCAACCGTGCGATACTGTTGGCTTTTCTAGCTTCAGTCCCCCGTTGAATCTCCCGAGTGATTGTTGAACGATGGCGATCTAATCTACGTGCTATTTCAGCTGGTCGTAATCCTTCGTCAAGATAGGCTTCAATTTTCCCGCGCTCTTCAGCGGTTAAATGCTTATATACCATGTATCAAACTAGCTCCCTTGCTCTATTAATTACTACGGCAACGAATGATTTGACAATGAACCTTCACAGATATGAGATCCGCTTCCAACTAGGAGCTAACTTAAGACAAGTCAGCTCAGCCGATACAAGTCTATCATATCTGTGTTCATAATCAAATCGTATTACCTACCGTATGCAGGCACATCGTATCATATTAAATAACGAGCATCAATATAAGTTTGTGGAGGTTTGTTGCGCTTTATTTTGCTATCCAGGAGTTATAGATGTTAAACAGCTTGAAATCAAACTGTTATATACATTAAAGATATTTATGTTAACTATAATCTTATTTTATTATAAAAATCTTTAAGAAACAGAAACACCGGTAGGTATTTAATCAACTATTAAATGACTGTCGAATTGTTTTACTATATCTAAATCTTTTTTTGCGGTTACAATTACAGTTTGTTGTGCATTTCGTAGTGTCAAATGATTGAATTTTCTCACCATATTATCGTCGACTATATTAAAGTTTGATTTGATAGGTATACGATTATTTTGTAATCTTAGTTTTGTTGTTCCTAAACATATTTTGGGAGCAATTGGTATTAAATAATCAATATCTTCAAATTTATTAACTAATACGAATTCTTCTGAGATAATAGTATCGTGATCTAATACAAATATTTCCATTCTCAATTGATTAAGTTCTTCTTCGATTGTTTAAATCTTTGATGGCTTCTTCGGTTTCATGGAAGGTCTACCTCTCTTATCTATAAGTGGTGATTCGTCTACCAGGTTATCTCGTTTTGTTTGCCATCGGATAGTATTTTGATGGCTTCCAATATTAAAAATACAAGCGGTCTCCCTAGAAGATAAACCGTTTTTTTCCATATAGTTTAAAACATGTATTTTAAAATGACCATCAAAAGTTTGGGTATTCTTTTGTAGCCCCTTCTTTCCGCGAAGGTTAAAGTGTCTTAACCATTTTCTAATCACCGAGGTATCGATACCATATTTATTCGATAGTTGCTTATATCCACCTTGGGTATTACTTAGATATTGATTTACAATTTTTAGTTTTTCATCAAAACTATAATTAGCCACAAAAATGCACCCTTAATGTCTGAATTTAGTTCAACATTTTGGGTGCACTTCAAAGCTAAGGTCTTTTATTCTTACATATTACTCGTCAAATTAGAGGCGATATATTTTTATGCTTGACGATAAAATTTTTTGGGTATAAAGTTTGATTACCAAACAAACTTTTTCATTTATCTTATGTAAAAAACGGAGTAGCCTTAATCGGTTACTCCGTTTTTGCCTCTACGAAAAGTTGTCTAAGATTTGATCCTAATACCAACTAATAATTGGACAACCATAAACTAACCAATGATTACCACTTCATTTGGATATTTAATTTTCGCCTCCATTTTATTTCCTCGTGTTACTAGAGAGAAAAATACAGTTAACACGCCAACTCTTCCAAGAAACATCAATAAGGCAATAATAATTTTTCCAATATCAGATAATTCCGGCGTTAATCCCATCGTCAAACCAACCGTACCAATAGCCGATATAACTTCAAAAACGATATATTCTAATCCTAGTTGATTCACATCAGGAATTATTTCAGTGACAGATAAGATCATTGTACTGATAATAATCACCACTAAAAACATGAAAAATAAAATAAATGCCCGTGAGACTGTCTCTTCTTTAATCGTTCGTTCATGAAATTCTGCTCGGCTTCGTCCACGAAACGTGGAATACATTTTAATGAATAAAACACCTAAAGTCGTTGTTTTAAATCCTCCAGCTGTTGAACCAGATGTGCCACCAATAAACATCAATAACATGGTTAACATCAACCCAGCATGTGACATTGAAAAATAATCAATCGAGAAAAATCCTGCTGTTCGTGGCGTTACAGAAAGAAAAATCGTATTAAAGAACCGATGAAAGCTATTTTCTGTCCAAAAATAAGGATTGTTATATTCTGTAATGAAAAAGCCAACAGCACCTACTAATAATAAGATACCAGTCACCCGTAATGCAAGTTGACTGTGCAGACTCAAGCGGTGTTTATTTTGTCTCATTGTTAATAAATCATGCCAAACAAAAAAACCTAAACCTCCAGAAATAATTAAGCTACTGATTACCATCAGAACCCATGGATCATTTTGAAAGCCCACTAAACTATCTCCAAACAAATCAAAGCCTGCATTACAAAAACTAGAAACAGCATGAAATAAACTGTACCAAAGCCCTTTTTCAAAACCAAATTGTGGAACAAAGCGAATGGCCAATAAAACTACACCTATTCCCTGAATGGAAAAAGTAATTTTTAATACGTTCAATAATACTTTTATTTCTCCAGACATTTGTTCTGTATTGAAAGCTTCTCGTAGAACCATTCGTGTACTTAAAGTCACTTTTTGCTTCATTAAAACATAAAAGAAGATTGGAATCGTCATAAATCCTAATCCACCAATTTCAATCAGTAATAAGATAATACTTTGACCAAAAGTGCTCCAATGTTCACTTGTTGTGAGCGTCGTTAATCCAGTGACGCAAATGGCTGATGTCGCCGTAAATAGCGCATCTAGAAAGTCTGTCTGCATACCATTTTTTGAAGAAATTGGTAGCGTCAAAATGCTAGCTCCTAATAGAATCAATCCTAAAAAACCAAGCGTTATCCATTGAGCTGGTGAAAAAGAATAGGTTTTCTTTCTTTTTTTCATTTATCAAACACTCCTCACACTTATTATTCTTATAAGTCTCCTATTAATTATCGGGATTTTAAATAATAACGGGTTTATAATAGCATAGATACTAAAAAAATACATAAAAGAAAAGTCAATTTGTAGAATACATAGATGCATAATAGAAAAGAATTTTTGTCTATTTACTAGTTTTCTCATGAAGAAAACTTAATCTAATGCTAAACTAATTAAGATTAATCAAGAATTTGAAAGGTGGAAAAATATTAAATGGAATTTATTGGTATACTTTGTCTGATTTTAGTAGCAACCACATTAGGTTCTCACTTTTCTAGACGCATCGGTATCCCCGCTGTTATTGGACAATTATTAGTTGGTGTTATTTTAGGAAGTGCTGGTCTTAATTGGGTTCATCCAAACGAACTCGTTCATGAATTTTCAGAAATAGGCGTTATTTTACTAATGTTTCTTGCTGGTCTTGAAAGCGACATTGCCTTACTAAAAAAATATTTTAAACCAGGTTTGTTTGTAGCTCTTTTAGGCGTTTTATTCCCCATGCTTTTAGGTTGGGGAACAGGTGAAATTTTTAATGCTAGTTTCAATGAGTCTATTTTCTTTGGTATTATTTTAGCAGCGACTTCCGTCAGTATTTCTGTTGAAGTATTAAAAGAATTAAATGTTGTGTCAACGAAAGAAGGCTCGACTATTTTAGGTGCTTCAGTAGTCGATGATATTCTAGCTGTTTTGATTTTAAGTTTAAGTATCCCTTTACTTACAGGTGGTTCAACAAGCGACGTACCTTTGTGGCTAATGTTGATCGAACAATTACTGTATTTCGGACTAATTTTTATTTTAGTAAAATGGTTAGCACCTTATCTTATGCGATTAGCCAATAAGATATTTGCTAACTCAGCCCTCATAATCACATCACTTATCATCTGTTTATCCATGTCATACTTAGCAGATTTTGTTGGCCTAAGCTCTGTAATCGGTGCTTTCTTCGCAGGAATCGCAGTCAGTCAAACAGAAGCAAAAAAAGAAGTCATGCATAATACCGAAGCGCTTGGATATGCGATTTTTATTCCTGTCTTTTTTATAAGTATTGGTTTAGATGTCTCATTTGAAAACTTTAAGCAAAAAGCATTCTTCATTATTGCTTTTATTATCGTTGCCATCGTTTCAAAACTATTTGGTGGATTTTTAGGCTCAAAATTTGCAGGTTTTGATAATAATAGTTCTTGGATGGTGGGTGCTGGGATGATTTCTCGTGGTGAAATGGCTTTAGTTATTTTACAAATTGGAAATCAAGCAGGTATGATTGAAAATCAATACTATTCTCCACTGGTTATTATCATTCTTGTCAGCACGCTACTTTCACCAATTATTTTGAAATATTTTACAAAGAAAGTCTATCACTGATAAGGGCCATATAACATAGCAATGAAAAAAGAGCGAATCTATAAAAGATCCGCTCTTTTTTATTTTGCCACCTCAGTATGATTAAGTTCGGGCATGCCATCTGTAAGATAATTTCGTGCAAAATCTGAATCAGTAATCCATTCCTCAATGTGGTTTTTCTGAATGATAAGCGGCATACGGTCGTGAGTGGGTGAAACAGCTTCATTGGGCTTAGTCGTCATTATGATCGATTCAGTTTCAAATCCTGCGCCATTTTTATGAATACGATAAAAACCGCCTAAATAAAAAACGTCATTCTCACCTGAAGTAAACAATAATTTTCGCTTTTTGGAATCCCATTCGTAGAATCCAGATAGAGGAAAAACACATCGTTTTTCTCTGAAGGCCTTTGAGAAAGTTTTCCTTTCTTCTACTGTCTCCGCCCGTGCATTGATCATGAATTTTCCTTTTTTAAATCCTTGGAATCCCCACTTAGTAACACCAGGAACAAGTTTTGATTCCTTATTAACTGCCAACGTAACAATATGATTCGCAGGGAATATTTCATCATATCCAACTCGTATTTGCTGCTCTATAGCTCTTGGAATTACTTGATCATAATAACCTTTCAATTCTGAAGATGATAAGTCAAAAAAGTATCGTCCACACACGTTATTTCCTCATCATTAAGTAGTTTAGAGTAAATCAGGTAATCATAGAGCAGTTCTAAGGCGATTTCAATCTATACACCGTGGGTCTACCTTAAATCATCTTCTAAAAATGACTGATAATATTCATTTTTAACTAATTCTATTTCATTATCTATATTATCTTCTTTTTTTAAATTAACGTTACTAGGATTACGTGAATCAGAGAAGTAGTCAATATCAAACCACTTTTTTTCTTTTTTGATTCTTATATGCCGAATGTCCGACCAAGAAATTTGTCTATCATTAAGCACAAAATAATCGTCGTATGCTTCTCCTACAAACTGTCCTTCAATTGGATCTAAAAAACGTCCGAATTCGTCTCTTGTATTCAATTGAATTGATACTACTCTATTGTAAAGAAAAGACTCAGATGAAACTGTATCGATCTCTTCTCTTAACATTAATTCAAGACCAATAACATTTTTTGTTGCCCAGGATTCATTTTCTTTAATTCCTTTAACTAGCTATACCGATAGGTAAGCTTTTGAAGTTATCTCTAGCTTTTCCCCCGGTCCACACCGTACGTGCAACTTTCATTGCATACGGCGTTCCAACTTATTCTTAACTTAGTGAATAGCAGTCAAATTACAGTGTTGTCGGTACTGGTTTAGCTTCTCCAACTGTTTTCCATCTAGTTGAAGAATATTTAAATACTCTTTAATCGTCTTTTCTTTTGTTGCATGGACTAGAAGATGTACCCATTCGTGAATGATAACCAAGTTATCAAAAGAATCAGATCCACCTAGTTCTTTTGGGATGATATGGTGGCAGTGTGCAAATTCCGATTTTAAAAATTCTTTGGTAACCGCACATTTCCCGTGCTGCATTGAGTACTTAGAAATGCGATTGTCAGAAAATTCTAGGTTTCCTTTTATGTTTTCTGACAAACACATTTTCCTTATTTCTGAAGAAATATCAGGTTTTAATCGCTTGAATTTGTACGAACGACCTTCTTCAGTATAGTCATTGATTTTAGTCTTATTAGATACTCTAGAAATCGTTATAAACTCGTTTTTTCTTTGTTTTTCGACCTTAAGGTCGAATCCAAGAAACTCTGAGTAATTTCTTCTAAGATTTGTGATTTTGGATTTTTCAGTAGATATTTCGAGTCCTAGTTGATTTTCGATAAATCCTTTAGTAGCGTGGAGTAGTTTATTTGCTTCCTGTTATGGTTTTGTAAATAGCTTAAAATCATCTGCGTAGCGTATAATGTGTACTTCTTTTAAGTTTGTTTTCTTAAGAGCTCGGTACTTATCATAATCATTTTGATAGTTATGCCTAGTTGGAAATGTCTCCCATTGGTTCGCAATCCACCAATCTAGGTCATTTAGCACGATATTCGAAAGGATAGGGGATAAGATTCCTCCTTGAGGAACACCAGATTTAGGAACTCCTTCTCCACGAATTGGTGCTTTTATCATTTTAGAAAGAATAGTCAGAACCCTTTTGTCTTTAATACCAATATTATACGCTTGCTTAATCAGTTTTCCATGATGAACATTATCGAAAAATCCCTTAATATCTACGTCCACAACATAGTGACATTTAGAAGTTTATGCCATTCTTTTGCATCTTGATAGTGCATGTTCTACAGAACGGTTTGGCCGAAATCCATAAGAATGCTTGAAAAATCGCGCCTCACACATAGGTTCTAAGACTTGTTTAAACATTTGCTGAATCAGTCTATCTCGCATTTTTGATGTGTTCTTGCTGGTAATCTTCGTAGCGGTCAACGGACTTATCATAGTAAAGCATTTCTTTTTCGACTTGTTTTAAGGTCTTGTGTAAGTCTGTCCGTTCCTTTTGTAGGTTTTCAATTGTTTTTAATATTCTTGTGTTTGATCGACGTAGCCCATTGAAAAGCCGATCCATAAAGAAACGACTTCAGCTTTCGCTCCTGTACGGCGTAGCCTAGTTGCTACTTGATCGGCCATTTCTTTGATTACAATTTCTATTTCTTTTCGACGTGTATAGTCCCGATTTAAGACCTGACTGTTGCCTATCGACTTAGATTTTACTTTGTATTTCTGACCTAAGAATGATCGATCGATGCCCCAGCTGTGTGCATACAGTTGAGTACCTAAGACGCCAAAATTTTGCTTCAGCTGATAATAATTTGCGTGTGCCAGATCATGCATAGTAAATATGCCCATTCTGTTCAGTCTGATTGCTGTCCGATGTCCTATCCCCCAAACGTCTGTAATGTTTTCTACAGACCAAAGCTTTTGCTGAACGTCTTCATAACGCCATTCTGCTTTCATATCTGAATTTTTTTTGCTTTCGAGGTCTAGTGCGAACTTGGCCAAGAGCGGATTGTTACCTATCCCGATCGTTGTGAAAATTCCAGTTTGTCGATAAACGTCTGTTTGAATCATTCTCGCCAGCGCTCTTGCGTCCTTTGCACCGAACAGCTTTAATGAGTCTGT
>WPCI01019034.1_pt1 | contig 14510 bp, 10 predicted proteins | sample 5399871 | NCBI WGS metagenome assembly WPCI01 (sample SAMN12869469, study PRJNA574797) | sludge metagenome | isolation source: wastewater treatment of pH7 | place: China:Beijing | collected 2019-05-20
AAATCCTGCGGTGAGTGATCACCGTACCGGTTCGATTCCGGTCCTCGGCATTAAGTAAATAGCAACGCACCCGTAGCTCAATTGGATAGAGTACTTGACTACGAATCAAGGGGTTAGAGGTTCGAGTCCTCTCGGGTGCATAGTTTTTTTTGTTTATCGGGAAGTAGCTCAGCTTGGTAGAGTACTTGGTTTGGGACCAAGGTGTCGCAGGTTCGAATCCTGTCTTCCCGATCAAAAAAGAAGGTGAAAACCTTCTTTTTTTTTATCCAAATTTAAAGAAAGGCTTTACTCTTTATTTCGTGCTCTAAATTCGATATAATTATGGTCAGGAATAGTCAATGGGAGGCGAGATTATGAGTAGAAATACCTCTGATTTGATCGAGTCTTACTTGAAAGAAATTTTAGAAAATAGTGAAATCATCGAAATTCGCAGAGCTGAAATGGCACAGTTATTTAATTGCGTGCCTTCTCAGATAAATTATGTGATCAATACTCGTTTTACTTTTCAACGTGGTTATTTAGTAGAAAGTAAGCGCGGTGGTGGGGGTTATATTCGAATTAGTAAAGTTAAGATTTCTGATCAACATTATTTTTTGGAACAATTGATGGAGTCATTTGGAACTGAAATTTCTGAAGCAAATGCCTTTGGAATTATCCAAAAATTATTTGAAGAAAAAATTATTACAGAAAATGAAGGCAATTTGATGTTGAGTGCCGTATCGAAGAATGTTCTTGGTGTCAGTCAAATTGAAAATAGATTGCGATCAAGAATTCTTCATGGATTTTTAGAGCGTTTAAGTTATGAAAAAAAGGAGTGAGGGATATGGATCAGCTATATACAGAACGTGCGAAAGCGGTCTTGGGGATTGCTCAGCAAGAGGCTAAATATTTTAAACATCGCTCGGTTGGTTCGGAGCATCTACTGTTAGCGTTAGTTATCGAACAACAAGGAATCGCTGGGAAAACATTACGTCAGATGAATTCAAATGAAAATGATATTCGTGAAGAGATTGAGCACATGACAGGATATGGCTCGGTTAAATCCTATCCTGAAGGCGGCTATCTGCCTTATTCCCCGAGAGCAAAGCAGATTTTGATTTTCGCGGACGATGAAGCAAAACGCTTTAATGCAAAATTAGTGGGTACTGAACACATCTTATTGGGATTGTTACGAGATGATGAAATTTTAGCTTCACACATATTAGTGAATTTAGGGTTAAGTTTACCTAAAATGCGTCAGCTCTTACTGAAAAAAATGGGAGTAAACGAATCTTCTAACGCTAATCAAGGAGCGACTAATCGTCGCAAAGCACCGACAAAACCGACTCAAAGTAATACACAAGGAACACCGACCTTAGATGGTTTAGCCCGTGATTTGACGAAATTAGCCCGTGAAAAACGTTTAGATCCAGTAGTTGGTCGTGATAGCGAAGTGCGACGAGTGGTTCAAATTTTAAGTCGTCGGACTAAGAATAATCCGGTTTTAGTAGGGGAACCTGGTGTTGGGAAAACGGCCATTGTTGAAGGTCTAGCCCAACGAATTATTTCCGGTGACGTGCCAGAAGATATGCGTGGTAAGCGTCTGATGATGTTAGATATGGGTGCCTTAGTTGCTGGGACAAAATATCGTGGAGAATTTGAGGACCGTTTGAAAAAAGTAATCGATGAAATTTATCATGATGGACAAATCATTTTGTTTATTGATGAACTGCATACGTTGATTGGCGCCGGTGGAGCTGAAGGGGCAATTGATGCTTCGAATATTTTGAAACCTGCCTTGGCTCGTGGAGAGTTACAGACGATTGGTGCCACTACGCTTGATGAATACCAAAAATATATTGAAAAAGATTCTGCTTTAGAGCGCCGTTTTGCGCGTGTTCAAGTGGAGGAGCCTACTCCAGAAGAAGCAGAGGAAATTTTAAAAGGGTTGCGTCCGCGTTACGAGGACCATCATGGAGTAGAGATTACAGATGAAGCGCTACATGCTGCTGTGTCTTTATCTGTCCGCTACATCAACTCTCGTCAATTACCAGATAAAGCGATTGATTTAATGGATGAATCTTCTGCTAAAGTCCGGCTAGATTCAACGGATGAAGTCTCGGAATTATCTGAGTTGGAAGAGGAAGTTCAAGATTTAGTGGCTGAAAAGGAACGAGCAATTCAGAATCAAGACTTTGAATCGGCAGCGCGCTTGCGTTTGCGAGAAAAGCAAGTATCTGAAACGTTGGAGCAAGCAAAAATCAAAGCGGCCAAACAAGAAAAGGGCTACATTGATCAAGTGACAGATGAAGATGTGGCAGCTGTAGTATCTCAATGGACCGGTGTTCCACTGCAACAATTGGAGAAAAAGGAAAGTCAACGACTGCTGGATTTAGAGAATGTCTTGCATAAACGGGTCGTTGGTCAAGATGAAGCCGTAAAAGCTATTTCAAGAGCTATTCGCCGAGCACGCTCAGGGCTGAAAGATCCGAATCGTCCGATTGGTTCTTTCATGTTCTTAGGACCAACGGGTGTCGGCAAAACTGAATTGGCGAAAGCGTTAGCTGAAGCAATGTTTGGTAGTGAAGAGGCTTTAATTCGCGTGGATATGTCTGAGTATATGGAAAAATATAGTACGAGTCGTTTGATTGGTTCACCGCCTGGTTATGTCGGTTATGAAGAAGGGGGCCAATTAACAGAAAAAATTCGCCAAAAACCTTATTCAGTGATCTTACTGGATGAAGTAGAAAAAGCCCATCCCGATGTCTTCAATATCTTATTGCAAGTCTTAGATGACGGTCACTTAACCGATTCGAAGGGCCGGAAAGTTGATTTCCGTAATACAATTTTAATCATGACATCCAATATTGGAGCAACGGAACTACGGGAAGAAAAGAATGTTGGTTTCAATGTGAAAGACATTACTAAAGATCATCAAGCTATGGAAAAACGGATTTTAGAGGAATTGAAGAAATCTTTCCGACCAGAATTCCTCAATCGAATTGATGAGACAGTCGTCTTTAAATCGTTGGATCAAGAGCAGATTCACGAAATTGTTAAAATCATGAGTCGTTCGATTTTAGATCGAATGAAAGAACATGAAATCAAGGTGAAGATTACAGCAGCGGCATACGATGTGATCGGCAAAGTTGGCTTTGATCCAGAATATGGTGCGCGTCCTATTCGCCGAGCTTTACAAAAAGAAATTGAAGATCGCTTAGCTGAAGCATTGCTGTCTGGCCAAATTCAATTGGGTGATGCGGTAACGATTGGTGCCAGTAAAGGAAAAATCACGTTAACCGTGAAAAATGCTAAAGAAGAAAAGGTTCCAGAGAAAGTTTAATTGAACGGAAGATTGGAATGAAAGGCTGTACCAATTCGTTGGTGCCGCCTTTTTTTGAATGAAAAATAACTTCGGCTTTTTTTCTAGCGACCTCAGTTGGAAACTTTCAAAAGCTATGATAGTATGAGAAAGGCAAACGAGCCCTTTGTTCATTTAGGAATGATGGGTTTAGCTGAAAAATGGTTGATTGAACTAGGAGGATAGACCATGATTGAATTAATTGCGACGGCAGAATCAGTGGCCCAAGCTGAAGAGCTGCTAGCTGCTGGCGTTGATACATTATACATAGGGGAAGAGGAATTTGGTCTGCGACTCCCCCATTCGTTTTCCCGTGCAGAACAAAAGGCACTGATTGATTTAGCTCATGCCCAAGGAAAAAAAGTCAATATTGCAGTAAATGGTATTATGCATCCCGAAAAGATGAAAAAAATTCCTGAATATTTAGCTTTTTTAATGGATGCTAAGCCGGATCATTTGGTTGTTGGTGATACAGGGGTGATCTATTTACTGAAGGATTATGATTTACCTTATATCTATGACGCGGAAACTTTAGTAACCAATGCGCGTCAAATTAATTTTTGGCAGAAAAAAGGGGCGGTTGGCGCGGTCTTGGCTCGCGAAGTTCCTTTCGAGGAGATGCGGCACTTGCAAGAGCAAGTAACTGTTCCAGTAGAAGTCTTGGTGTACGGTGCAACGTGTATTCATCAATCGAAGCGTCCACTATTAGATAATTATTTTAATTACACGAAACAGTCAGAAGATAGTTCGAAAGAGCGCGGATTGTTTATTTCGGAGCCGAAAAAACCAGAAACTCATTATTCAATCTATGAAGATCCCCATGGGACACATATTTTTGCGGATAATGATCTGAACTTGATTGAAGAATTAGCAGAATTGACTCAAACAGGTTATCACACTTGGAAATTAGATGGGTTATTTACACCAGGAGCAGATTTTGTCGCGATTGCACAAACTTTTGCAGCTGCCAAGGCCGCCATCGAAGCAGGGTCTTGGGATCAAGCAGCAATTGCTCGTGCAGGCGAAGCGATTCGTCTGCACCATCCGGCGAGTCGCGGCATGGATACCGGATTTTATCATTTAGATCCGACAACGATTAAATAGGGGAAGAGTAAGATGACAGAGAGAAAATTGAAACGGCCGGAAGTATTAGCGCCCGCCGGGACATTGGAAAAATTGAAAACGGCGATCCATTATGGCGCAGATGCAGTCTATATTGGCGGTGACGCCTATGGATTACGGTCACGGGCCGGCAACTTTTCATTTGAAGAAATGGCGGAAGGCGTGGCTTTTGCCAAAGAATATGGGGCCAAAGTTTATGTTGCCGCCAATATGGTCACCCATGAAGGCAACGAGGAAGGTGCTGGCGCCTTTTTCAAAAAATTACGGGAGATTGGAATTTCGGCAGTGATCATTTCTGATCCGGCCTTGATTGAAATTTGCGCGGCAGAAGCTCCGGGCCTAGAGATTCATTTATCAACCCAGGCATCGGCCACTAATGCAGAGACATTAAACTTCTGGAAAGAAGAGGGCTTGGAACGAGTCGTCCTAGCGCGTGAAGTATCGATGGAGGAATTAGCAGAGATTCGGCAAAAGACAGATGTGCAAATCGAAGCCTTCATTCATGGGGCGATGTGTATTTCTTATTCGGGTCGCTGCACATTATCGAATCATATGTCGATGCGAGATGCCAACCGTGGCGGTTGTTCACAATCTTGCCGTTGGAAATATGAGTTATTCGATATGCCTTATGCAAAAGAACACCGTTCATTGACAGAAAATGGGGATGTGACGGAAGAATTTTCCATGAGTGCAGTGGATATGTCAATGATTGAACATATTCCTGATCTGATTGAAAATGGCGTGGATAGTTTAAAAATTGAAGGACGCATGAAATCGATCCACTATGTCTCCACCGTTGCCAATGTTTATAAAGCTGCAGTGGACAGCTATATGGCCGATCCTGATAACTATGTTTGTAAACAAGAATGGATCGACGAATTATGGAAAGTTGCACAACGGGAATTAGCAACTGGTTTCTATTATCAAGTGCCCACCGAAAATGAACAATTATTCGGTCCCCGTCGGAAGATCCCTGTTTATAAATTTATCGGTGAAGTTTTGAGCTATGATGAAGTGAGTGGAATTGCGACTGTCCGTCAACGAAATCATTTTTCTGTGGGTGATGAGATCGAATTTTATGGACCTAACTTTCAGCATTTCGAGCAGACAATCACCGAAATGAAAAATGATGAAGGCGAATCAATTGATCGTGCACCAAATCCGATGATGGTTTTGACTATGCCGGTGGCACACCCAGTAAAACCTGGTGATATGATTCGGAAAAAGAAAGACTAGCTTTTGCCGACCTGTAAAAATTTATTTTATGGGTCGGTTTTTTGTTTCATTTTTTGAAGATTTTCAGTCCACCGACTTTTTAAAAAACCAATTAGGGTTAAAAGTTCGTTAGGCAAAAAGCCATTCTTTTTCAGTAGAATGTATTAAAATGAACATAGCGTTAAAGACTGATTTTCTAGAAAGACTTCTGCCCATTAGGAGTGGTTGGTCAGTTTATTTAAACAGTAAAAACTAAAGTTTATTTTTAATGAATAGAACAAAATAAACGAGGAGGCAGTTGAATGAAAGAATATGATTACATTGTTGTTGGCGGCGGAAGCGGTGGAATCGCTTCGGCTAATCGTGCGGGGATGTATGGGGCTAAAGTATTATTGATTGAAGGAAATAAAATTGGTGGAACCTGTGTCAATGTCGGCTGTGTTCCTAAAAAAGTAATGTGGCAAGCCAGCTCGATGTTAGAAATGATTGAGCGTGACGCATCTAGTTATGGTATTCAAGCAGATGTTGAAAAATTTGATTTTAAACAATTAGTTGAGCGTCGGGAGAAATATATCGATTTTCTCCATGGTGCCTATGACCGCGGACTGGATAGCAATCATGTGGAGCGCATTGCAGGCTATGCAACGTTCAAATCGGACCATGTAATTAGCGTAAATGGCGAAGAGTATACGGCCCCTCATATTTTGATTGCAACCGGTGGTCGGCCGAGTCAAATGCAGATTCCTGGTGGAGAATTTGCCATCGATTCTAATGGTTTCTTTGAGTTGACCGAACAACCGAAAGCAGTCGTTGTTTTAGGTGCCGGCTATATTGCGGCAGAACTGAGTGGTGTCTTGCAAGGGATGGGGACGCAAGTTTCTTGGGCTTTCCGTTATGATCGGCCCTTGCGGACGTTTGATTCGATGTTAGCCGATAACTTGATGGAAATCTATCGAGACAATCAAATGAAATTATACGATCATCATGTAGCAAAAGAAATCAAACAAAATGCTGATGGAACGTACACCGTTTATTTTGAAAATGGCAATACCTTATCTGGAGATCAAGTTTTATTTGCCGGTGGTCGTCTGCCGAATACGGATAAAATAGGGTTGGAAAATACTTCAGTAACGTTAAATGAAAAAGGTTTTGTGATTGTCGATAAATTTCAAAATACGACTAGCGAAGGGGTCTATGCAGTTGGCGATGTGATTGGCAAGATTGATTTGACTCCTGTTGCGATTGCGGCGGGTCGACGATTATCGGAACGTATTTTTAATGGCAAGTCAGAAGAATTTTTAGATTATGAAAATGTTCCGACGGTGATCTTCACCCATCCAACGATGGCAACGATTGGCTTGACTGAAGCAGCAGCCATCGAACGTCATGGTAAAGAGCAAATCAAGGTTTATCGTTCACGTTTCACGCCGATGTACTTTGCGCTGAGCGACTATCGTCAGAAATGTGAAATGAAATTGGTTTGTCTTGGGGAAGAAGAGAAAATCATTGGGTTACACGCAATTGGCATAGGAACCGATGAAATGCTGCAAGGCTTTGCCGTGGCAATTAAGATGGGGGCAACGAAAAAAGATTTCGATGACACCGTAGCGATCCATCCAACCGGCAGTGAAGAATTAGTGACGATGCGTTAAATAAAAGAGCTGGGACACTGCTGTCCTAGCTCTTTTACTGGATTGAACTTAAACTAATCTCGCCAGATGACAAGTTGATTGTTTCATCTCCTAGATCGACGACTAATTCACCGGTGTCGCTAATGGCGATGGCGGTTCCTAGGTAAGCCTGGTCTTTACGCTTAAAGGTCACTTTTTTGCCTAGGACAAATGATTTCTTACGATAAGTAGTTAAATAATCATGATCGGCCAATAAGGCAAAGAAACGATTCCAGATTTTGATAATTAATTGATTGCGAGTAATCGGCGCCTCGCCGCTTGGAAACAAGGAGGTTACTTTTTCCTGGAGTTCAGCCGGATAATCTTTTTGTGGGATCGAAAAGTTGATTCCCATACCAATGATAATGTATTTTAAGGAATTGGTTTCAATATCTGTCATCGCTTCAGTGAGGATACCGGCGACTTTTTTCTGATTTAGATAAATATCATTGACCCATTTGATTTGGCTGTCGACTCCTAAGAGTTCATCGATCGCATCTGCGATGGCGACTGCCATTACGACCGTATATTGTGGCAGCTCGTTCAACTGTTCTTTCGGTTCCAACAATAAACTCATATAAATGCCTTGCTGTTTAACCGCGAAAAAGGGGCGATTAAAACGACCGTGGGGGGCTTCTTGTGTATCTGCTACGATTAATAAAGGCGCGGATTTTCCTTCTACGACTGCTAACTGTGCATCCTTCATCGTTGAAACAGAGGTCTCTAGCACCGTAACATCAAGTGCTTGTTTAATCTGCTCTTGAATTTCTTTGGCATCTAAAATATCTGAGGGTTGGTAACGATAACCTTTAGCTAAATGTTGGATTCGATAGCCTTTTTTTTCTAGTTCTTTGATGGCCTTCCAGATAGCCGTTCGAGACACACCGAGTTCTTGGGCTAGGGCCTCACCAGATAAAACTTCCTCAGCTGCTTTTAAGCGCGCCAAAACTTGTTCTTTTGTCGTCAACTGCGCTCCTCCTTTTTTTCAGTTACGAGTAGTGTAACAAAAAAGCAGGCTGCATAAAAGCAGCCTGCCAAGAAAGGGGGATGAAATAAAAAAGTATAGGGATGTCAGCTTAACAACAATGCATCATCTTTGAGTTCAACGCCTGAATTTTGCTGGAAGAGCTCCATTAATTTTGGCACCGTTAAGTTTTGTTTTTCTGATTGTTTTAAATCTAAAGCAATCTGCCCTTGATGGAGCATAATCAGCCGGTTGCCGTATTGGATCGCATCTTCCATATTGTGGGTTACCATAAAGGCGGTCAGTTCTTGTTCACGAATCAGTCGTTCAGTCAGCTCCATAACCGTTAATGATGTTTTGGGATCCAACGCGGCAGTATGTTCATCTAATAAAATCAGATCTGGACGTTGCAACGTCGCCATTAATAAGGTGATGGCTTGGCGCTGACCACCAGAAAGCAGCCCGATTTCTGCGTCTAAACGATTTTCCAAGTTCAGATTCAGCATGGCTAATTGCTCTTGGAAGAAGCTCCGGTCTTTATTTTTAACACCTAGAGAAAATCCCCGTTTATGTCCGCGTTTCATTGCTAGTGCTAAGTTTTCTTCTACTGATAAGCGGACGGCAGTTCCCATTTTAGGATCTTGGAAAACCCGACTGATTTTTTTTGAGCGTCTAGTAACCGAATGTTTTGTCATTTCTTCTTCATTTAAGAATAATTGGCCTTCTTCTACCGGTAGTGTCCCAGCAACACTGTTTAATAAAGTTGATTTGCCGGCTCCGTTTCCGCCAATAATGGTCACAAATTCGCCAGGGGCGAGGCTTAAATTGATTCCACGCAACACATGGTTTTGATTGACCGTTCCCCGTTCAAAGTATTGGTGTAGGTTACTAATTCTTAAAACTGGTTGCATTTGCATCGGCCCCTTTCTTTTTTGATTTGATCGTAAATTTCGAACGGATTTGCGGTAAAGAAAGACAAACGACAAGGACGATCGCGGAAGCTAATTTAGAATCTGTCGGTTCGACATTCATTTCGAATACTAAAGCCAAGATAAAGCGGTAAATAATCGCTCCTACTACGATAGTAATCAAGCGCACCCAGATGGGCTTATTATGCAGCAACACTTCAGCAATGATAATCGACGCTAGACCAATGACGATCGTACCAACGCCGGAGTTCAAATCAGCAAAGCCGTTATTCTGAGCTAATAAGGCACCGGAAAGAGCGATGCTGCCGTTTGAAATCATATAACCTAAAAGTTTCATATTCTCAGTTCGAATGCCATTTGCTTCACTCATCTCAGGGTTGTCGCCGGTTGCGCGAACAGCTAATCCGATTTCAGTCCGGAAGAACAAGACCAACAGTAAAATAACTAGTAAAACGATTAGCAGTCCGATTAGAATAACTGCATTATTTTTCGATAGTCCCATCGTTTGAGCCATTGTAAATACGGTGTTTTCGCCCAATAAAGCGATGTTTGGTGCCCCCATCACTCGGGAAGTGACCGAATATAGACCCGTCATGGTGATAATCCCCGCTAGCAACGCCGGAATCTTAAATTTTGTGTTTAAAATACCAGTCACTAAACCGGCTAACATCCCACCGCCAAAGGCTAAGATAGTGGCTAGTGCAGGATGTAACCCGTTAACGATTCCGATTGCGGCGATCCCGCCGCCCAAAGGAAAACTTCCTTCGGCGGTTAGATCGGCGATATCTAAAATTCGAAAAGTCATGTAAACACCGATCGCTAGTAATGACCAGAGCATACCTTGTGACGTCGCTGATAATAACAAAGTGATAACATTCATGATTCGTCCCTCTTTCTTTTGGAGAACTGTTCTGATTTAACTATTTTGGTTCTTTGATACTGGCTGGATCAATGCCTAAAGCTTCAGCCATTTCTTTATTAACGACTAATTTCAAATCTTCTGCTGATTCCACCGGAGTATCGGCTGGTTTAGCATCGCCGTCTAAGATTTTGGCAGCCATTTTCCCGGTTTGCTTACCCAAAGATTTGTAGTCGATCCCAACCGTTGCTAATCCGCCTCCGTCGATTTGTTCAGTTGAACCAGCTACTAAAGGAATTTTCTTTTCTTTAACAACATCTCCGATAACAGCAGCGGCACTCGCGAAGGTATTATCCGTCGGTACATAAATACCATCAGTTTCACCAGCTAAAGATTCAGTTACCTGTTGAACATCATTCGTTGTGTTGGCCGTTTTGACTTTGACTTCAACGCCCGCTTTCTTTAAGGCCTTCTCGGCTAAATCAGCTTGGATTTTTGAGTTGGCTTCACCAGCGTTGTACATAATCCCGATTGATTTTGCATCAGGAACGATTGATAACAATAGGTCAATTTGCTTGTCGATAGGAACCATATCGGTCGTTCCGGTAACATTGCCCCCCGGCTTTTTATCACTTTTCACTAATTTGGCTTCTTCCAGATCAGTAACAGCAGTTACGGTGATCGGAATTTCTGTCGTTGCATTTAATAAAGATTGGGCAGCTGGAGTAGCTACGCCTAATAGCAAATCTGGTTCTTCCTTCACTAATTTCTCACTCATACTTTTTAGATTGTCTTGGTTGTTTTGAGCATTTTGATATTCGATAGTCAAATTATCGCCTTCTTTATAACCGCCCTCAGCTAACCCTTCTTTGAACCCTTCGTAAGCATTGTCTAATGAGGGATGTTGAACCAATTGTAAGACCCCAACTTTTTTCGCGTCATCATTGCCACCAGCCTCTTTATTGCCACAAGCTCCCAACATTAATAAACTTACCAATCCAATTCCTGCTAATATCGCTTTTTTCATTTTTTTCGCTCCTTTTTCGTATTAATGGATTTATTTTCAAGCCATATGTCATTCCGCTAGAAGAAACTATTGAAATAGCAGGCTTAAATTTTATGCTTTGTTTTTGACTAAGTCCTAAGTAAAACTATATTTGAAAATCAAGGGCTCATTTTCTTGTAATAAAAAATCACCCGCTTAGAAGTCTCGAACTCTAAGTGGGTGATAGGAATGCAAATGAATACTGCTTCAGCCACTTAGATCTCTCTATGCGGCCGGTGGTACGTTGAAATGCTCTAGCCATCATAGATACAAAAAACACTGAGGTTGTTTGTATCCATTCCGATGAATACAAACCTATCTAAAATAGCTAAAGTAATAGCGGTTATTCAGTTGTGAGCTTTTTGTATGCACCATCAGGAACAACCTCCAACTTGTTAAGATGTAAATTAGTATACGGTAAGAAAAATGAGATGTCAATAATAAAAAGAAGAATATTCAGAAAATTCAAAAATGTAAAACGAATTAAATCAATTATAGTTACTGAAAGTTTTAAGAAAAGGTTGCGAAAAAAGCTGTTCAGTCCTAACACCTATTGACTTTTATGCTGGCGTCGTGTATTATATTAATTTGCTAAAACTATCTGAAATGATAAAAGGCAGGAACGAAATATTGTCCGTTCCGGCTTTTAATAAGGAAACAAAAGTAGAAGCTTGCGAAATCTTTTCAAAAGAATGTTCTATTTTTGGTTTTTTTTTGCCTAAAAGCCGCAAAAAATGTCGGTTGTTACTTAAATTTAATTTTCGTAACATAAATGTAATTTATCTTCGGATCGGTTTTCAAACTTTTAAGAGGGGTGAAGAACTTGGCTGGACACGTAGTGAAATACGGGAAACACCGAGAACGCAGAAGCTTCGCACGAATCAGTGAAGTGTTGGAATTACCGAATTTGATCGAAATTCAAACAGATTCTTATCAATGGTTCCTAGATGAGGGCTTGCAAGAGATGTTTGAAGACATTTTGCCAATTGAAGACTTTAATGGAAACTTGTCACTTGAATTTGTTGACTATGAATTGAAAGAACCTAAATACACCGTTGCAGAAGCTCGTTCTCACGATGCAAATTATTCTGCACCATTACATGTGGTATTACGCTTAGTAAACCGTGAAACTGGAGAAATTAAATCCCAAGAAGTATTCTTTGGTGATTTCCCATTAATGACGGAACAAGGAACCTTTATCATCAACGGGGCCGAACGGGTTATCGTATCCCAATTAGTTCGTTCTCCCGGTGTTTACTTCCACGGAAAAGTGGATAAAAACGGAAAAGAAGGCTTTGGCTCAACCGTTATCCCTAACCGTGGCGCATGGTTAGAAATGGAAACAGACGCAAAAGATATCTCTTACGTTCGGATCGACCGCACACGTAAAATTCCTTTGACCACGTTAGTTCGTGCTTTAGGTTTTGGTTCAGATGATACGATCTTTGAAATCTTTGGCGAAAGCGAATCATTACGCAATACAATCGAGAAAGACTTGCACAAAAATCCAAGTGATTCTCGGACTGAAGAAGGGTTAAAAGACGTCTATGAACGTTTACGTCCAGGCGAACCTAAAACAGCAGACAGCTCACGGAGCTTATTAACGGCTCGTTTCTTTGATCCAAAACGTTACGACTTAGCCAATGTTGGTCGTTACAAAGTAAATAAAAAATTAGACCTTAAAACACGTCTATTGAACTTGACGTTAGCTGAGACATTGGTTGATCCTGAAACGGGTGAAATCATCGTTGAAAAAGGGACAGTTCTTACGCACCAAGTGATGGAAGAACTAGGACCAAAACTTGAAAATGGGTTGAATTCCGTTACTTACTACCCATCTGAAGATGCAGTTGTAACGGATCCAATGACTGTTCAAGTTATCAAAGTCTTTTCACCAAAAGATCCAGAACGTGAAGTAACAGTGATCGGTAACGGTTATCCAGATTCTTCTGTGCGCACCGTTCGCCCAGCAGATATCATTGCTTCAATGAGCTATTTCTTGAACTTGATGGAAGGTATCGGCAATGTCGATGATATCGATCACTTAGGAAATCGTCGAATCCGTTCAGTTGGTGAATTGTTACAAAACCAATTCCGAATCGGGTTAGCCCGGATGGAACGGGTCGTTCGTGAACGTATGTCAATTCAAGACCAAGAAACGTTGACGCCGCAACAATTGATCAATATTCGTCCAGTTGTTGCCAGCATCAAAGAATTCTTCGGTTCTTCTCAGTTGTCACAGTTCATGGACCAAACCAATCCGCTCGGCGAATTGACGCACAAACGTCGTCTATCTGCCTTAGGACCTGGTGGTTTGACTCGTGACCGTGCCGGTTATGAAGTTCGAGACGTTCACTATTCTCACTATGGCCGGATGTGTCCAATTGAAACCCCCGAAGGTCCCAATATCGGGTTGATCAACAGCTTGGCTTCTTATGCCAAGGTCAACAAATTTGGTTTCATCGAAACTCCTTACCGCCGTGTGGATCGTGCAACTGGTCGAGTAACGGATAAAATCGATTACTTAACTGCTGACATCGAGGACCATTACGTTGTTGCCCAAGCAAACAGTAAGTTGAATGAAGACGGCACCTTCGCTGAAGATGTGGTTATGGCTCGTGCAACTTCTGAAAACTTGGAAGTAACGATTGATAAAGTGGATTACATGGATGTATCGCCAAAACAAGTAGTTGCAGTCGCGACCGCTTGTATCCCATTCTTGGAAAACGATGACTCTAACCGTGCCTTGATGGGTGCCAACATGCAGCGTCAAGCTGTTCCATTGATCCAACCTCGTTCTCCATGGGTTGGTACTGGGATGGAATACAAAGCAGCTCATGACTCAGGTGCCGCTTTATTATGTAAAAACGAAGGTGTCGTTGAATTCGTTGATGCTCACGAAGTTCGTGTACGTCGCGACAATGGCGCATTAGATAAATACGACATCACTAAATTCCGTCGTTCAAACTCAGGAACCAGCTACAACCAACGTCCATTAGTTGGTTTAGGTGAAAAAGTTGATGTTGGCGATATCTTAGCTGATGGACCTTCAATGGAAAACGGCGAATTGGCATTAGGCCAAAACGTAGTCGTAGCCTTCATGACTTGGGAAGGGTACAACTATGAAGATGCCATCATCATGAGCCGTCGTTTGGTGAAAGATGATGTTTATACTTCAATCCATATTGAAGAATACGAATCAGAAGCTCGTGATACAAAATTAGGACCTGAAGAAATCACCCGCGAAATCCCTAACGTTGGGGAAGACGCTTTGAAGAACTTAGACGAAATGGGAATTATCCGTATCGGTGCTGAAGTTCACGATGGCGACCTATTAGTTGGGAAAGTCACTCCTAAAGGGGTAAC
>WPCI01171267.1_pt1 | contig 14497 bp, 4 predicted proteins | sample 5399871 | NCBI WGS metagenome assembly WPCI01 (sample SAMN12869469, study PRJNA574797) | sludge metagenome | isolation source: wastewater treatment of pH7 | place: China:Beijing | collected 2019-05-20
GTAGGTCCGGATTTATCCGGACAAAGCCCGGTCTGGCCAGACCACGGGGCACGTGTGCGAATAAATTCGCACCTACATGCCGGGCAGCAAGGCAAAACGGCAAACAAAACAGGCAATCCGGACTGCCGCAAAGCAAAGGGCCCTGCAATTGCAGGGCCCTGGCAGCGGTATCAGTACTTGCCGATGGCGTTGATGAACCAGCCACGGCTACGGTACGACAGATCGGTCAGGTCATCGCTGAAGTCACTGAAGTTGTAACCGACACCCATCTTGAAGTGGTTGCCGAAGTGGCGATACACACCCACCAGCGCACCGTCCTTGCTGTCCTGTGCCAGCGACTCCTTGCGGCGGCGGGCCTCGACCATCAGGTCCCACTTCTTGACCACGTGCCAGTCGACACGCGCTGCATACAACTGACCACGGCTGTTGAACCACTTGGCCGAGCTGTCACGGCTCATGCGCAGCTGGCCATGGCGGTAGGCGTACTTGCCGCCCACGCTCCAGCGCTCGGTCAGGTCGTAGATGCCGTCAATCGCGAACAGGTGGCTACGCTGGGCGTAGTCGATGTTCTGACCCGTGGCGGTCGATACCTGATCCGGTGGCGGCAGATCGGCCAGATAGGTGTACTTGATCAGCATGTTGAGCCGGTCGTGCATCACCGGACGGTAGGCATAGCCCACCGAAGCCTCGACAAAGTCACCGTCGTAGTAGCTGCCACGGCTGGAGTCACCCACCGAGAAGTCCAGACGGGTCAGCAAACGCCAGTCCGGGTTGATCTGGTAGCTGAGGTTGTTGCGCATCAGCCACACCGACAGGTCCTGCACTTCGCTCTTGTCCTTGCGGTATTCAAGACGGCTGGCATAGCGGATATCGCCATGGCTGTAGCTGATCTTGCCACCGTAGGCGCGACGCTTGAGCTGGTAGTCGCTGTTGTTGTTGAAGCTGCCAACTTCAGCGGTGATACCGTAGCTCCAGCGCTCGTTCGGCGCAAAATCCAGACCATAGCCCTGGATCACGCCGGCCTGATCACCGTGCTGGAAGCGTTGCTCGGTGTACACGCTGACGCTGTCGGTCCAGCGCGAGCGGGCACCGGCCACCGCCTGCCCGGCACGGCCACTGTCAAAACCGCTGCGGCTACCCAGACCGTTGTCGGCACGGTCGCTGTCCAGCTGGTAGTTCAGGTAGTAGTTGGTACGCTCGGACTTGTCATAGTTGACGCCCGCCGTGGCTCCCACGCCCAGGTTACCGCCGGAAACCTCGCCGTTCAGGGTGGTACGCTCGCTCACGCGCACGTCACCGCCGATGCCGACACGGTTGTTGGCCTGGCGGCTGTCGTTGCGGTTGACGGTGCCCTGCACAAAGCCGTACAGCGACCAGGCATCCGCGCCCAGATAATGGGCCTGTGCGAACACATCGGTGCGGCTGCCTTCGTCACGGTCGGCCCGGTCGTAACCGGCGTAGGTACCGGTATACAGGTTCTGGTAACGGCTGCCATAGCGGATACGGTCATTGCGCACGCCTCCGTACAGGCGCCAGGCTTCGCTCAGATCATAGGCCAGGTTGGCCTCGACTGCGCGGCGCGAGTTGCCGCCGTCCTCGTCGATGCTGTCGCCCTTGACGGTCAGCTCGGTGCGCTCGCCAACTTCCGTGGTGTAGCTACCGCCCACCTGGGTGGTATCCAGATCGGTCAGACGGCCCGGCGCGGTAAAACCGGCCTCGCGCTTCTCGTAATAGAGGGTACCGCGCCCGCTGGCGTCATCAATGGCATCGCTCAGGTCAAACGCCGTCTCGATACGGTTGGCACGGGCACGGGAATTCTTGCTGACCCCGTACTCGCCAAAACCGAAACCGCCGTCGAAGGAGAAGCGCTGATCAAAGGCATCACCCTTGGTCTGGGCACTTTCCAGTTTCAGCCAGGTGCTGTCGCTGTGACGCAGAATCACGTCACCGCCCACCAGCTGCTGGGTTTTCAGGCCGGTCTGCTCCTGCTCGCTGCCGGTTACACCGACCCGCACGCTGTCATTGGCCCAGTAAGCCACCCGGCCACCGAGCGCCATATCGTTGGTCTTGTCCATACCTGGCGAGTATTCATAGCCCACCACCAGATAGGCCGGATGCCCGGACAGGCTGCCGCCGGAGCGGATCAGTCCGCTGCCGTCCGCCGTGGACGACAACGGCTGGCTCAGAATGATGCGGCCCTGAATCGAGTTGACCTCGTAATCCAGCCCGGACATCAGGTCCTGGCTGTGGATGACCAGACCGGAGTCCTTGTCGCGTACCTCGATGCGTACCCGCTCGCTACCGACGGTAATGTCCTGGTGGCGCAGGTAATACAGCGAACCACCGGTACCACGGAAATCTTCACGGGCCGACAAAGTGCCGGGCTCGGCGACAAAGCCTTCCACCTGCAGGCGGCGCTCACCAAAGCTGGTGAACTCGTCACTGCGGTAGCGGCCCTGGGCACCGTACAGGCTGCGGTCAATCTGTGCCAGATCGGTATCACGGGTCTGCTGGCGGAAGTTGCCCCACATCGCGTGGGACTTCTCGTCCTCGATGCGGGCGTAGAACTTGCCGCGGGTCGGGGCGTCCTCGATCATGGTCGAGTCGTCACCAAAGGTGGTCCAGCCCTTGTCCGCTTCGTTGTCCATACGACGCAGAAACTCGCGGGGGTCCTTGTCATTGAAGTTGCTGAACAGGCTCTTGACCGGCTCTTCACCGGTGTCGGCGCTGGCCGTCACGGTGTACTTGTCGTTGATCACGCCCTTGCTGTAGAACGCCAAACGGCCATCGGAATAGAAGCTGTCATCGTAATAACGCTTCTCGCCGGTCACCAGGCGGGCCGGGCCGGTGGTCTTCTGCTTGCCCACGGTAAAGTCGGCAATGGCCACGGTGAACCAGTCCTGCGATGGCAGGCGCAGGTCACGGCGGTAAATGCGGCCCTTGCCGTCATTGTCCAGCACAGCCACTTCAACCGTGTGCAAACCACGGGGAATAATCTGGGCGTTGGCAAAGTTGCCGTTCAGGTCCACCGGCACCGGGCGGCCCAGCACAAACACATGCTGGTCCTCACGCACCTGCTTGCCGTTGACGGTCACGGTACCACCGGCCACCGGAATGTTGTGGCGAACCAGACGGTTGCCGCCGTAACCGGCGATCAGGTTGTCTGCGCGCTCGTCTTCCTCGGCGGCTTCACGCTGGCCACGGGCCACCTCGATGGCTTGCGGCTCGGTTTCGTCAAAACGACCCTGCTCGTCATACACACGCAGCTGATAGAACACCCGCTCCGGCAGGCCGGCAGACGGCGTCCACTCACCCTGCAAAAACTCGTCCAGCTCGACGGTTTCCAGCAGTTTGGGGCTGCCGAAACGTCCCTTCTTGCCCAGAATGCGGATTTCGCCCCGCTCGATCCAGTGCATGTAGTTGCTGTAGCCACGGAAATTCAGTGGCTGGTCCAGTCGCGCCACCCGGGCATCGCTGACCACATTCAGGCGCGGTTTGGCCGACAGGTTGTCGTACTGCACCTGCAGCAGGTCACGGGCCAGCGCCACGTCCACACAGCGCTGGGTATCGGCACTGCCGGCACCCTGCTGGCCCTGTGGCTGACCGTCGATGCTGAGCATGAACGGCTGCACATCCTGACCGGCCACTTCACCGGCGGCGCACTCAGAGGGTTTTTGCGGGGTACTGACCAAGGACTCGTCATACCACAGCTCCACCTCGACGCGGCGGTTCAGCGCCCAGGCTTCGGCACTGTTGCCGGCCATCAGCGGCTCGTTGGGGCCGCGGCTGTCTAGGCTGATCTGCTCGGGCCTGAGGTTGAGGCTTTCGGCAAAAATTGCCGCCACCTCTGTAGCCCGCTGCAGGCCAAGGCCATAGTTGTCTTCATAGATGGCGCGGGTACGCGCCGACAGGTGCTGCGGGTCGGTATGGCCGACAAAACGCACACGCAGGTTACGCTTGTCCTTGAGGCGCTGCATCAGCTCGGCCAAGGTGTCGCTGTCGCCCCGGGCGATTTCCGAACGACCGGAAGCAAAACGCACCACCGGCAGGCCATCACTGAGCTTGATGGTGTCGATGGTTTCCTCATCCACATTAAGCAGCTGATCGCGCTGACCCAGCGGGCCTTCCACCTGCCACAGGATAAGCTTTTCCCGTGGCAGCTCGCGCTCGGCGTTGTGTGGAATGGCGGGCAGGCCGCCCGGGGTAAAGGGGCGACGCTGCAACAGCGACTCGTCGTGCATGGCACCACGGGCACCTTTAAGGCCGCAGCCCTCGCCTTTTTCACACTGGTCGGCGGCCAGCGCCACTGCGCTGGCCAGCGGGCTCAGGGCCAGTACGGTTACGCTACTGGCCAGATACTTGCGCACGCTCATCGCACCACCTCCACGCTATCGATCGCCGGCACGATTTCTTCCTCCAGCTGCAGGTCATAACAGCATTCCTGCGGTTCCCAGTTTTTCTTCACCCACTTGGTCACCGACTTGATGCGCTCGCGGGCTTCTTTTGGCTTTTCACCCACCGGCAAGCGGTAAGCAATGCGCAGAATGGACGGCTCGGCATGCAGGGCCTGCATTACGGTACCCATCTGCTCCTGGTAACCCGGCTTGAGCTCTTTGCCATCAAAGGCATCCGGCGTCAGGTCCAGGCGTACCACGCGGTGAATGCTGGCACCGAAGTTGGCCTTGACCAGACGGCCCTGGCTCAGGCGCACCACACGCGGGTTCTCGGTGACGACACGGTAGCCGCTTGGCAGCGTGCGCTCGTCCACCTTGACGATGAAGTTGCCGCCACGCATTTCATTGGGCACATCGGCACAGGCAATGTGGTAACGGCCGTGGTTGTCGGTGGTCACCAGCCAGCCTTTCGGCGTGGCCACGCGCACACCCGGCAGGCCCGGCTCGCCTTTGTCCTGGTAGCCGTTACGGTTCTTGTCGTCATAGACGGTACCGATCAGGTCCGAGCATTCGAAGGTCGGGTCGGCCACCACCCGCACGGTGGCGGTTGCCACGTTGGAGATACGGCTGTTGGCCACCTCGTTAATCGCCCAGGTCTGGTTGACGTACTCGTTGTAGCCAACGCCGGTACCAACCACCAGCAGCATCTTGAAGGTCAGCTTCTGGCCCGGATTAAGGGTCAGATTGCTCCACTTCAGGTGACGGCCATTGACCACCGGCTCGTTGGGCAGGCTGTCAATCTGGGACGAGCCCTTGACGTACTTGAAGCCAGGTGGAATTTGGTCTTCTACCGCCACCTCCAACAGCCTATGGGCCAAGGTGTTAGTCGCAGTCAGCACATAGGGCACCATCTCGCCGCGCACCACGTTCACCTTGGGGGTACTCTTGGTCATGATGATTGCACCACCCAAAACCGGGTCCAGCGGGATGTGGTTGTTAACCAGGTTCGCCGAGTTACCATCAAAATAGAAGCTAAAGTAGTACTGGGTCGTACCAGCTCCTCCAGTCAATCCGGCACTGCTCGACGAGCAAGCCGCAGGATCGTTTTCATGGCTTGGCGTACCCTCAACCGGCGCTTGGTCACTGCTCTGCACCAAAGCCGGATCGGGAGTTGCCCCTACTGACAGCGTTGCATCACACACAGGAATCAACACAGACTCGCCCGGGCGATATCCTGCCGGGGCATTGATCATTAAACTGTATGTGCCCGCAGGTGCCGAATTCAGCAGCAGGAACTGGTAAAAGCCGTCATCACCCGTCATCTGGCTAAGCGAGCCGCCCAGCACATCGCTGGCCGTGAAGCCAGACGGGCCACTGATGGTGACCTCAGCACCTCCCACTGGCTCACGGCTAACGGCGTCATAAATGACACCGGCCGGGTCCAGCGGCAGGCTCTGCTGGGTAATGTTGCTACCCGCCACCACAGTAATGCCCTTCAACGTACCGCCCGAGGTATCTGCACCACCGGGGTTGGATGGGCTTGCAACATTCTGGTCATAATCGTTCGCCGATTCGTTCGGCACAGGTCGGCCGAAGATGGTACCGGTTTGCGGATGACGGAAGCGGATTTCGTACCCACGATCTGGTGTCACATCACTAAAGCGATAACTACCGTCAGCATTCGTGATGACTTCATCAACCAACACACCGTTTCTGTCCAATAGCTCGACAATCCAGCCAGACTGGCCACCACTGTTTTTGAAGACACGATCATGATCGCTATCGAACCAGACATTGCCCTCAATGCTGGCCAGCGCACGGCTGATATCGGTCGGATCTTCGGCGCGGTTGTTGCCTTTTTCCGGGTCCTGCTCACCGCCGCCCTCGATAGTGGCAACGTTGGTGCGCTGGGTATCGCCCAAGCCACCATCAATTTCCACCGCAATGATGAACTTGATGCTGGACGTGGCCAGCGCCGTATTGGCTGGAATCACATTGCTGGTGGTGCAGCTGACACGCTGGCCAGTGATTGAGCAGTTCCAGCCAGTCGGGCCCTGTACAGCCTTGGGCGTCAGGCCCGCTGGCAAGTCATCAAGCACAGTAATTTCGCTGCCATCAGTATTACCCTGGCCGATATTGCCGACAGTGATGATGTACTCACCCGTACTAGCCGCCAGGAAGTTTTCTGGCTCATGAGTCTTGGCAATTACCAGATCAGGTACCGGTATCTCGGCAAACAGGTTATCCAGCGAGAATTCTTCGGTCGTCAGGTCAATACCACTGATCACGCTGTTGGCCACCGTGCGGTCGCTCGGCGTACCACCGGCACTTCCCGCAACGGTCCCGCCCGGCAAAGTGCCAAGTGGCTGGCCATTACTTTGCGTCAGGCTGTAGTTGCCCGGCGGCAGACCGGTAAAGGTGAAGTTACCTGCACTGTCAGTGATTGCCGTATCGCTGACCGGGTTACCGTTGTTGTCGGTACCGCTCAGGGTGATGGTCTGGCCACCGATGCCCTTTTCGCCACTGTCAACGGCTTCGTTGTCGTTCAGATCAAGGAACACCTTGCCGGTGATGGTGCGGTTGCTGGTCTGCTCGGCAAAGTTGTTGCCGGTCGACTGCTGCCCGGAACCCAGCACGATGTCGGCGATATTGCTGATCGGCTCGGTGACATCCGAGGCCGTGCCACCAAGGCTGCCCGCCGTGGTTTTACCGTTGCTGGTACCGGTCGGCTGGGTCGGTTCGATGACCTTGTAACGGCCCGGCGGCAGATCGTCGAAACGGTAGTCGCCGTTGCTATTGGTGGTGACTTCCTTGCTCACACCGCCCGGCACTTCATTGCCAGAGGCGTCGATCTCGACCAGCTGGATGGTCACACCAGACAGACCACTGTCGCTGCCGTCGCGCAGACCATTATTGTCCAGGTCAAGGAACACCGAACCACTGATGCTGCCCGGTTTGACCTCGGGGAAGTCGTTATTGGCAGAGGATGAAACATCACCCGAGGTGTCTGTCAGGGTGATCGAAGTGATCTGGCTGCCACCGCCCGCCGGGTTCTCCGACTGGCCACCGCCCTGCGCGCCGGGGGTTGGCAGCGCGTTCAGGGTGCCGGCCGGCTGACCGTTCTGGCAGACGCTGTAGATACCCGCTGGCAGTTCGGTGAACAGGTAATCGCCACCAGCACCGCTCTGCTGCGGGTTGCGCTCGCCGTTACTGAAGCTCACCAAGGGTGCCGCACAACTGTTACCGGCATGCAGGCTGATGGTAGAACCCGGCAGCGGACTGTCGCCGGAGCCGAAGCGGCCGTCGCCGTCATTGTCGACGAACACCCGGCCACTGATATAGCCAAGGTTGCTGACCGTCAGAGTGGCGGTCGCCGGGTCGGGGTTGTTGCCGATACTGGTTTGCAGCGCACCGCGCGGAATTTCGTTGGTGTGCACACCGGCCGCAGTGGCGGTGACATCCACCTCGATGGTGCAACCGCCGGCAGCAACGGAAGTACCGTTGGCCAGCGTGACAGTACCCGCTCCTGGGTTGGCAGTAATGTTGCTGCCGGTATGACAGCTGCCACCAATATTGGCCGGATTGGCAACCGTCACCGGGCCAGGTACGGTCGGCAGGGTATCGACCAGCGCACTGGTCAAGGTAAAGGCTGCCGCATTGGGGTTGTCGATACGGATGGTCAGGCGAGACGTGTCACCCGACTTGATCATCGGCGGCTCGAACTGCTTGCTGATGCCCGGCGGCGTGGTGATTACCACCTGCGCCGAGGTCGGCACATCGTTGCTGACGCCTTCCGAGCTGCTCAGGCTGCCGCGACCGATGTCATTGACATAGCTGCCAACGCTGTTGCTCAGCACCGATACGGTCACCTTGCACAGGCTGTTCGCCGCAAGGGTGCCGTTGGTGATGCTAAGCAGGCGGCCCGAAGCAGGGGCCGAAACCGTTGCCGCACAGGTGTTGCGGACGTTTGGCGTCGGCGCCACGGTCAAGCCGTCCGGCAACTGGTCAACCAGGGTCACACCGGTCAGCGCAATGGTGTTGGGGTTTTTCAGCGCGATGGTCAGATCAAAGGGCGTACCGGCCGCACGGGTCAGGGTGCCGGTGCTCATGCCGAAGTCACCGCTGACTCCAGTATCCAGCGTCTGGTTGTCGAACGCCTTGTGAATCTCGACCGGATGCTTAACCACCAGGGTGCCTTCGCCGGGTTCGGGGTTGTTGACATCCCCCTCGTCAGTTTTACCGGTCAGGCTGCCGGCAGGCAGGCTGTTGACGTATTCGCCCTCACTGACCACCTGCACATCGACCTCGATGCTGCAGGTCGCCGGCGCATTGCTGCTGCCGGCCGGCAGGGTGCCACCGGATAGCTCCAGCTTTCCGGGATTGGTCGCTGTCGGCGTCAGCGTAACGGTACCGGCACAGGTGTTGACCAGCCGTGGCGTTGCCGCCATGACCATGCCGGCCGGGAAATTGTCCACCAGCGCAAGGTCGCGCACCGGCTGATCGGTGGGGTTGAGCAGGGTGATCTTCAGCCGGCTGCTCTGGCCCGGTGCCACTACGGTCGGGCTGAACTCCTTGGACAGGCCCAGGCTGCTGCCGGCAGAAAGCCCGGTTTGTGCGGCCGAGCCGTTACCCACGCCCTGCGCCGTGCTGATCCCGCCAACAGGCACGGTAAACTGCACGCTGTCGGACTTGTCCATGGTGACGTTCAGCTCCAGTTCGCAAGTGGCACCGGCGGGCAGACTGGCACCACTGAACGAGAAGCCGGTGGAGTCGGCAGGCGCCTCAACCACGGCCCCCGTACAGGTGGTCACCACATTGGGGAAGGCGGCAATACGCTCGCCAGTCAACTCACCCGTGGACAAGCCGGCAGCGCGGAAGAAAGCGTCCAGCGACATGTCGGTCACCGGCTCACCACTGTTGTTGGTAAAGGTCAGCTTGAGCCGGGTGGTAGCGCCGGGGGCGGACAGAGTACCCTTGGCATGTTGGGCGGTGATTGCGATGCCGCTGCCACTGCCCTGGCCATCCAGTTGCCTGGAGAAATCCTGCGAGCCGACCACGCCGCCATCAGCCGTCAGCTGCTTGCCCGGCACAGTGTTGAGCCAGGGGCCGCTGCCGTTGGCAATCACATCAACCACCAGCGCACAGTTCGACTTGGCGGCAATGCGCGCACCGCTCAGACCGACCACACTGGCACCCGGAGCAGCATTGAGCGACACCGCACCATCACAGGTGCTATAGGCATTGGCCGGCGAGGCCACCACCATGCCCGCCGGCAGGTTATCGGTTACCGCAACGCCGGTCAGGGCGGCATCCTTGGCGTTGGTCAGGCGCAGGGTCAGGGTGCTGCGGCCACCATCACTCACCTTGTTGGGTGCAAAGGACTTGCTGCCGGACAGTACTGCGGTGAAGGCAACATTTGCACTGGCATCCTGCTGAGCCACAACGGGCTGGGTCGAGCCATCCCACAGATTCTGCGTCCCAGTCACATCTGCAGCTGCCACTGTGTTGTTGTATGTGCCCAGCTCACCCAATACACGGAACTTCAGGGTACAGCTGCCGGCATTGCCGGTACCCGGGCCTTGACGGGCCGGCACGCTGGCACCGGTCAGATTGACCACAGGCGCGCCTGCTTCAGTGGTGAAGCTGATGCTGCCGCCACAGGTCGAGCTTTGCTGTACCGGACTAGCCAGCTCCAGCTGTGCGCCGGTCGTGCCCGTCGGCAGCACGTCCTTCAGGCTGACATTGGTCAGCGGCTTGTCGGCATAGTTGCTCAGCGTCAGGGTGACGGTGGCCGGCTCGCCCTCGGGCTTGCTCGCAGCATCGAAGCTTTTCGACACGCTTAGCGGTGCGACCACTGCAAATGAATGCTCGTTGGTATCGCTGTGCGCACAGATGCTGCTGTCGCCCTGAAGGCAGATCTGGTTGGCCAGCACCTTGTTCTTGATCGGTGTTGTCAGGTCAGCGTTCTTGTCAACCTGGGTCCAGAAAGTCAGGGTACAGACTGCAGCATTGGTATTGGCCGCTGGCATGTTCACTTTGAAATTGGCGTTTGGCGCAGCGAATGAGCTGTCAGCCAAGCTGCACCCCGTACCGGTGACCGCAGGCTCATAGCCCGCTGCGCTGTACAAGCTCAGGCGGGTATCCAGGGTATCGGTGACACTGAGCACTTCAGACGTTGTGCGCCAGTTGTTCAGTGTCATGGTGTATTTGATCAATCCACCGGGTGCGACGCTGGTGGTCGAGCCTTGCTTGCTGGCAGTGAAGCTGTTACGTACGGTGACTGTGCTGTCAGTCTTTGCATGCACAACCGGGTCATCGCTCGGACGCCTGGCGGGAATGCCACTTTGGCCAATGGTGTTGGTGAACGCCTTTTGCTCGACATCAGTTGCCAGCTTTGGCGTGTAGTTCACCGTCAGGGTGCAGGTACTGCCTGCTGCCAGCGTACCGCTGTTGAACGACAGCTGGTTGTCGCTACCAGCCAGCCCGTTCAGGCTGCAGCCCGCACCAGGCGTAACCAAATTGATCGACATGTTGGCAGCACTTTGCGCCGTGCCGCCGTCGATAAAGTCCGTCAGCGCCCCCAGCGTCAGCTCCTCACTGGCGTTATTTTTCAGTGTCACCGTCAGCGTCGCCGGCTGGTTCGCGGCGACATTGGTCGGGCTGAAGCTCTTGCTCACCACGAAGGGCGTATCCACCTTCAGGTTGGCCGAGCCTCCAGTCGGCGTGAGCAGGCTGTCACTGGCCAGATCGGCCGGCGCAATGGTATTGGTCAAGGTGCTCGTCAGGCCAAGGTTATCGATGTCCGCTTTGACCCTGAAACTCACGGAGCAGTTGCCACCGGCAGCGACCCTACCCGCCCCCAGGGTGACTACAGTCTGCCCGACGGCCAGACCGGTGGTGGCCAGCGGCGTTCCGCCCGTCGTACAAGTTGAGGTGATATCAAGCGGGCTGGCAACCGACAGGCCGGCTGGCAGGCTGTCTTTCAGGCTGGTCACCTCCAGCGGCCGAATGGTGGAGGGGTTTGTGACTGTCAGCTTCAGGATGCTGGTCTGGGTATTGCTCACCGTGCTGGGTGAGAACGATTTGCTCACACTAGGCGGCTTGGGCGCAGTGAAGGTCACCGTCTGGCTGCTACCGACTGCGTTTGTCACGGCTCCGCTGGTATGGGTCCCGCTGACTGTGTTTGCGCCAATGCTGTTCTCGACGTTCTCCATCGCCGTGCGGGCAGTTACATCCAGATTGAACACACACTCGCCATCGAGGCCGTCTGCACGCCCCGGGATGGTCACGCCACTCACGCTGAAAGCCGTGTCATTCAGGCTACCGCCGACCGCCAAAGGCACTGCAGCATTGTTGCCCTGCTTGCACTCGGCACTGGCCGCAACCAGCACCACGCCGGCCGGAAAGGTATCGGTGAAGCTCACATCGGTGATCGGCTGTCCGTCTGTATGGCCATTGGTCAGGGCAATACTGAAGCGCGTCACTTCACCAGCCGGCAGGCTGGTTGGATAGGGCGACGGAATCGTCTTGGCCACCTTGAACTCGGTCGAAGGAGCCGCTTGAGCTGCCATGGTTGCCGAAAGCAACAAAGCCCCCAACCCAAAGGATATTTTTTTCTTCCAAGAAGGCATGCCGCCCCCTCCCGTTAGCAGGTATAGAAATTTGGGCGGGAGGGTACCAAGCCATTCTTGATGGCGCAATAAGATTAGCGCGTCATAAATCCTGAATTTTCATAGGGTTCGAACACACTCCAAAAACAAAATCTGCCTGAAAAGAGGGGAAACCAATCCACCATTCTGGTTATCTAAATACAACTCACAGCCCCACCCAGAGCAAGCCTATCGCCCTCTGTCAAGGATCACCGCACAGCTAGGCACAGCAAATATCATAATCCCGAAAGAATCGTGCAGCTTTGCGCAAGCCGGCTCGCAAAAAAAGCATTTACGTAGTGTTCAATACATTTCGCACAGCCTGTGCTTCCAGCTCCGGGCAACTATCATTTTCCTTGCACTCCATGACCGATTACTGTGTTTTACGCCGAAAACAGTTATAAAAATACGCGTTCAGCCCTGCCAATTATTTTTCTATTTTGCGATGAACTTCACATAACTACGCTTTCAAAAACAACCCTCCTTGCCAGCGAGAGGTGTTTTGTACAGATGGGAATTCTTCTTGTTTTAAGGTAGAGTGCTGTGCCTTTATGAGCTGTAGTCGCATGGAGCCCTACATGAACCAACCCGCCCCGACACAACCTGCCATTCATGATGATGAAATCGATCTGTTCGAGCTGGCCCAGGATATCTGGCGCGAAAAAGTTCTGGTCGTCATCGTCGGCGCTGTTGTAACTCTGGCCGCACTGGTCTACGCGCTGCTGGCTACACCTGTCTACCAAGCCACCAGTATTCTCAGGCCCGCACAAATCAAGGATCTTGACGAGCTCAATAGCAGTAAAGTGTACAAACTAAGCCCGGACGAGGCGCTGAACCGGGTCGGTGCCGCGCTGGAGTCCTATGATGTGCGCTTTGATTTTTTCCGTAGCAACCTCGAACTGTTTGGCCCGTTAATCCACGACAACCGAACATTGGAGCAGAATTTCGAAGCTCTGAACAAAAACGTCAGGTTACTCCAGCCGGATGCCAAAAAAAGCGATGGCTTCAGCAAGTTTGTAGGATTGCAGCTTGAATATCCGGGTGGTCTGGATGGATCAGGCATTGTCAACAAGCTGGTACGGCATGCCATTGATACCGAGCGCGGCAGGCTGGAATCCGACCTCGAAATCGTGATCAAGAACCGGCTGGAAACCATCAACAAGCAGCTGACAGAACTACGCACGGGTTATACCACTGAGAAAGAAGCCAAGATTGCGCAGCTCACCGAAAGCGATCGACTGAAGGAGCTGAAGCTGAAAGATGAGCTGGAAGCCATTCGTCAAACCCTGACCATCAAGCGTGCCAACCGTATCAAACAGCTCGACGAGGCAATTGGTATTGCCGCATCACTCGGCATCAAGAAGCCCAGCACGCCATCCGGCCTGGGCGTCTCCGAAGCACGGGTTTCTGGCAGTGTGATCAAGACCGAGGTCAACAACCAGCAGCTTCCGCTTTACTTTATGGGTACCGACGCCCTGCAAGCCGAGAAAGATATTTTGCTGGCCCGAGAGAGCGACGACTTCACCAGTAGCCGTATTGTGGAAATTCTGCAAGAACTCAAACTGCTGGAACACAACCGGCAAATTGAAATCCTGAAAAACCGTGACAACGAAGATCTGTTTCTTGACGAGCTGGCAGAGAAGCGGCGCGAAATTGCCCGCCTGAAAAACATCAGCCTGAACCTTGACCAGCTACGTCTCGTGCAGACTGACCAGCTGGCTACGCAATCGCTGGCTCCCATCAAGCCCAAGAAAACCCTGATCGTCGCCGTTGGCGTAGCACTGGGCGGCATGCTCGGTATCTTTGCCGCACTGGTTCGCAGCGCCATTCGCAAGCGCAAGAGCCGGCAAGACTGACCTCCTCGTGTCCTGCTTCTTCACGCTGGACACTACAGGAAGCATGCAGGCGGACTAACGGGGCGGGCACAGGGACCGAATGCACGCCGAATTGTGGCGGCTTGCAAAATGCGGCTATACACGCGCGGCAAAAGCGGCTAGATTGCCAGCACAAGGATTGCCACACCCAGGGAGGGAGCCGCATGAGCCGTACACACGATACCGGCTACAAGGAGCTGTTCAGTCACCCCGAGTTTGTCGAGGCGCTGCTGGATGGCTTCATTCCACACCAGATCAGCAGTCTGCTGGACTACTCCAGCCTGCAAAGCCATCCCGGCCACTACATCACGCCGCTGTTTGACGAGAAAATCGAAAACGCGGTCTGGTCATTGCGCTTTCGGGAACCCGGCGGACCAAGGCTGTATCTGTATATTCTGCTGGAGTTCCAGTCCACGGTAGACGCAACCATGGCGCAACAAGAGTCACAAGGACAGGGAGCGTGTTGATCGCATACTGACCCGCTGGTTCAAGCGTTACCTGCATGCCCACCGCATAACAATAGATTTTACAGCAGCCAACCGGCTGCAGGAGATACCGCCCATGTTGAGCGATCGAGTTG
>WPCI01445642.1_pt1 | contig 14475 bp, 15 predicted proteins | sample 5399871 | NCBI WGS metagenome assembly WPCI01 (sample SAMN12869469, study PRJNA574797) | sludge metagenome | isolation source: wastewater treatment of pH7 | place: China:Beijing | collected 2019-05-20
CGAGAGATTCGAAGCAGCGAACCATCCGGTCACGGCCCTCCGGGTTTGCCGTGTGGAGCACGATGCCATCTCGAGGCCAAGGAGCATCTCCGGCTATTGCCTGTTGCTCTTCAAGGAAATCAATCACTTGATGTCCGGTGCCAAACTCATTGTCATTTGGTCCAGAATTGTTCAGGTCGTTGTCGAGCGAGAGCTCTACAACCCGGCCTGTGAGCAAAGCGAAACACGCTTCGCGCACCGAGCGAACGTGAGTCCATCCCGCGGGAGCTTCTCGATCGACTGGATCGTCGTCCAACCAGATTCTCAGCTCACCCTGCGGCGGTATGGGACGCCCTAGGAAGTCCTTGATTGCCGACCTGTAGATGATCTCGTCCTTCATTCGGATCGGGCTGCCCACAGTTGCTCACCGCGACTGATTGCGGAGCAGGCGAGACCTTCTCCTGTCAGTTGGTAGACGCGCAGATCCTCGAGATCATCCGTTGTCTGCTCCAGCGCATCACGAACCATCTCCATTCGTCGGGTCGCTTCTTCGGCACTTCCTGAACTCGCGATTTCCCCGATGACGATCACCGGAATGATTTTGAAGTCGACAGCCAGCTTCTGGGTGCCGGCGAGCCCTAGTTCTCGACGCTGCTCGAGCGCTTTCTCCAGCACCTCGTGCGGTTCTTCCGAAGTCTGACCCCGCCAGTTGTCGAGGATTCGTTTGTAGACCATCACTTGCGCCGGGGTCCAGCCGACGCCCGCAGTGTCATATCCACCTTTGACTTCGATGGCCAGAAGGTTTCCGTCATCGTCGATCGCCAGGGCATCGAGCTTGTTTCCAAAGCCCGATGGTTTCTTGGGTCCGCCGTCTGCCCGCAGTGCGCCGAAGCCCTTCTTGCCTCTGGTCCATTTCTCGTTCGACTTCCAAAGCGACCTCAGGGCTTCGTCCAGAGGCTCCTGAACCCCCTGCATGACCCGAGTGCGCTGGGCCCTATCCACAAACGACACGATCGATTCACGGTTGATCACCGACCAGCGATCGAAGAACCCTGGCTTCGCGATGCCAGCCTGAAGGTAACCCTCGTTCTCGCTTCCGGTGAATGTTCGTGCTCTCTCTTCGGCTCCCGACAGAGCGTCGACCAGGTCTGTTCCGGCCTTCTGCCAGTCTTCTGCGGCATCTCCAACCGGCTGCCAGGCATTCCAGCGGCTCGCAAGATCTGGGTGTCTGGCCCAGAAATCATCGAGGACGACCTTGAAGATCTTCTGACTCTTCTGCGGTTCGATCTTTAGCCCACGACGTTCGCTGAAGTAGATATCAACGATCTTCGAGGTTCCGAGGTAGAGGGTCGCCCACGGCTTCTCTCCCTGGGTGTTCCGGAACTGAAGATCTACGGTATTGCCGGGAGCCCTGGCGAGTTCAGGTAGTTGGCGGAACGGTCCACCGTCAGCGAAAAGCTCAAGAAAATCATCCGGGACGTCGTTCCTGATGCTAAGAGTCTTCTCGGTCATGGCTCCTCCTGGCTAGTTGGATGCGGACTCCGCCTGTTACCCGTTAGAGACCACCATTCTCCATCGTTGGTTGGCCGGAATGAAACCAGTCGACCGGCCAGGTATCCGGGCGAGCCTGTGTGGACTGGGACCGTTTGGCTGGCCCCGACACCCCTGGCGAACTCGACCAGGTCTTGCGCCGTTGCGTGACCGGACACGTGGGCTACCTCCATCTCAAGCCCGCAGTCCCTGAAGAGCCGACTCTGCTCGAGGTCCCGTTCCAAATAGCCGGCCCACTGGGACCAATAGCCGCGTGCGCCACTCAGACATCCGGATCGCGCGAGCTCTCTAACCGAACTCGATCTTCCCGTTAGGACGTACCGCGAGGGATCCTCGGCGATTTCCTCCCTGTACACGCGGTGGTCTCGCAAGGAATTCACTCTTTCGAACTGCTTCGTTTGAAGCACTCTTCGGCGCTCACCTTCTCGAAGGCAAACTTTGACCTCATCCCAAGTCGGTTGAGGGATGTTCGGGTTGCCGGTTGCGGCCGCGACCGTTGCCCCGTAAAGGTCGTAGACGAAGGTCCGGCCAGATCTCTTGGATGCTCGAAAGAGCGTGACCAGGCGGTCGATGTTCTGCGCGGAGTAGAAGCAGACGGCGGCTCCGTCCAACGTCCCGAAGGAACCGACCAGATCATCCTCCAGCTCTTTCTCCGAAGAAGGACCTCCGCCCCCGGCCCGATCGAAATCGGTGCCCTCCATCAAGAGACAATCCAGATTCTCGGGGAGACGATCCGCCAGACTGACCATCCGATGGGACTTGCGTCCGTGAAAGCGGATATCCCCGGTGTAGAAGAGCGATTCTCCGCCGGCCCGAACCAGCAGACCGTACGCATCGAAGCCGCTGTGGTCGACCAGGAATGGTGTGACTTCGAATGATCCGGCTATCAACTTGGTCCCGTCCTCCAGGAAACCGGCACATTCGAACCCGGGTGGCCGGTCTGTGTAGAAGGCGGCGGCGTCGAGCACCGCCTTTGCTGCTTTACCCATGTAGATGGGAACCGAAAGATCGACCAGATCGGCGAGCCCATAGTGGTCCGGGTGACCATGAGTTATGAACACCCCCTTGAGCGATCCGTCTCCCTGCGCCCAAAGTCCGGCCACGTCGGGAAGCAGATCTCGGTGCGCCACCGCCTCCAATGGTCTGCCGACGTCCAGCACGATCCGGTCACCGTCCTGCTCGAGCTCGACCAGGGAACCACCAACCTGGGCGGAACCCCTGAGGACCCGTGCCCTCACGCCGCGTTGCCCCCGGGAAAGAGCACCCGCTCGATCAACTCGGTTTCGGACTCGGTGTTCGAGAAGACCTTGTTGTCCCGCAACCAGAAATCCCGGCGATCGGGGAGTTGATCGACCCATCCACGCTCGATGTCCCATCTTTCGATCGTGTCGAGCATGCCGCCGAGGCTTCCGAACTCCACGAAATGACCCAGGTATGACTGTTGTTTCTCGCTCGCTTCCAGCAGGATCACTAGACGCGTTTGATCATTGACGAAGATCACCCAGCGGAAGTCGCCATCGTCGGCTTCTTCACAGCAGAGAACCGTTCTGGTTGTGAGATACGAAGGAAGCCAAACACGCCGAAGGCTGTGCACAGCCGACTGAGCGACCGGGCTGTGGATGTAGAACTGCCCCTCCTCAACCGCGGTGACTCCGAGGTCCCATTCACGCTCAAGATCCATGGCGTCCAATCGATCGAGCTCGATGCCAGAAAGGCGAAACCTGTCCGGGGACTCTCGCCACTCCAAGGGCATCGAGCAACTGGAGCACATCCATCTGGGCGACTCGCCTTCGCCCATCACGACCTTGTAGGCAGGTGATTCTGAGTCACAGAACGGGCAATTCCAGCGACAGTCGATTTCCTCCGAAGAACCCGTGATGATCCAGTCATCGGGCCAAAGAACCACCCGACGACTGCGAGAATCTCCCAAAAACCTGCTGCGTGATCTCGCACGCCTGTCGAGCCCCTCGGCCCGGGCGAAGGCTTCGCTCAGAGTCGGGAAGCTCTCCCAGAATCCCCCGATTGCCTCTATCTCAGGGCATGAGAGCTCGAACCGTGCAGGTCGATCCGCACTTCCGCTCCGTCCGGGCCGGCTCCCCTGATGCACCAGCTGCCAGTCCAGAGCGCCCCTGCCGCGCCACGCACCATCACCAACGACCCCAGCGGTGTGGCCCCGAATCTCTGACCTATCGACACGCCACCAAACAATCTCATTGTCATCAAGCTCCACTTCAAACGAGTCTGAAGCTCAACGGCCGATCTGACAAGAGCACCGGGCGGGTAGCGCTCTACTTCATTCGTCCCGAGACTGAAAATTCTCCGCGGTAGTCCGGACTTCATCACGGGCGTCAACGATCCACTCGTCAATCGACCGGCGCCGGCCGTTCCCGGCGTTGATCAAGTGCTGGTAAACCTTCACACTGGTTTCTGGCGAATGCCCAAGCTGACGAGCAATCTCAAGGTGGTTCCATCCCGCGGCTGCCAAGAGCGAAGCGCAGGTGTGCCTGAGAGCGTAGGGCGTCAGGTCACCGACTCCGCTTCTCTTGACAGCACTGTTGAACTGGCGGTTGCGCCAGTTCCGGTAGTGGTGAGCGTTCCACCATCCTCCGTGTGACGAAGCGAAGATCGGTTCGGTGGAGCTAGGGCTTCCATTCGCGAGACGCCACTCTTCGAGATCGTCGCGGACTGGGTCCGGGAGGTTCACTCCTCGCCGATAGCCAAGGCCTTTCTTGGAACCGGGGATGATTTGACCGTCAACGTTCTTTTGGAAGACAGATAGTTCTTCACCCAAGTGCCCCCAGGTGAGAGCCAGTGCGTCCTGAGGGCGAACGCCTACGTAGGCTAGAACCGAGACCAGAGTGGCGCTTTCGTAGTCATCACTCTGGATGCAGGCGAACCTGATTCGTTCAACCTCCACTCCCGTCAGGAAGCGAGGCTCCTTCTTAGTTTGCTTGGGCGCACCAACCGGCTTGATCGGGTTCGACTCGAGCAGTTCGTAAGGGAGGACGGCCCGGTCCAGAATCTGTGACAAGGCGACTTGGGCTCGTCTGATGCTTTCTCGTCCCGCTCCTGCCCGAAGCCGTTCTTGCTGCCAATTGGCCAAGACGACGGGGCGAAGCTCTGAGCCGTGAACTCTGAGGTGTCCGAGGAACGGAATCACATGCTTCTCGAGGGCGAGGGCGTAGGACTCTTGGCTAGACGGCGCCAAGTCATCGCGTTGCGCAAGCCATTGAACGGTGAACTCTTCAAGAGTCGGGGCATCCTTCAGCCGGGCTAGCGGTCTGCCCTCAACCTTTCTCTCCTTTACGTCCGCGTCGAAACGAAGCGCCAAGGCCTTGGTCGGGAAATTCTTGGAGTACTGCCGACCGTTCTCGCGATACTTGACACGCCAGGTTCCGTCGCTGGTCTTATGGACGCTCACTGGGACCTCTTCTCCTTGAGGGCTCGATCCAAGAGCCCTCCCGATCGACCCCTCGGTCTCGAGGGTCCGGCATTCTCGAAAATCGGTGCGGCCGTTGGAACTACCTTTCGCGATTCGATCCAATCATCAAGATCAGAGGTCCTGATCGCCAGCCTTCTCCCGAATCTGTAAGCCGGAAGCTCTCCGGATCTGATTGCCCGTCTCAAAGTGATCTCAGCCAACGGCAGTATGCCCGTCGCCTCTTCGAGAGTTATGAATCGAGACTCACCCATTGTAAAGCCCCCTTCGTGTCTCAAAGCGAGATTGGCAAAGCATCCGTGGTGCCAGTCCAGAGGCGAAACAGAGGTCGGTGGAGGTGCTTAACACGGCCAGCCGCCTCGCCCCAAACAACGCCCCGCCAAACATCGATCGAGCACTGGAATCGTGAACGCTGACCTTCTCTCCGGTGCATCTAGAAAGGCGGAATCTCTGGACCATGACCAGTTAGTCCCTCGAGCGGCCCAAAACCCGGCCATCATCGTTCAAAAATTTCTGGAGGCCGCGGTCGTGTCGGGATCTACACTGATTCTGTGAGTCCGCTGCAGAAGATGATGTTTGGGGCGATCGCAGCCATGCTGGTCCCCTTCTGCCTCTTGCTTCCGATCTTCTCCGTCCTTGGTTTGAGTGACGGAGCTTCCCAGTTCGTTGCGTACGGCATCTCAGTCCTATGTTTTGTGGCCTTTATGAGCAGGAACGGGCCTGGCGTTCATGAGGAATAGATTCTTGGACTGCCAGGCGTGGCGTGGCTGCGCATCACCGGAACAGCAAAGAAAGAGGAGTCATGAAGACTGGAAGAGTCGCGATCGTCGCAATCACACTCGCCTCGGTGCTGGCCTTGGGGGGCGCCGCACCAGCTTCAGCCAAGAATGCCTATATCTCGGCCAAGGATGCCCGCTACTACGCGCGGGATGCCGTGCGCAACGCTCGGCCCAGCGCATTCAAGATCCGAGCGAGCTGCGACAGAAAGTCTCGAAGCCTTTTCGTATGCGACGTGAGCTGGGTCCGGCCTTTCGCGCCACGACGAAGTGCGGTCGTGAGAGTCCGAGGCCTCGAGCGAGATGGACAAGGTGCTGTTAGGACTGTCCTCATCGTCACTCACGGATAGGTCCATGCCGCGTATCCACATTTTGAGGGGTCGGCGAGCTCCTGAGAATCGCGGGGCTTTCCTGAACCACTGGTAGGCTCGCGCTTAGGCTCAGATCACTGCGAACGGAGGTCGATGTGAAGGTCCTAGGAGCGATCGCAATCGCCACAGTTACGACGATGGCGATCCTCGCAGCACCAGCCGCCACCGGGTCCACTGAGGTTCGTGCCGTGAAACCTCGGGTCCTTTGCTTGAACTACGGCGCCGGCAATTTCTATGTCCGGTCTCGTCCGGCCAGGTGCGACTACTACAGCGCCCGGGCACCCGACGACCCGATCGTGGCAATGGCGATTGCACCAACCAAGAGTGTTCGCTGGACCCACTGGGGCTTTCGAACCGCCGTTGGCCGTGGCAGATACCACGTCAACGGACCCGGCTTCATCCCTGCACGATTCCGTCTTCTTCGGCCGAAGAACGCATGCGGCCGAAAGATGTTCACGGTGATTCGGATCCGCGTGAACGTACCTGGCGAAGGCTGGCTGCGCTGGGGCCCTCGGGCACCTATTCGTTCTTGCCCATGAAAGTGGACCTGAGTCGTTAGGCTCCCTGCCACGGCTACGGCCAACTTCACGCAACGGAAATGCGAGAGGGGAGAGATTTGTGATCGAGTGGGCAAACGACAACGCGGGGTTTTCGGCCTTCGCCTGCGCTGGCGCGTTACTCGTCGTCACCGCGGTGTACGCCTTGATTACGTGGCGCACGCTTTCAGCAATGAAAAGGGCGAGGGATCGGGAAGAGTCTCGTTGGCGGGTGGACACCGTGGCGAGTTTCGTCTCAAATGCCAGAACTGCGTCGGCCCTTTACCAAGACAGCGTTCAGCCAGCTGACCACCTACTAGATGTCTACTGTAATCAGGGTATCTCTTCAGCGGGATTCCTTCTCGCTCGAGAGAGCGTGGCATCCGCACTGGATCGGTCCGAGGACTATCGGCAGCAGTCCAAGGGTATGGAGAATCGACTGATCTTCGTCTACGGAAGCGACTCGGACATTCTCAAGCTAGTTGGGCCGATAAGCAAGCGCTTGGACCGCCAACGAGACGCAATAAGAAGATGTGTTCGATGGGTCGACAAGCAGTCTCCGGTATCCAATGACCGACCTGATCCGACAGGAGCCAAAGACGGAGTCCCAGACGACAAAGTGGCTCAGCTGGAGACACTCGTACGTAGCGAAAAGGTTTCGGTGAAATCACGGGGGCGAATCGTCAGCAAGATTCCCAAATAGATCGGTCGAGTTCGCTCAACAACTAGGTCGCCGGAGCATTTATTAGGGGCCGGAACCATGTTGTCCGGGCGTCAGTAATTTGAGACGGTAGTGCGCCGTTGGGGTCAGGGTTCTCGGAGCTAGCTCCGGAACGAAAGACCGTGCCGAACTTCTCAGCAGTGACGCAACAACGTCTCACCGAAATGACGTCTAAGTCTCGTTCTGGTGACACGTGACAATCGCGGATGGTCGACGCACATATCGCAAACCTCAAGAATCTACAAATCATGGTGAATCCACATGTAGCGTCTCGACGGCGGTTCGTGCCGGGCAGCGAATCTGCCGAATCTGCCCCCAAAAACGAGGGGTTATCACCGAATCTGCTCCCTCGGCGCGCCTAGGCAGATTCGGTGAGCCAGTCGCGCAAATGGCTCTACGTAGGGGATTCGGTGACCGAATCCGCGCACGACAGTTTGGGTAGTAGATATAGAGAGGAGTCAACGGGTGATATAGGGGTGGGTTGACTTTCGGGGAAACGCACGTAGCCTTGGAGTCAGATCCTTCTCGCTCTATGAGCCACACCGCACCGCCTCACCACAGAGTGAGTTTCGTTTCTCCCACATGAATCGTCAGCTAAGAGAGTTGCTCTCCGCTCTTCAGCCGTCGCTTTCCAGCTCGATGGGTCAGGCGATGGTCTTCGGCTTCCAAACGTTTCTTGGCAATCAAAGGTCACGCTCCGGGTCAGGGGATTATTGGGCTGTGGCTGCATGGCTGACCCTTGGCTGATCGCTCCCAGTCCGCTCACGTTGCTGACGCAACGGGTAGGGGTTTTGGTTGAGGAGCGAGGCCCCAATCTTTGACCGATCTGCCTGCTCCGTGTCGTTCGTCTTGAGTTGTCCTCGCTAGTCTCGTGAGATGGGAATGGGGAGAAAGAGTCGCCCATGAAAATCGAGGGCTATGAGATCGAGCAGTTGCTTGGTCATGGCGGTATGGGTTCCGTATATCGGGCCAAACAGCTGGACCTCGATCGCACTGTGGCTATCAAGGTGATTCATCCCCACCTTGCTGACGAAGAGGACTTCCGTGCTCGTTTCCGTTCAGAGATGAGACTCGCGTCGCGCCTTGATCATCCGAACGTGGTTCCGGTCTATGAGGCCAAGGAGTTGGACGGTCAGGCATTCATTGCCATGGCGCTCATTCCAGGTGAGAACTTGGCCCGGCTGATTGCCAGGGAGGGTGCTCTCAATCCGGCCCGAGCCGTTGAGATTCTTGGCCAGGTCGCGTCTGCGTTGGATGCGGCTCATGACAAGGGGATCATTCACCGGGACGTGAAGCCGGCGAATGTTCTGCTGGATGGACGGGTGAGGCACGCGTATCTGTCGGACTTCGGTATCGCGAAGAGCCTGGAGGCCACAAAAGGGGTTACGGGCACAGGATTTGGAGTCGGCTCGATCCGTTATGTGGCCCCTGAACAAGCCGAGAACCAAGAGCCTGATCGACGTACCGACGTTTACTCGCTCGGCGTTGTCTTCTTCGAGGCTCTGACGGGTCAGCTTCCATTCGATGAAGGCTCGGATGCCTTCATGTTGATGGAGAAGCTCAACTCGAATCCGAAGCATCCAAGCGATGTGAACCCAGCGCTTGATCCAATCTTCGATGAGGTCTGCGACATGGCTCTCGCGAGAGATCCTGATGATCGGTTCGAGACAGCCGGCGACTTCGCCCATGCCGCCCGGGACGCCCTGGACGGTAAGGCGACGACCAAGGCGTTCAAGAAATCACCAGACGCAGAGAAGACCAAGAAGATCCCACTCGATCCGGTCGACCCAACGACGGTTCTAGAGCAGGAGACCGGCGACTCTTTCGCCGAACTCGTTCGCCGCCACAGGCTCGTGGCTGCTGGATGTATCGCGGTTCTCTTGCTGATCGTCGGAGGATTCGCGCTCTCGCGTTCGGGAGGTGACGCTGAGGATTCGAACGGTTCGACCTCTCTTGCCGGAAGCACAGAGTCGTCGGCGCCCAGTGGCCAGGATCAAGAAGGGAGCGACGGCCCCGATCAAGCCGTCTCTTCTCCCGAGGCCGGAACCAGTTCAGTTGAGAGAAACCTCTTCTCTGCAGAGATCCCGGAAGGCTGGGTGCCTGAGGAGGTTGACGAGAAGAACTCGGGCCGCTTCACGAACGTGTGGTCTGATCCGTCCAATCCGGATGTGTCAGTCCTGATCGATTCTCAGCGCCCGGCACCTGACGTCTCGGTGATGGAAAGTGCTGCATCCGTTCGGGCTCAGACGAGCCAGTCGAAGGGCTACTCAGAGGTTTCCTTCGAGGAGACCACTACATCGGTAGGCCCTACGGCTGAGTGGGTCTTTGATCTTCCGGAAGGGCGCAGGGTCGACTACTTCTTTCAAGGCTGCGACGTTGGGGTCGCGGTGCTTGGTAGCGCTCCGGCATCCCAGTTCGATGAGATGGAAGCCACCTTCCAGGCAGTGGCTGCCTCAGTTGTTCCCCGGTGCGAGCCGGTGAGCGCGAAGTCCCCGATCTCAACCGAGGGCATCGGTCCCATTCTGGTCGGAATGACGGTGAGTGAGGCCGAGAAGGCAGGTGACATCAAGCTGGACTTTGGTGGCTACCAAACGGGAACTTGTCGTTATGGATCAACGAAGTCGCTGAAGGACATCGACTTCATGTTCAGCAAAGGCACCTTGGCACGCGTAGACGTCGGTAATCCTTTGACGAAAACCCTCAGCGGAGTCGGGGTCGGCGATTCAGAGGCCGACGTCTTCGCGGCCTATGGCGAGCAACTGGAGCGCGACGCGAACTATTACGACCCCGAGAACGCCAGCTACCTGACTTACGTCCCGGAAGACTCCTCGGACAACACCCGCGTTCTCTTCGACGTGATGGATGGCAAGGTCATCAACATCCGTGCCGGTCGTCTGCCCGAAATCAACTACGTTGAGGGTTGCGCGTGAACCGGACGACCCTGCCTGTCCGGCCGTCAGACGTACGCAAAGAAGTATCTAACGCGAGCGGTACACGGGCCCACGCCGAAGTCGGCCGTCGCTCCAGTAGCTCCCGGATCCTCTATCGGGCCGGGGAACTCCCGTGCTTTGAATCCGCTCCAGGCCTACAGCACAGATTCAACCGAGCTAGAACACAGATTCAACCGATGGAACCACGCAAATATCCAGCGTGACCGCCCTTCGTGGGTCAGACGGAAGCAGGCGGTGGTGCCGGTCACGATGGTCCTCTAAGAGGGCCGCTCCACCGATCCGCGCCTGGGCGATCGGGCTAGTCCGTTGAGCCAGTTCTCTCTTTGGAGGGAATTCAGTTCTCCTTGTTCTCCTTTTGGAGGGTCACTGTTCTCCTTTTGGAGGGTGACGAAGCGAACTGCTGGGACCCCGAAAACGCCAGCTACCCCACCTACGTTCCGGAAGACTCGCCGGAATACACCCGCGTTCTCTTTCGGGAGACCTGCTGGGCGCACCACTCATAATGGTTTGGGCGGAGCTTAAAGCGCGACGCGTATCACCACAGCCAGTTCCAGCGGCGTGAACGAAAAACTAATCCTGATTTTTTTCGTCGTTAAGGGGAGATTTTCTGGATGCTGAGTCGCGCTGAAAGCTCTGTGCCGCTCCTCAGAACGGGACCGTGCGTCTCATGAAGTCGCCGAAGTGCGGCGTGTACGGATTTAGCTTCGCATCCATGCCAACGACCGTAACCGAATCTAAGAAGGTCCCTTAGATTCGTATAGATACGCCCGACAGCCATAACCCCCCCTTGACGTCGTCCCACCGCCCACATGATGCGGGCTACCAGTCACTTGGTGGGTACCAACGCTCCCACCAGTTCTTTCTCAACCTCCTCGGCGCGCGAGTGAGTGACTGGGGATCCTGGTTCTGAAAGATGAACCACCTACGCTGACTCAGGTCGGTCCAGCGGACTTCAATCGCTAGTACGCCATCGGCGAAGTGAGTTCCAAGTTCAATGTCGTTCGTAGTCTCTCCCGGTACAAGAACCCGAACCTTGTCGCTTTTCTCTACACGGGTCCATTCGGGTTCGAGGGCGTGGCTAAGCCGGGGGAATTTTTGGGAGAGCTTGTCAGAGAGTTTCTGGCGCCATCCGCCTTCGCTCCCCAAGGGCTCGACTCGAGCAACAGCTACGTCTTGAGCAAACGATGGCCCACAGTTCCTCAGCGAAACCTGAATGCTCATCGCGTCGTCGAAGGTGGTCGCGCCCCATGGGGTTTGACTCTCAATTTCCCTGTGATCAACGTTCACCGTCGATGCGATCAATGCTCGTTCCCCGCGCCTATTGGCAGACCTAGCCCACAGAGCGGACAGCACTGCCACGAAAGCACTGACTACGGCTATGAGGACCGAAATAGCTTCCGTCACAGTGGGCTTCCACCTCTAGCTTCTCGGACTGAAATCACGCATTGGCTTGCGAGCCTAGTCCTCGAATGAGAAATGATCGAACTTGAGCGTTGAAGCGTTCTCCGAGACCGTCCGAACTGTTCCATCGTCGAAGCCATTCTCTGTAGCGGCCTCGATCTCGATGGTGATGTTCACCGCGCTACCTGGGCTCGCGCCGAGATGTGCCAAGACTTCGTCGGTGATCTGCTTGAAATCGAGCGCATAGCGATCGGCGGCGAGCTGCTTGCTGCCAAAGAAGCGTTTCTTCAAGGGCTTGGGTGCCGGTGCAGGACTCGGATCGGGACCCGTAGCGGAGGATTCGCCGCTGTCGTCGTCTTGACCTTGTTCGGATCCCGGAGCGTCACCTGCTCCGGCGGCCTCCTCTGCCTCCCGCTGCGCCAACGCCACTTCAGGCTTGACGATGAGGTCCTGTTCGGACACCACGGTCTGCCCCCATTGCGCGTCGGTGGGCAGCACCAGACCCTGGTACCGACCGGCTTCTTCGTCGTAGCCGGTGGCAAGGGCGTAGCCGTCTTGGGTCCAAATCGGAGGAGCGACCTCAAGGCCTTTTCTTAGTACCGATGAGTCGACCAACCGGGGCATGTACGGGTATTGGGCGTAGGTTCGCCACAGGTCCCCCACAGAGACATGGCCGCTTTCCCAAAGGGACTTGGCTTGGCCGTTCAACTGCATTCCGATGTTGGAGCCGGCATGCTGAGTTGCCAGCTCGGCCTCGTTCTCGAGACGCTTTGTGGCCCTTTCAGCGAGGGAGGGAGCCTGACCTTCGACTCGTAGTGCCCTCAGGTTGATTGGCTGCCCCTCTGGCACCAGTGCCCACTGGTAGGTCTGAAGTAGTCGGGACTCGGCCTTGCCGCTTTCGGCCTCAACCTTTTCGTTGGCCTGTTTGATCTGCTCGACGTTCAGGTTGAGATCAGCTTGGCGGTCAAGGACTTCTTTCCAGCCCAGATAAAGGCGCACCGCAGCGTCCAGTTCCTCCAACCGGGTCTCGTCGGGAGCGAGATAGACCAGCATGTTGCGGTTGGTGCGGCTAGCACCACCGCGGTTCTCTGTGGCCTTGAGGGCAAACTCCATTGCCGTGCTGCTCTTGGCATCCCTCTTGTGGCTCAGCTTGGGATGCAGGATGACCAGGCGGGCATCCTCGGTGTCGGCAATGTCGCTGCTTTCCTCGGGGCAGACATGCACCCCTGAAAAAGCCCCTCGACTCTTGCTCTGACTCTCGAGACGCCTTGCGATCTCCGCCCAGACATCTTCCTTGTGAACGCGATCTGCGTTGTCCTTGGCGGTCCGGGAGATATTCGCTTGGAGGTCGTACCAGTAGCGGTTGGAGCCGCTGTAGAAGTACGTAGTCCGGTCCGAGAGCTGATTCAGCGCAGAGTGGAAGTTTCCAATCGTGTCTCCGGGAGTGGCGGTCGCCAGGAACACCCTCTGAGCCGTGATGCCCTTCTGGGCCGAATGAATCGTTGGTGCCGCACCCATGAACACCGCCCGGGCGAGACGCCTGGTCACGAACCTCGCTCCGAACAGGCGCTTCTCGTTGTCGATTCGGGTCGGCTCCGAGTTCGGGCCGTCAACGTCAGCATCAATGACAGCCTTCCAGGAGTCCGGGAGGTATTGGGTCAACTCCGCGTTCACGTCCGAAGTCACCAGCGGTACCGATGCCGGCATGATCAACGGCGAAGAGTCCCCGCCTTCCCAGAGCGCGTGAATCACCGTATTCATCAGTCGCAGAACACCGCGGGTGCGCTGGAAACGCTCCAGGCTCGACCAATCCTCGTAAAGTCGGTCGAACAGCTCGGGGTGAATTGGATATGTCTGTTTGATCCGATCCCGATACTCAGGCTTGCGGGATTCGGACGGAAACTCGCCCGAATGCTTCATGTAGAGATCGCCGAAGCTTTCGGCTGTGGCTGAGATCGCCGCCAGTGCCTCGGCATCCGCGGGTTGGAAAAGGCGCTGCCGGACGATGTGGTACGACTCATCGGGTGATGCGGGTCGCCACTGATCCGCGATCCTTCGCACCACATTCTGCAGGCGACTAAGCGCCTCCAACCCGTTGGTCCCTCCCACCTCTTCTGCGTTGCCGACAGCGATTTTGTCGCCGTCCTCGCCGCTCTCTGAGGCAGGGATCGATATCGCAAGCATCGCACCCGGCGTCGCCTTCACCACCTCGGTCAGGGACTGCGCAAAGGTGAACTGATCGTCGAAGGTGCCGGCGGCTAGATCATCCCGCCCGACCAGGGTGCGAGCGTAGGCAACCCATTCATCAACCAGAATCAATGCCGGGGAGTATTCGGCCAGTAGCCGATGTAGCGCCTCGCCGGGCGGAGTCCGATCCCGATCCGAGCCAGCAACGATGGCGAATGCGTCTATGCCACCGAGCTGCCAAGCCAGCTCACCCCAGATCGTGTTCACCTTGGTGCCATCGGGCTTGGTCGAACCGGAGGTGGAAAGGTGATTGCCGACCAGAGCGACCCGCTTTACGTCCGCGGGGATTCCCTTGTAGCCAGCAGTTTCCAACAGCTCCTGCACTTCCTGCACGAAATCAGTGCTAGGCAGACCGGCAGCGAGATGCCAAAGCGCGAGCATCGAGTGGGTCTTGCCGCCACCGAAGTTGGTCTGCAGATTCACAACCGGGGCAGCGTTCTCGTCGCCCGAAAGTCGCTTCACACTGCGGGTGATCAGATCTTGCAACCCCTCAGTGAGGAAGG
>WPCI01153718.1_pt1 | contig 14401 bp, 14 predicted proteins | sample 5399871 | NCBI WGS metagenome assembly WPCI01 (sample SAMN12869469, study PRJNA574797) | sludge metagenome | isolation source: wastewater treatment of pH7 | place: China:Beijing | collected 2019-05-20
GTACACATATAAAGAAACGCTCGCACCGGAAGGATTCTTAATCAATGAAGAGACATTCTCTTTCGAAATTAAAGTGGATGGCGAGATTATCAAACACACAGTACAAGATAAGAAAAAAGAAGTTCCACCAACACCAGAAAAACCTCAACCAGAGAAGCCAGAACATCCTCAACCAGAGCAACCACAAACACCACAGGTTATCAAAAAACCTGTACCAACAGAGAAACCACACAAAATTGTTAAACAACCAGAACAACCAAAAGAACAACCGAAGAAAGTTGAAGGAAAACTTCCAACAACAGGTGGTAAAGCAGAAAATCCATATTGGAAATGGATTGGGGCTACACTTGTAGTACTTGGCGGTATCGCAGCTGTCTATGTATACAGAATGCGTAAAAAAACAAAACAAGAAATGTAAGTAACACTCTCAACTGATAAGGGAGGGCGGGACACAATGTGCGTGTTTGATGTACATTATCAGATTGATGGGATCAAATACAAAAAATCGTATTTGCTAGCATTACCTGAAGACGGGTTTCAGTTGCGAAACAATATACAACATGTTCTATATCAAGATCACCAACAAGCAGTTACAATCCCTTCTACAGATTTAGAAGAGTTATTTTTAGAAGAAGGGTAAAGAGAGAAAGAATGGAAGCGTAAAAAGGCATAAAAATATAGAATATTTCTATTTAACTATATAAAAAGATAAATGAATAAAAGGAGGATTTCTCATGAAACCAATTAAGCACATGCGAAGCAAACGTGGTTTTTATATCGGTAGATTGAGTCAACAAATGCCAAATCAAGCGAATCGTTCAAAACAGTTATCTGAGTTGGCTGGAATTACAGGAAGAGGGATGGCATTTTCAAGTTTTCTAATGACGTTAGCTGGTCATCAAAAAGGGATGAAGCTTATAGATCCAAAAACAGATTTTCACCATCATACACATAAGCGATAGCGTATGTCATTTATGTAAGGATGTTCTTTCATAAGAGCATCCTCCATCAAAAAAAGGAGGAACAGAAACCATGTACACCAATCGGCATGAATGCTGGGAACTATTTTGGAAAGAACAACTCACGGTAGCAGATGAGTTGGATGTAGAACAAATGAAACAAGAACTCTTTGAATATAAAACATTGCTAGATCAGATGAATCAACTCCAACATGTATCCGCACAACCTCACATTTTAGTCCAATTAGCGATAGAACAACGCATACAAAAACACCAACAAAAAGTAGTAGCACTTGCTTAGTCCATGTAAGAAATGAGGTGAAAAAGTGGCACGTAGTAAGTTTGATAAAGAACTTGAAAGCATGCTTGAAAAGAACTGGAAACCGCTTCTTGTTTTAGGGGGGGTGGGCTTTGTCTGGTACTCCAAAGAAATAATATTGGCGGAAATCATGAAACGTGTACCAGCAGCAATAGATGTCACAGTTAGTATATGCCGCCTGATCTTGTTAGGAATCTTAATCTATACAATGATCCGCATCGTCCTACATTACTTGTATGTATATTTTGAGAAAAAGCGATATCAATACGTAATGTTTATCACGCATATCGATGATGACGTGACAGCAGAAAAGTTGGGTCAAATGATTCGTCATGTGCATAATACAGGGCGAAAACCATTGGAACGTCTATGGAAAGGGCGAGAATGGTACCGAATGATCATGTTTCGTCCAGAAGGGACAAAAGAACGTGTACGCTTCTATATTGGCGGTCCCAAAGATGAATTAAAGCGTGTTGTGCAAGCGATGAGAAGTGTGTATGAACATGCTGAAGTCTACGGAGTTTCTCGTAATGAAGTGCTTTTTCCATCTAAAAAAGCAGTAGGTGGACGAATGGTGCTCAAACGAAAACGAGCAGCCACGTTATCACTCGCTCGTTACAAGAAAGATATGTTACCGATGCTAGGAAGTGCAATGGAAGAAAAAACATGGGTAGATATCGTCTTTTCACCAGACAATGGATATCACCTTACAAAAGGGATTCGTAAAGCGGAAAAAGCACTCAAAAAGAAAAAGAAACATGAATTAGATACATTCGAAAAAGAGGAAATCAGAGCATTGAATAAACGTTTCTCAAATAACGAAGTGGCATTTCAGGTATCTGTTTCCTTTGCAAGTGAACATTATCCTGGTGTACCAGTCATTAAAAATATTGGTCATATGGTAGCAAGTATCATGGCTGATGTAAATGAGTTACGGTACAGACGCCTCAAGCGTTGCATGCCCACCGTACCAAATCCGATATATGGAAAGATGGTATGGACCAGTTCAGAACTTTTGAACGTGTTTCACCTTCCAGATGTGACAGGAGATAAAGAAAAGAAGGCAGAACAACGCATTCTTTATTTAGATAAAGGGGAGGCAATGCTGCCAAACGATATGTTGGCGGAAGGAATCGCAATTGGTCACGTCATGCACCCCTATATTAAAGATCGATTAGTAAGAATTAAAGAGAAGTATTTAAGCAACCACGGCTATATCACAGGAAAAGTAGGGAAAGGGAAAAGTTCCTTAGTTATGGCTTTAATGCAGAGTCGTATTGATCGGTGGATTGAAAATCCAGATAAAGAAGGTGGGTTCTCATTATTTGATCCGGCACAAGATTTAGCACTTGTTACGATGAATCGTTTGTTAAAAGCAGAGCTTGACGGAAAAATAGTAGATTGGAGCAAGGTTCATTTTATACGCTTTCGGAATACCAAATACCCTCCAGCACTTAATTTACTCCATAGATTTCCAGATGAAGCAGGAGATGAGGTGCAGGCAGTCGTTGAATCTATTATGGAAATTATTAAAACTGTGATTCCAGGGCAAGCGCCGCAAACCGAAAGGTTGCTAGAAAACATAATAGGAACATTGTTATCCGATACCTCACGCATACACACGATTTTGAGTGTCCCACTGTTTATTACAGATGAAGCATTTCGCAGACATGTTTTGAATCATGTAAAAGGGCCACAGAAACAGTACTACATGAACTACTGGGAATTTGAGGTGGAGAACGCATTAGAAGACAGTAAACAGGCGATATTGAACCGTTTAGATATGTTTCGGAATACATCTTACCTCAAGAGAATGTTTGGTCAAACAGACTGTTTTTTAGATATTCGAAAATGGATGGATCAAGGTCATATCGTTATTTTTGATGTTCTAGGAATGGGCAAGAAAGATTTAGCTGTGACAGGTGCATATATTGCCAATCAATATCATCGTATTGCACAGAAAAGGCCAATTGGTTCTAAACTACATCTTATGCTTATCGACGAAGCACACGATTTTAAAATACCGATTCTTAGCAAAGTTGTAGCAAAAGACCGTAAGCATGGATTAGGACTTTGGATCTTAACGCAACGAGTAGAGGGGCAATTAGACCCGGATTTAAACGAAGCATTACGAGAAGCGGGTGGTAATTTCTTTGTATGTGGTCAAGGGATGAAATCAGCAAGAATTTTGGAAGGTGTTATGCAAAATAAGTTCAGAGCGGATTATTTACAAGGTCTACCCAACTTAGTAGCGGCGATTCAAACACAAGAGAAGCTGGAAGGAGATACAGAAGAACGAAACGTTTGGTGTACCGTTCGAATCCCTCCACTAAATCGGTATTTACCTAACGGTAATGTAGCTGATTATCTGAAAAAAGAAGAAACACAAGCTGCAAATGATTGGACCAAATCAAAAATTACAGAATTGGAACAGCATAGTGGCAAATCGGCAGAGGAAATTGATAAAGAAATTGATGAGTTTTTATATACAAAAGCCAAATATCTTACGCCGAAAAATGAAACTACAAAAGCACCAGATCGACAAGAGAAACAGGCACCTGTCAACCTAGAAAAGGAATCAAAAGTGAAACTTGTAGTGGTGGGTTCAAATGAAGAGAGTCCAGCACGTAAGAAAAGAAAAAGTATGTTCGACGACTGGTAAAAGGGGTAATTGTTATGAAGGTAGTGGCTTTATTAGAAGAAGACGAACAAGTTTTAGTAAATATATATACGCACCTTTTTGTCGATGTGGAGTACGTCACGATGCGTCATTACGATGGATATAACAAACGCTCTGTATATAATCGTCTCCGTAAGTTAGAGTTGGCGAGTTACATTAAAAGTGAATACTTGCCAGTACCAACTATAAGAGGACAAAAGCGATCAAATGTTAGACCTAAGAAGGTGTATACATTAACCAAAAAAGGAGTAGATACCGTACGTGACTTGCGAGGAGATGTGAGGTGGAAAGCCAAATGGTCTGTACGTGCACCGCATTTTGTCTATCACAGTATCATGTTGGCTCATGTAGAGTGTGCGATGACCCATGCGTCTAACAAGCAAGATTTGAGGATATTAAGAGAGTGGATTAGTGAGGTGCTTGGCACATTTAAATATACGAACAGTAGAAAAAAATCAAAAAAGGAGGGGGCTGGCATTATTCGACCTGATGGAGTAGCGATCATTGGGAATAAAAGAAACGTTTCAGCAAATGGCATTCTCTTCTTAGAAATGGAGCGCTCTTTTAGTACAAAAGAGGTGCTCATAGAGAAAATAACTCGTTATAACGAATTTATGAGACAACAAAAGATGGATGAATACGTAAAACACGCAGGGATTTCTTACCCTGTCGGGCAGTGTTCCCTTACTTTTATCGCTGGAAGTAAAAACAGAGAAAATGAGTTAATGCGCTATTTAAAAGGTGTTGAAAGTCCAGAAATTCCAGTGTTTATTACATTATACGAAGACATACTACAAAATCCATTTGGCGAGATCTTCCGCGATATTGAAGAAATGGATGAAAAAGTGGGGTTATAAGATCGTGTTTAAATTTATTATTTCGTTTTTTGCAAGTATCATCACATTAGTCGTTTTCTCAGATTGGATCTTTGAAAGAGTACCAGGATCACGCGCAGCTTGGGAAGCTATCCAAAGTAAAGTAATAGAGACTTACTATACCCAAGGATGGGAAGGTGTTTTAATCCTTGGTGTGGTAGCAGTTGGTGTATATAAAATGGTGGATCGATAGAGGTGAAAATTATGATGGATATGCACCCAATTACGCTTGTAAAGTGTTTAGGACTAGGGATATGTTTATATTCACTTTTAGGGGTACTGATTTGTGCCAAGCGAAAACAGTGGGAAGGCTGCATGAAATTCTTAGGGTTTGGCTTTTGTCTTGAGTGAAGGAATTGTAGAGGTTGCAAAATATATTGGTGGTCCCATCGCATTTGGTGGTGGATCTTAACGAATAAAGGGGTGAGGGATTGTGCCGATAATTGGTTTGAATCCTGATTACATGCAAGGAAATCATCTAGTGGAGAGCATTGTAATAAGTGTTTTACTACTCGTTGCAATTGTCCGTTTGGTTCAACTGAAAAAATGGGGTATGTGTACGTTAAGCCTTGGAGTATGGTTGTTTCTTCTCATTGTAATATTTTTTGGGGATGAACTAGCGGAGATAGTACCAATGATAGGTGGTCCTACCAACCCAGGGTTTTAACAGCTAAGAAAAAGTTTATAGGATTTGGTCATGTTCCAAAAAATCGTAAAAAGAAAGGATGGAACAACATGTTTATCTATAAGGAAACATACGAACGAGGGAATTTGGAAGAGGCAGATTGCCGGTTTATAGATCAGATTTGCAGTCAGCTCGATTGCGGGGAAAGTTATGATATTTGTTTATCTATGACAGATACGTATCTACAGAAAATTTTGGTGATGGGAAATGGAAAGATACTTGAAATAGAGATTGGCTTACATCTAGACGAATTGGAATGGAAATGTGATTGTAAAGAACTCACAAAAGAAAAAGCAATTTCAGAAGTGGAATATGAATTAAGTTGTTACAACAATTTTCAACAAGCGAGACTGGAGAAAGGGTGGGGTTTTAAAAAAGAGGCAGAAAGCTTTCTTGAACTGTTAAAAGAAAAGGAGAGTGCGTGATGGAAAGCGTCTTGGAAGTGAATTGTGAGGAAGGGAGGAACTGTTTATGTGGAAGAAGATAAAGAATTGGTTTCAAAAAACCAAAAATGGAAAAGAAGGTGAACCACGTAAGGCATTACGTGTTCCCTCTTATAGAGGTAGATTGATAGGGAAATGGCTTTTTTGGGGGATATTAGCCTGGATGTTTTTCGTTTCCTGTACCACAGTCTTCAAAACGATGAAGGCAGACGCAAAAGTAACGCCGCAGACAGAAACAAAACAAGTGGTACCTGAGCAAAACCTTGCGACACGCCCAGAAGCGATTGAATTTGCACGTTTATTTACAAAAGAGTACTTTACCTGGAAGAGGGGAGAGGAAGATCTTAGAAAGCGTGTAGAGCGTTTAAAAATATATCTATCCAAAGATGTAGACTCACAAGCTGGTGTAGAAACGAATGCTTTACAATGGGATTCAGAATTTCTTGCCGCAACACTTTTAAAAGTGGATGACAAGAAGCAAAAAGAAGCCAACGTGATCTTTAAAGTGAAATATAAATTACACCGCATGAAACCAGATAACAGTGGGGAAGAGGTCAAAGAAGTGATGCAACAAGTTTCCATCCCAGTTCAAACAGATGGGAAAGCATTTGTCATAAATGGGTTACCACAGGTTGTGAAAATCAATGAGAAAGCAACGGTAAAAGAAACAGAAGATGAACGAGAAGAAGTGAAAGATGTGAAGGCAAAAACAGAGATTCGTGAGTTTTTACCAACATTTTTCAAATCGTATACAACCGCAACGCAAAAAGAACTGGCATATGTACTTGAGAATCCAGAAATTAAAGGTTTAGAAGGCAGCATGAAGTTAGATAAAATCATTTCTTCCAAAGTATATCCAGGAAAAACAAAAGGAACATATGAGGTGCAAGCAGAGGTATTGCTAATTGATGCACACTCGGAAACAAAAATGAAGGCTGCTTATACCTTGGTTGTGAAACAAGCTGGAAAGCAATTTGTTGTGACAGACTTACAAAATTAAGGGAACGAGAGGGGAATGTATATGTTGGATATTATGAATTATTTCATGCTAGGAATGGGTTTAGAGGGCGTATTTGAAGAAGCGAAAACGCAAGGAACTTACGCACTATACATTGTGTTTATCGGAATTGGTGTTTACTTAGGATTTAAGCGTGCTTGGACATTATTCGCATCTTTAGTTGTAGGAGGCGGGGCATTGGTGTTCTTTATTAATAAACCGGACGCATTGAAAGCCATCGGAACATTCCTCGGTGGACTTGTCGGTCTGTAAGAAAAAGGAGGGAACCGCATGCAAGAACCAAAACAAAATGGAATCGTGGCATATTGTTTCGGAAGCTATATGAGTTTCATGAGAAGACAATATGAGCTCATGGGGAAAAGATTTCCTCGCGCTGTGACGTGGCGCGCAATGGGATACTTTGTAGTGGTAGAAGCGGTGCTAGTAGCGCTCCGCTTCCTCCCCCCTTTTACATGGTGGCTCAGCGATTTCATTGATCAATTTTATCTCGTGTACTACATTGTTCTCCCTATTTTTCTTATATGGGGTGTGGACCAATACAAAACAGATGACAAATCCCTTTTTTCCTATGTGCGATCTTGTACGACATTTACATTTCGAAATCATCGAAGAAGTCGTTTAGCTTCTATCCCAAAATTAACCAAACATGTTGTGCGAGGAACAACGTTCATACAGTATCAACCGGAAGATGTTCAAAGTACGCAACAAATAGATCAAAAGACCACAGATATACATGCCTATTCAGTAACATTTTTAAATCAAGAGGAGGAATGTAAGAATGTTGAAAAGTATGAAACGCAATCCGCTGAAACACATTGAAAAGAATTTGGCATTTAGTATAGATGGTCGCTGTTCCTCAGTATATGAAGTAAACGGATTTGGATATGATCACAAAGATGAAAGTACAAAAAAAGCGTATTACCGCAATCAACTCGCTTTATTTACCCACCAAGAATACGATGTACAATTTCTTGTCATTCCACGAACAACAGATTGTGATGAAATTATCGATCAGCACATTTCAACGTTAAAAGGCCCAACAGCGCCAACAGGATATTTCTTTTTTGAACAAGTGAAAAAGTACCTTCGGAACTCATCGCTCGCAAAAGAAAGCATGGAGTACCGCTTTTACGTACTGGTTCAGATGAATCAAGCAAAAAAGGAACGGAAAATTATCAATCCTGTCGTAGAATCTATGAAATTCTTCAAAAAAACATGGGAGGGCTTCACACAAACAGCGCACAACGTTTCAGGATTAGGGGCGACAGATATTTTAGAAGAGGAAATCGAATCGTATTTAGAAACAGAAGAACTTGTTTATCATCAAGTACGTAGCGCTTTTCAAAATACAAAACGTGCCAATCCAACCTCTATTCGTTTTCTCTTCCAACATAACTTTACACGCGGTATGACAGAATCGGTCCACGATAAACAATGGAAAGTGGGCTCCACACTTGAAATGGAAAATGAACAAGGAGAAACAGTACGGGTGAGGCGACCAGACTTACAGAAGATGATTCAGTTAACAGATTGTGTTATTGATGAAAGTCCAGGACGTTCTCTGGTGCTGGAACAACAGAATGAACAGGGAGAAATAGAAACAGCGCATGTAGCCTTTCTAGCTATGAAAAGTATGCCAGAAGCATCTGTTTTCCCAGGGGGAGAGTGGATTTATAGACTGCAATCTCAAGCTTTGAAATTCCCTGTTGAAATGAGTATTCGTGCGCATCACTTAGAAAATCAAATGGTCACGAAAAAATTAACAAATAGTGAAATGGAATTAGAAGATCAGCAAAAACAAGCGATGATGGGACGCGGCTCAAAAGATATGACGATTGAGAGAAAAAGGCAAGGCGTTCGTATTGTCAAAGATCGTTTTGAGACTTCGGGTGCTCCAGGATATGAATTAAGCGTCTTGTTTTGTGTGTACGCTCCTGATGCGAAGACATTGCAAACGAGAATCGAAGCACTTAAAACGGAATATAGAAAAATGAAAATAGAACTGGTAAATTCATTTGGAGATCAACTCGCTTACTTTTATGAATTTCTACCAGGTTCCAAACGATACAACAAAGATTTTAAATTGTTTGTAGAACCAGGCATACTCGCACAAGGGATGTTTGGTGCCACAACACAAATCGGGGACAATCAAGGTTTCTACTTTGCAAAAACCAAAAAATTAAATCGTCCTGTCTTTATTAGGCCAGACTTGGCAGCCAAAGCACTTGAATACATCATTACAGAGTTTGAGAGTCTATCCGTCATGTTTGCAGGGCAAACCGGGAAAGGAAAGTCGTTCCTCATGAACTTGTTAGCCTTCTGGATTGTCCTTAGCGGTGGAAGAGCATTTATCGTGGATCCGAAGGGGGACAGGGGCAAATGGAGCAAGTTGTTACCAGGATTTAATAAGCCAGAGATGGGATTTTTAGAAATCTGGACACTTGGAAAGGAAAAAGAAGATGCCGGCTGTTTGGATCCATTTCGAATCAGCGCAACAACAGAAGATGCGAAGAGCTTGGCACTTGAAGTCTTAACATCTTTATCAGAAGTCGGTTTAAATGATACAAGGTACGATTACTTGTATAAAGCCATTGAAATTGTTGCAAAGGAAAAAGACGCATGTTTAACGTTAGTTCGTGTAGAGCTGGAAAAAATGAAATTACATGAAAATTTATTACCAACTGAGCGAGAACAATTAAATGCATTAACAAATCGATTGGCAACGTTAGAAAGTATCCAGCTCGGGGATTTATTATTTGGGAAACCAGGTCAAAACTACCGTGTTATCAGCTTAGAAAGACCGTTACAGGTGGTGCAGATTCAGCACTTACAGATTCCAAAAGGAGACCCGCATACAAATGAAAGTGTAACAGATAAGTTGTCACGTAGCATTTTAGTCACGCTTGGTGCATTCGCAAAATCGATGATGCATTCAGACCGTGAGGTATTTAAGATTTACATGTTAGATGAAGCATCCAGTATGTTAAAAAATCGTGAGGGTGGCCGTATCTCCGATAAAATCATTCGAGAAGGGCGTTATCATAACATGGGGTTGTATTCGGGAACACAAAACGCATCGGATTATAATTCGGAAAATAGAGAGATTGCGAACGTTGGAATGAAGTTCTGTTTTTCTCTGAAGCATGATGACGAGGCAAAGGAAATGCTGAAATATTATAACCTACCTATCACTGAAGAAAATGTGCGAATGCTTAGAGAGCTTAGAAGGGGCGAAGCATTGTTCCAGGACATTTACGGTAGAACAGCGATTGTAGATATTGATCCCGTATTCGAAGAATTGGCACATGCATTTGATTCCTCTACCAAAACCGATGAAGAACGTTCCATGCAAATGGCGTAAAGCGTAGTACAATACAGGTAAGAAAAGTCTAAATTATCTGTATATGGAGGATGAGGGAAATGAAAAAAATGAAATTTGTATCTGGAATGTGTGTGGCAGGGATGTTAGTAATCGGTGGAATGGCTGGCTGTGGAACGAACGAAACAAAGAGTACAGCAAACCAACAAGAAAGCCAAAAGAACGAGATATGAAGGAAGCCGATAAAGCCGCGATGGTGTATATAAGAGAATTAATTGAACTTGATTCATCGAAATTAGAAGCATTGTTATATAAACCATATGAATTTATTGAGGGAGGAAAGACATATCCAGGCATGAGTAAGGAGATGAAGGAAAGGTATGATTTGTATCGTTATGATTTAAAAGAAGAGAAAGAAGAGTACTATTATCATGTTGTATATTTTGATCCCGTTGAAAAGAGGCAGATAAGTGAAGATTTAAGAATGATAAAAGATGAGAAAGACGGAAAGTGGAAAAATTACGAATGGGCATGGGATGCTAATAATAGTTTAGAGTCCATTGTTGGCAGTATGAAGCCAACACATGTCCACAAATGGGGGCAAAAGGAATGAAAAAATTACTTTCACTTTGCATGATTTTGGTATTTCTACTCATGCCGCTAGGGTCATCCGTTACCCTAGCGGAAGAGGAGAGAAAACCAGAACAAACTGGAGCACGTATATCAGAAAACCTATTCAAAGGGTACACAGATGACGTGTATAAAGATAAGTATTATGAAATTGATACAGAATCCCCTAAGAAGGATGAAAAAGGAACTTTAGAAAAAATAGGAGGTTATTTTTTTGGAGATGACAGCGTAGGACAAGATATCCAGCGTATGATTTACAGTACCTGTCAGTGGTTTGTGAATTTGGCCTTTAAACTGAACATCATGTTAACACAACTTACGATGTTTTTAGTAGATCAAGCGTTGAATTTAGATATTGTTTCAGGTGTAGCAGATAAATTAGCAGCATCCATGCAAAATATCTCTGGTATTGGTGAAGATGAAGAGGGGAATGTAAACTTTTTAAGTGGAGGGTTATTTCCATCTATCATTAGCTTGATGTGTGTATTATCAGCATGCTATGCAGCATATGTCTTTTTTATAAAGCGTCAGCCGACGGCGGGATTAAATGAACTGGTGAAAACAGTGTTAGTGATTGCTTTTATTCTCGTCTTTATTGGAAATGCAGGTACTGTACTGAAAACTGCAAATACAATTAGTTCGGAAGTTAGTACAACAATTTTAGCGAAGGCAACAGGTACAGTCGCTGGAGATCCAGGTCGCTCACAAAAACAGGCAATATCTTCAGTTAAGAAACAAATTTGGAGTATTTTAGTAGAAAGACCGTACTTATTTATGCAGTATGGAGAAGATTCAAAGGAGAAGATTGGTGAAGAGCGTGTTAATAAATTATTAAAAACAGCACCTGGTAAAGACAGAAATACAATTGTAGATGATGAAGTGAAAAAACAGAAAAACCAAATGATGAAATTAGATTCAGTAGGAGATCGAATGATATTTACGATTATCTACTATATTGTAAACACATTTATAGGAATTCCTATTCTTGCATTCTGTTTGCTGATTGTAGCTTTCCAATTATGGTTCCTTGTCATGAGTTTAATTGCACCAATTGTTTTAGCTGTAGCTTTATTACCAGGGCATCGTAAAGTCATTGAGAGTTGGGTAACACAATGGATTAGACCACTCGCATTAAAAGTCTCAATGTCTATTATGTTGGTTATTATTTTCACAGTATCAGAGTTATTGTATGTGTTACCAGAAGCAGGGCTTGCGGGATATGTATCAACAATGGTGTTCCAAATTATCGTGTTTATCTTATGTTATATCTTCCGTGACAGCATTACAGCATCTTTCAAGAAAACAAAAAACATCTATAAAACAATGACAGATATCTCGCTCATGACAGAAAACTTCGCAAATCGTGGAAAAGAAATGGCGATGGATGTAGGTGGGGCAGTAAGTGAACGAGTTGGAGATCATTTTAATTCAGCAGCCGAATTAGTTGCAGCTGGTGAGCCAGAACCGATAGAAAAGGGAGAAACAAAAGAAGAGGAAGATAAGAAACCAAAACTCGCGAAAGTAGATGTTCCAGCCGATTTGTCAGCTTATGAGAAGAATGAAGAGAGCGAAGAAGACGAAGAAAACAGTAAAAGTAAACAACTCATTTCTTTACAAGATCATAGACAAGAAGAGCAAGAAGAGCCAGAACAAAATGAACAGGATATGCCAGAGCAACAACTTGCACGATTGGATCCAGAAGAATTAGAAAAAGCAATGGAAACAGCTGAAGAAGCGGGAGCAATAGATACTGAAAATCAGGACCAAGATAGAGAATATGCGAGTTTAGGAGAATTTACAGATACAACACCACTAGAAGAGAATCTAGAGGAGTTACCACACTTAGATATTCCACAAGAACATATATCCGATGACATAGTACCAAATGATCCAGTAGCATTAGATGAAAATGTTATTCCAGAAATCATGCCAGAACAAATAGGCACTAAAGGAGTTATTTATCCGCAAGATACAGATATAGATGTCCAGTCACCTATACAAGAAAATATAACTGAAACACCTACCATTTCAGCACCAAGGGAAACGGCAACTATTCCAGATTTAATTCCAGCTGCAGTAAACCCAGATGGAGAAATTCGTCCAAAACAAGAAATCGGGATTCCGGTAACGCTATCAGAAATTGCAAATACAAATGTAGGATCTACGGCGTCACAAGGAGTTATTGAAACGCCAATTGTATCTACACCAGCTGAAACAGTAACTATTCCAGATTTAATTCCAGATGCAGTAAACCCAGATGGAGAAATTCGCCCACAACAAGAAATCGGAGTTCCAGTACTGCCATCAGAAATTGCAACTTCAACTATTCCAGTAAATACACACGTGGATGCTGTGGTACCACAAGATGTTATTGAAACACCTAGTGTATCGACACCAAATGAAACAGTAACTATTCCGGATTTAATTTCAGCTACAGTAAGCCCAGATGGGAAGATTGAACCACGACAAGAAATTGAAGTTCAAGCACCACCTGTTATTCCGGATGCTATAGCTGCTGGAAGTGAAGATTGGAACTTGCCAACACAGGAGCCGAAACAATTAAATCATCTAGACTCAATGGAAGACAAATAACATTCTAGAGTGTGAGGGCATCCCTCACCTCTAGTTCCAATATGGGAAGGGGGAAGTAGGTGATGAAGGCACAAATTAAAGAGCACGTCGATGAGATGGTGCAAGAAGAGCTTGTAAAGAATACGCAAAAAAAGAAAAAGAAACCTGGGAAACTTCGAATCTTTTTCTTTATCTTACTTGCTAAGATTTTCGGTGTGTTATTGTTTTTTAGTTTCCTTGTATTTGTATTGTTTGGGCAAGGAATTGGAAAGAAAGAGGAGGCGACGCCATCATCTACGGTCCAAAGTAATGGGATGACAGTGTGTCGTCCAGGTGGGAAGACAGTGACGCCGGAAGAAATCCAACCGCATTTAGGTGGTGTGTTCACGGGGCAGGCACAGTCTTTTTTAAACGCAGGAACACAAAATCAAATTGATCCTGTTTTACTAGCAGCGATAGCGAAACTAGAGACGGGGAACGGTACTTCAAACGCTGTTAAAAATTATAATAATCCAGGTGGTTTGATGGACCCAAGTAGTTCTCAAATGAAGGGATTTCAGAAGTTTGCCACACTTGAAGAAGGGATTAGCGCCATGGCGCGCAACTTATATAAAAACTATATTGGCATGGGGATTACAACGATTGAAGCAATTGGCGCCAAATATGCACCACCAGGTGCAGCAAATGATCCACATGGTACGAATGGGTTGTGGCCCATATTGGTAACGAAATTTGTCGGTCAAATGGGAGGACTGTCGTTTAATTGTGAAGCGGGAAAGCCTGGGGGCGTCGTGGATACTGGTGCAGCAAGCTCGCAAGGGTTTATCCGTCCAATTGCACAAACAACGATTACAAGTCCATTTGGGCCACGTTGGGGTACGATTCATAAAGGTATTGATTAT
>WPCI01217619.1_pt1 | contig 14388 bp, 15 predicted proteins | sample 5399871 | NCBI WGS metagenome assembly WPCI01 (sample SAMN12869469, study PRJNA574797) | sludge metagenome | isolation source: wastewater treatment of pH7 | place: China:Beijing | collected 2019-05-20
GCTCTCGCCCGGGTGGTGGCCGAGAAGCAGGAGCCCGAGCACCTGGCCGCGCTCGAGGCGTTCCTCGAGCAGCAGAAGGCGAACACCGCCGAGCCGGGGACCGATGAGGACTACCAGCGCTACGTCGCGGAGTCCTCGGGCTTTCACGCCATGCTCGCAGGGCTGGCCGGCAACGCCGTCTTGAGCCTGGCGGCCCACTCCCTCCAGGACATCCTGCTCGACCGGGTGCACGGTCTCTTCCCCCCGGAGGACCGCAAGCGGGTGGAGGATGATCACGGCAGGATCGCCAAGGCGATCCTGAAGGGTGACGCCAACGGCGTGGAGAAGATGATGCGGGTCCACATGCTCGAGTACGTCCACCACGCAGAGGACCGTCACCCGGGGATGATGGACGACATCGTCGACTGGCACTGAGGCCGCGGCGAGTCAGATCGCAGGGGCGATGGTGCTCCCGCCGTCGACGACGAGTGTCTGGCCAGTGACGAACGAGCCGGCGGCTGAGGCCAGGAACACCGCCGCGCCGGCGATCTCGTCGGGCTCGGCGATCCGGCGGAGGGGTGTGCGGTCGGTGGTCCGCTGCAGGGTCGCGGGGTCCTCCCAGAGCAGGCGGGCGAAGTCGGTGCGGACCATGCCGGGGGCGATCGTGTTGGCCCGGATGTTGTCCGGACCGTGCTCCACCGCGAGGTTGCGCGCCAACTGCATCTCGGCGGCCTTGGACACGGCATAGGCCCCGAGCACGTCGGTGCCGATGAGCCCGCCGATCGACGAGATGAAGGTGATCGAACCCCCACCCCGGGCCTTCATGCCCGGCACGACGAGGTTCGCCAGCCAGTGGTTCGACCGGATGTTGGTGGCCATCACCTTGTCGAACGCCGTGTCCGGGATCTCGGCCATCGGCCCGGCCCAGGGGTTGACGGCGGCGTTGGCCACCAGCGCATCAACCGGGCCGAGCGTCGATGTCACCTGCTCGACGAGTGCCTTCAGCTCGTCCTTCTTCCCGATGTGACACGGGATGGCGGTGGCCGCGCCGGGGAAGGCACGGTTGATCTCCGCCGCGGTCTCGTCACACGCGGCCGGCGTGCGGCTCGAGACGACGACCTTGGCTCCGTGCTCGGCGAAGCGGTGGGCGATGGCCCGGCCGATGCCCCGGGTGGAGCCCGTCACCACGGCGACCCGGCCGCCCAACTCGAACAAATTCACTAGAATCATAGTAATGGATCTCGTGATAGACGGTGTCGTGGTCGATGCCGCGGCGCTCATCGGTGAGCTGTCGGACGAGACCCTGACTGCCTGCCGGGCGCAGATGGCCGAAGCGAGCGCAGCCTTCCCGCTCTCTGATGCGGTGGCTCGCACCGACCACGAGGTCGCGGGCGGGCCTGTGGTCCGGGTCCATCGACCGGTCGAGGCCGAGGGACAACTGCCGGGCGTGCTCTGGCTCCACGGCGGCGGCCTCGTCATGGGCGATCGCTTCCAGGACGACGCCCGCTTCGACCGCTGGTGCCTTCGCCACGGGATGATCGCGGTGACCGTGGACCATCGTCTCGCACCGGAATCGCCGTACCCGGCGGCGCTGGAGGACGGCCACCGCGCGTTGGTCTGGGTACGTGAACAGGCCGACGCCCTCGGCCTCGATCCCCGGCGGCTCGGCATCGGTGGCGACAGCGCGGGCGGTGGGTTGGCTGCCGCCGTCGCCCTCCTCGCCCGCGACCGGCGGACCGTGCCCCTGGCCTTCCAGCTGTTGATCTACCCCATGCTCGATGACCGAGGGGTCACCCGATCGAGTCGCCGACCGGTACCGGTCTGGCCCCCCGAGGCCAACGCCTACGGCTGGCGGTGCTACCTCGGCGATCGCGTCGGGGCGCCGGACCTCGAGGCGTACGCCGCTCCGGCTCGGGCCGAGAACCTGGTGGACCTGCCGCCGACCTACCTCACCGTCGGCACCGAGGATGGTTTCGTCGACGAAGGCGTCGAGTTCGCCAGCCGGTTGATCGCTGCCGGTGTCCCGGTCGATCTCCGCATTCATGCCGGACTGCCCCACGGGTTCGACGTCCTCGCGCCCCAGGCGCCGGCCTCCCGTCAGGCGATGCGCGATCTGCACGACTGGCTCGGCCGGCGGCTGAGCCCGAGGCTTTGACCCGAGCCGTCGACCGCCTCAGCCGTGGGCGGTCAGGAGGCGGTCGACCTTCTGGGTGATGGCGGACCAGTCGTCGCCCCGGCGGGCGGCGATGCCCGCCAGCACGGTGGTGATGCGGGACTCGAAGGACTCGAGCGGGGTGACGGCGGCTTCGGCCAGCAGGGCGCGGAGATGGGGGAGCGATGCGGGGTCCCGGTCGGCCAGGATCCGCTCGAACTCCTCGATCGCCGGGTGCCCCGCGGCCACCGCTCGTCGTTCCCGGATGGCGTGCACGGCCGAGCCGAGCGCACAGGAGGTCACCAGCTGGTACGCGGCCTGGGCCTCGCTCACGCCGAAGCCCTGGGCCACCATCGGGGCGAGCATGGCGTCGGTGTTGTCGACGATCACCTCCGCGGTGATGGCGCCGTCGAGGTACTGGCCGAGAAGGGCGGGCTCGGCCACGAAGGAGTCCCGGTTGTGGATCGACCACTCCAGGAGCCAGACGGCCCAGTGCTGGCCCTCGTCGCGGGGGACCTGGCGGCGGGCCGCCCCGTACTCGGCGGCCAGGCGCAGCAGGTCGTCCTTGCCGTCGACGTGGTGGTAGAGGCTGGCGATGCTCACCCCGAGCCGGTCGGCCACGGCTTTGAGCGTGAGGTCCGACAGGCCGATCTCGAAGGCCGCCTCGGCGATCGCCTCCCGGCTGATCCGTGCCGGCCTCCCCACCTTTGCCACGCCGAGAGCGTACGACGGCTTGACAGGGCGGCGGTTCTGGGGTTTTCTATAGAGGTTCGGAAAATGGGGGACCAGCCAGGATGCAGGACCTGACAGGACGCGTCGCCGTCATCACCGGCGGCGCGGGTGGCATCGGCCGGGCACTGGCCGAAGAGCTCGTGGCCGAGGGCATGAAGGTCGTCGTGGCCGACGTGCAGGCCGACCTCGTGGCCGCCACGGCCGCCGCCCTCAGCGAGCGGGGCGAGGCCCTCGGGGTCGTCACCGACGTGACCGCCCCGGCCTCGGTCGAGGCCCTGGCCGACGCCACCTACGAGCGCTTCGGCGCCTGCCACCTCCTGGTCAACAACGCCGGGGTCGGCGCCCCGTCGTCGACCCCCTGGGAGACGACGGTCAACGACTGGCGTTGGGTGCACGGGGTGAACGTGATGGGCGTGGTCAACGGGGTGCTGGCCTTCGTGCCCCGGATGATCGAGGCGGGGGAGGAGGGCCACGTCGTAAACACGTCCTCGGGCGACGGCGGCATCGAGCCCCTGCCGACGGCCTCGGTCTACGCCGCCAGCAAGGCCGCGGTCACCATCTTCACCGAGTGCCTGGCCAGCCAGCTCGAGAGCGAGGGCACGAACCTGCGGGCGTCGATCTTCTATCCCTCCGGCGGCTTGCTGCGCACCGGCCTCTGGGAGTCGGACAAGACCCGACCCGACGACCTCGCCCGCGAGCGTCCCCGCACGACCGAGCCGATGACCGTCGAGAAGCTCGAGGCGATGGCCGAGCAGGGTGGCTACCAGCTGCCGTGGCAGGACCTGAACGAGCTGGCTCGGGTGTTGATCGCCGGGATCAAGGACGGCGACTTCATCACCATGATCGGCCGGGAGAAGATCGCCGAGACGATGCGGACGCGGGGCGAGGCCTTCGCCGACGGCCGGCTCCCCGTCCACGAGAAGGGACTGTTGTGAGCACCGTGCCCACCGAAGACCGCTACCTGCTGATCTCCTCCGACGGCCACACCGGCCCGCCGGCCGAGCACTACCGGGAGTACCTGGACGAGGCCTACCACCCCCAGTTCGACGCCCACCAGGCCGAGCTCGGGGTGATCCGCGAGTTCCAGCAGTCGATGAACCAGGACTTCCGCAAGGAGTGGGAGGCCAAGACCGGCGACGGCGGCCTGCACGCCGCCTACGACTCCGATGCCCGCAACGAGCGCCTGGACGGTGAGGGCGTGGCCGCCGAGGTCCTGTTCCCCGACGCCGACGTGCTCGGCACCGGTCGGGTGGCCAGCTCGCCGTTCGGTTCCGGCCTCGGCAACCCCACGGGCTGTGACCCCGAGCTGGTCTTCGCCGGGGCCCGGGCCCACAACCGTTGGCTGGCCGACTTCTGTGCCAAGGAGCCCCATCGCCGCATCGGGGTGGCGGTGGTCCCGATCGTGGTCGACGTGGACGCGGCGGTGACCGAGATCCACGAGGCGGCCGACCGGGGCCTGCGCGGGGTGATGATCCCGACCCGTTGGTTCGACTCGCCCGCCTACCACGAGCCGGTCTACGAGCCCGTGTGGGCCGCAGTGGCCGAGCGGGGCCTGGTCCTGCACACCCATTCGGGCGCCGGCCCGGCCGACTACGAGCTCGGTCCCGGGTTCATGGCCATCTACGCCACCGAGGCCTACTGGTGGGCGGCCCGGCCGCTCTGGGTCCTGCTCTGGGCCGGGGTGTTCGAGCGCCACCCCGACCTCCGCTACGTCATCGCCGAGAACGGCGCCTGGTGGGTGCCGGACCTGGTCAGCAAGATGGACGAGAAGTACCTCGGTGGCCACAACACCAAGAAGATGGGCAACGCCTTCCGGGAACAGCTCACGATGAAGCCGAGCGAATACATCGACCGCAACTGCTTCTTCGCGGCGTCGACCCCCGGCGTCGAGGACATCGACCGCCGGCACGAGGTCGGTATCGGCAACCTGCTCTGGGGCAACGACTTCCCGCACCCGGAGGGCACCTTCCCCTACACCCGGGAGCTGGTGCGGCGCCGCTTCAAGGACGTGCCCCGAGACGAGTGCCGGGCGATCCTCGGTCACAATGCGGTGGGCCTTTATGACATCGATGCCGCAGCGCTGGCCCCGCTGGTCGAGCGCATCGGCCCCCTCGTCGAGGACATCCACGGCGAGACCCCTCTACAGGAGGTCCCCGAGGACCGATGACCAGCCCCGACGTGACCGATCTGCTCAAGTCCCCACCGCCCCGCACCGCCCGCGAGGCGGCGACGGCGGAGACGCTGGTGGGCCTGCCGATGCCCCGTGACCCCGAGCTGGTGACCGACGCCTCGCGCCGGCTGAAGGTCACCCGCCAGCGGGGTCGCCGCTTCCCGTTCCCGGTGCCCAACGGCTGGTTCATCGTGGCCCAGGCCGACGACCTGGCCCCCGGCGAGACCCGGGCGCTCTACCTCTTCGCCAAGGACCTGGTCCTCTACCGCACCGCCTCCGGCGAGCCCCGCCTGGTCGATGCCCACTGCCCCCACCTGGGTGCGCACCTCGGTGTCGGCGGGAAGGTCGAGGGCGAGTGCCTGCGCTGCCCCTTCCACGGATGGTCCTTCGGTCCCGACGGCCAGTGCGTCGACATCCCGTACTCCGACAGCGACCACATCCCCTCCAAGGCCCACGCCCGGTCCTATCCCACCATCGAGCGCAACAAGATGATCTGGGCCTGGCACCACGCCGAGGAGGCCGAGCCCTTCTACGACGTGCCCGAGGTCGAGGAGTTCTCCGATCCCGAGTGGACCGACATCGACTGTCGGGAGTTCGAGATCGCCATCGCCTGTCAGGAGATGGCCGAGAACAACGTCGATTTCGCCCACTTCCGCTACGTGCACGGCACCGACGCCATCCCCGAGGACGAGTTCTACGTGGACGGCACCTACAAGCGCACGATCGGCAACGACGGGAACTTCGTGCGGGAGGGCTACGGCCTGGGCCTGGGTGTCCTGCGGATCAAGGGCTGGGTCACGTTCCTGTCCTCGACCACGCCCATCGACGAGGAGAACGTCCTGGTCCGCTGGGTGTTCACCGCCCCGAAGGCCAACGGGGAGCAGTCGGTGAAGGAGGCGGCCGACGCCTTCTGCGGCGGCGTCAGCCAGGACATCCCCATCTGGGAGAACAAGATCTACCGACCCCGCCCCGTGCTCACCAAGAGCGAGAAGGACATCCTCGAGCACCGCCGCTGGAGCCGCCAGTTCTACAGCGGCTACGACCCCGCGGGCGAAGCCGAGGTCATGGAGGACTGACCAGCGGGCCTGAGCGCTGCCTTCACACGGCAGAGGTCACTGGTTCGAAACCAGTATCGCCCACCACGTTTCCCCTGGTCAGGGGCACATTGAGATTTCTCAGAATTCTTTTGCGGTTCAACGCGGGGTCAACGCGGGGTCAAGCGCTCTGGCAGCGAGTTAGCGAGCTCATCCCTAAACCCGCAGGTAGGCCGTCAGCCACAGGGCCCCACCTTGTTGCGCACGCCGTGGCCGGCCGGGCAGGCGAGAGCCCGATGTCGGCCTCGTCACCCATCTAGCAGGTCGCATCGAGCGGTATCGGGCCCGCCTCGCCGAGCTCAACGACGACTGGCTCGAGCTGGCCGACCGCTTCCCACGGTGACCAGCGCTCCCCAGCGCAGCGATCGACGGTAGGGAGGGGGTATGACGCTATACACATTGTGTACACCAGAGTGGTTGACCTGACCCCCGGGCGGCGGCTACGAATCAGGGGTGTGGGCGCTGCGGATCCTCTCAGTTCAGTTCGGCGCGCGGCCGACAAGGTCAGGGTGGCCACCGACGTCCGAGACGCCTCGATCCGCCAGGCCCGACGTGATGGCGCCAGCTGGGCGGACCTCGCCAGCGCGGCTGGCCTGTCGAGGACAGGTGTGAAGCAGATCAGCCGGCGGCACACCGGCACGATCGTGAGCATCGGCTACGAAGGCCGCGACCTCGACTCGTTCCTGTCGGCCCTGCGCATCAACCGTGTGGACGTGGTCGTCGACGTGCGGCTCACCCCGATCAGCCGCAAGCGCGGGTTCTCCAAGACCGCCCTGTCGACAGCGCTCGAAGCCGCGAACGTCGGCTACCTCCACGTCCCCGAGCTCGGCAACCCGAAGGAGAACCGGGACCCGTTCGGCGACGGCCGGGTCGAACTCGGTCGGGCCCGGTACACCGAACGCCTCGAGAACGGATCGGGCCCGTCGTTCGACCAGATCCTCGAGCTGGCCCGCGAACAACGCATCGCGCTGCTTTGCTTCGAGCGCGACGAGGAGCACTGCCATCGCTGGTGCATCACCGACCGGGCCCAGGCCGAGCACCCAGCGCTCAACATCGTTCGCGTCTAGCCCGGTCGGGGCGGCCACCAGGTGCCGAGCACCATCCAGATCCAAGGGGCGCCGAGCGTGTTACCGACGAAGAACCGGGTCTGCCGGTCGGGCGCGCACATCTGATCGATCCACTTCTCACGGATCTTGTCGAGGACTTCTTCGGGCCCATACGTCGGGAGCCACCTCCGCCATGCCTCGGTGATCTCCCAGTCGATGATGCTCAGGTGGTGCCCGTTGCAGTCCGGATCCCAGCAGTGGAAGGAGTAGCGGAAGTGGTGCTCCGGCGGCGTTAGGTCCTTCGTGCCTTCGCCGAAGATGTCGAGCTGCTCCCCGCTGTCGACGACTTCCCGCGGCTGGCGCTTTTCGATCTCGAGGGTGACGCCTGGCCGTGGTTCGACCCACCCGAGGGACGGAACGTCTAGGCGGGTTCCGTTGCGGGTGCCGGCCTGCAGGTCGCACATGCGGTCGACCGGCATCTGGTCGAGGATCTCGGCTCGGGGCTTCCACGGTGCGAGGGTCCGGAGCGTCTCGATCCGGTTCGGATCGACGGGTGAGAAGCTCTCCGGCCGGGGGTCATCGGCTGCTTGGACGTCCACGCCGATGACGTCGTACTTTCCAAACTTGGCCTCGTCGCGCAGGTACCGGTAGGGGACCGGGAAGAGTCGCACCCACTCGGGCTGGACCATCACACCGGTTCGGACACCGGCCACGCAGACCGTCTCGCGGTACTTGGTCGACAGGCTGGGCGCGGCCTTCACCGTCACGAGCACCTCGGCCGACGTGACGGGTCCATGGCCGGCCACAGTCAGCCCTCGGAGTAGGGCCTGGTCGCGCTCACGGCTGGCCCTGCATCCCGTCCGCGATGGCCTGAGCCGACCGCAGCTGGATGTCGCCGAGAAGGCGAGCGATCCGCTCATCGCTTTCCCGGTCGGCGTCGTCGGACTCTGCTTGGGCCGCGATCACGCGATCGGTGTTCTGGTTGTCTGTGTGGATGGCGACACCCCCGACGACGATCTGGAGCGCGGCGAACCCGGCTGTGATGAGGTTGAAGGCAGTGCCGCGGTGCTGCACCCGAAGCGCTGCCTTGAGTTGTGCGTTCTGGGCCCTCAGGGCGACGATGGTCGCCTCGGCGGCGTCGAGATCGCCGAGGGCCTGCTCCAGCTGTGCGAGGAGCCGAGTGACAAGTTGAGGGTTGTCGACGAGGCTGCCGACGAGCTCGCTGAGGACGTTGGCCGAGTCGACGACCCGGAAGTAGGCGACATCGGGAGGCGTCCATCCGACACCCGACGCAGTCTCGCCGCTGGTCCCAGAGCCCTGTCCACGGCCTTGGACGATGGTGGGATTGCCGAACGCTTCTCCGGTGGGGATGCCGTCGACGCGGATCGTCTGTGCCGGCTGGTCTGGCGGTTGCGAGTCGGCCCTGGCGTCGTGCACCGTTGCAGTCATTTCGACCACACCGGGTATCACCGTGGCGTCCACTCGCTCGACCTCGCTGACCTCGGCACTATCCGTTTCGACCCTCTCGGTTTCATCGCCGTAGGCCTGGGTGTATGTGTCGCCCGCAACGAGGTCAGCCGGGACATTCACTACCGTTTGGCTGGACTCTGGCGCCACTGTGGGATCCGCACCTGATTCGAGCCCGCCGACCTCGGCATCCGTCGCGCCGTAGGTGCCGCCCCCGTAGGTGCCGCTGCCATAGGCGTCGCTGCCGGGCCCGCCGGAGCGAGGGCCAGTAAACCCGTCTCCCGGTTCACCTGGGCGCGGCGGCCCGGGGAGTTCTCCCCCCGGTCCAGTCGGGCCCTGCCTGGGATCGGGCGGGGGATCAGAGTCGTCGCCAGCGTCTCCCTCAGGCGACTGGTCGGTCATCGCTCCTCCTCGGAGTAGGGCCTAGTCGCGCGCATGCCGACGTAGCCGCTCATCAGATGATTTGTAGGTCGACGAGAACGAACCGGGTGTCGTCGGTGTGACGGACCTCGCAGGTAAAGCGGTGGGTCAGCGTCGCGCCGAATCCGTTCTCGGAATCGACCTGGGATCTGACCGTGTAATAGTCGCCTGTCGAGGTCACCACTACTTCGCCGTCGTCCTCGACGAAGTTGGGGAAGCTGGCTGTGCTCGGTGCCCGGAGCTGGTCTTTCACGAACTGCGTGCAGACGTCGAAGGCAGCGAACTCGAGGTCGTCTCCGCTCGGCTCGTCATCGCTCGTCGCGAAGGCCCAGACGACGACGGCGGCCAGGATCACCAGCGTGATGAGGCAGCCCTTGCCCGCGGGGTTAACCGGCTTCGGAGCCGGGACGCCCGAGCCACCGGCAGCGCCTGGCTCCGGTCTCTCCTCGGGCGGTCGCCACTTCCCGTCGGCTCCTCGCCACCAATCCAGACCACCGGGGGCGTCGCTCATGCCGGATCTGTCACTGGCTTCCTCATATACAGCAGGTGCTTCTGGTTGTTGGCCGCGATCACCGGGACAGCTGCGACGATCTCCCAGCCGCTATTGCCGATAGCGGTGAGGGCTTCGTCAAGATCCACGCGCGAGCCGTCGGGCCAGAGGACCTTTAGCCCTCCCATCGTGAGGTGTACCTGCACCGCACGGTGTTCCCATCTGGTCGGCTGCGCCGGAGCGGCCTGCCGAGGCGGGTAGTACTTCCCGTTGCTGGCCATCCACCACCCCTCGCCTTGCTGAGTGTCACTCACTGGTCACCCCCCGGTCAGGCCGCCAGCCGTTCGACGTCCGCGACCCGGCAGGTCACGCCTGGCCCCGGTGATTCGGTGAGGGTGAGCGCCTCGACGGTGGTGGTCTGGCCGGGCCCGAGCTCGTCGACTGATGTTGTTGTCGAATCAAATTGCTGGGCGCCGTTGGCGCTCTCGAACACGACGTCGATGAAGTAGAGCGACGGTTCGGAGCTGTCGTTGGTCACTTCGAGGGTCGCGACCATGAACCCCGCTTGGTCGGTGCCGCAGGCGGTGATCTCGACGTTGCGGGCTTCCCGCTGCTCTTCGTCCTCGAGGTTCTCGTCGGCTTGTTCGACGGCCTCGTCGACGGCGACGGCAGCGACGATGAACGTGACGACGATCCCAACGACGCCCAGGCCGAGGACAACGAGAAACGCGATGAGGCAGCCGTTCATGCCTCGCTTGGCTGGCGATGCCTGCTGAGGTTGCTGCCACATCGGTTGTGGCTGCACCGGGGCCGCCATCGGTTGAGGCTGGACCGGCTGCGGGGCAGGTTGGGGCTGCACGGGCGCGGCCGGCGCCGCCATGAACTTGTCGAAGACGGGCTCGCCGGGTTTGTCGGCAGCGGTGTCGGTCCAGCTGGCGCCGTCGTGGTAGCGCCGCGCGTACCGGCCGGTCGGGTCAGGGAACCATCCGGCGCCCTGCGGTGTGTCGCTCATGTTCCCCCGTTCGTGGACGAGAGATCATGCCGCATCCGGTGGCGCCGTGTCGGTAGACAGCGCTGCCACCTTTCGTTCCTTGAACCCGATGTCAATCGAGATCGGACTCAACAGCGTCCTCAAAGCCGTCGCGAGCTTCGGCGGTGAGTTCCAGTTGGATGTCTGAAACGTCGCCGAGCGGCTCATCGAGCAGTTCAAGCAACTGGAGGTAGAGGTGTCCAGCTTCCGGCTGGACCGAGTCAGCACCGACTACCCGCACCCCACTGAGGGCTTGACCGGCTCGAGTTCGTAGATTCCGATAAGTCACTGGGTCAGTCGGTGGGTTGTTCTCTATCTCGACGGCGATGTCGATCAGTGCCACGTACGAGTCACTCCGCTCGTCTCGCGACTGTTGGTCCTTTTCAGAATTGAGCTGCATGTACCCCACGATGCCTGCGATTACGGCGCCGATGAATACTCCGCCAAAGCCGACGACCGCGGTGAATACGTCACCCCGGTCGAGCCGCTTCTTGTCTTCAGTCAGGTCTTGGGGCCTTATCCCCGCTGGCACAGGATCACCCGCCATTCTCGATGAGAAGTGAGCTCACGGGCGTCAAGGAACGGCGCGTCATCGTTCCCCCTCGAAGTACGGGCGGAGCAGGGTCCGGATCGCCTCGAGGGCCTCTGGCGGGAGGTCTGCGGGAGCGCCTTTCAGGTTGATGGTCACGTCATCCATCACATCGTGCGATTCGGTCTCGGCTATTCCGAAGGCGGCGGAGTCGTGGCTGCCGCCGGCGAGCAGGTCGTCCACGGAGACCTGGAGCAGCTCGGCGAGGCGAGCCAGTGTCCGAGGACGAGGCAGCACTGCCCCTGCTTCCCACTTCGACACCGATTGCCGGCTGACGGCCAGTGCTCACGCGAGGTCCGCTTGGGATAGCCCTCGTCGCTTCCGTGCCTCGGTGATCGCCGTTCCCACGGCCGGAGCATGTTCGGCCACGGTCAGGGTCTAGCAGACGCCCACACTTCTTGGTCGTGTTGTAGTTACGTCCGCGGCATTTCACGCCCTAGAGTTCGGTTGACCTGGATCGCATCCTGGCGTCCTAGCCCCGCTCCGCCGGCCTCATCGGCTGGTTGGGGAGGGGCCTTCGTCGTGTCGGGTCTTGCCCCCCCGGTTCAGCCTGCGATATCGACCTCGGCTCCCGGCTGGGGAGCCACTGGGGGGTGCTGGTGGTCGATGACAACGGCGGGGTCTACCGCTGACAGGACGGCCGACCCCCCGAGCGTGAAGGCCAGGGCGATCTCGCTGACCTCCGGCATCTCGGCGGCGGTTGGCTCCTCATGGTCCTCGCCCTGAGCCCTGCATCCGGGCCATTCGCCTTCTTCGACCGGATCGAGGCCGAGCCGGCGGAGCGGTTGGCGCAGAGCTGTGAGCTAGGCACTCGGTATGGACATCGGGCCCGCCACAGCAGCCATCGCCACGGCTTGCAGAAGGGGACCGCGACGACCTTGGGCTACGTTTCGTGGGTGAGTAGCCGCATCCGTCCGGGCTCCGTAACGCACGTCGGCGTTGTAGTTGCCGCGGCCTTGCTCAGTGCCTTGACGGCCACGGCATGGACGTCTGCGAGCCGACACACCGACCAGGTTGTGGCGTCGATCACCAGGCCGACCGTCGCCGCGCCGTCGGGGCGTTACACCGACCTCGTCTTTGCGTCGGCGGCCAAGTCAACCGCCACCTACGGCACCGCTCCGGCGCTGATCGGTGGCGCTCCCACGACCCTTCGGCTCGACGTCTACCAACCGGTCGGTGACACCCTCGCCGCCCGACCCGCGATCGTGTGGATCCACGGTGGGGGATTCGTCGGGGGCCGGCGGTCCTACATGGCAGGCGTCGCCACCGCCTACGCACGTCGGGGCTACGTCACGTTCTCCATCGACTACCGCGTCGACCGCGGCAGCCGCTGCCAGGCGGTCCAGGACGGTGACACCACCGATCCCGCGCACGTGACCCGATGCACCGCCGCGATCCAGGCCGCCCAGGACGACGCTCTCGACGCCATCCGCTGGGTCCGGGACCACGCCGCGACCTACAGGATCGACACTACGAGGGTGGCAGTCGGCGGGAGCTCCGCCGGGGCGGTCACCGCCATCAACGTGGCCCAGAACGTCAACCCCACCCACGGTGTCGTGCGGGGCCGCATCAAGGTGGGCGCCGCGCTCGCCATGTCTGGCTGCAACTACGATCTGTCCTCGATCGACGCCAACGACGCGCCGATCTCGATGCTTCACGCCGGCCACGACATCGCCGTGCCGTACGCCTGCGCACGCGCCACCGTGAACAGGGCCAAGTCCTTCGGCGTAGCCGCGAGGCGGATCTTCTATCCCGCCGAGTCCGGCCATGGCATGGCGCTCTACGACGCCCACAGGGTCACCGTCGACGCCTCCTGGTGCGCCTTCCTCAAAGCCCGACTCGGGCTCCCCTGACCCCCGCGGGACCCGAACCCTGTCTGTCAGGCTGAGACGACCTGGCCGTGCTCGCCTGCCGACTCGATGTCGATCTTGGTGATGGCCCCGGACGACTGCTCGGGGGCCACGACGGCACCGATGTGCAGTGGCGTCGCTGGGTCATCGCCGAGATCACGAACAGGCAGGCCGCCGACGAACTCGACGAACCCCCGCTAGAAGGGACTCTCGGGCAGCCCACCCAGCAGGGCGCGGGTGCGTTCCACGCTCATGAAGCTGCGCAGCACCGTGATCCCGAAGATGATCCCGGCCAGCAGCAGGGTGATCTTCGTCGTGTCGTACACGAAGAACAGCAGTGATCCACCGGCCCGGGAGGTGAGGTCCACCCCGAGGACGTCACCGAGCAACCACACCCAGAAGGGGCGGTTCAACCGGTAGAGCAGCACCCACGCCACCCCGGCGAGCGCCAAACGGCCCCAACGGCGCACGGCGGCGCGGGCGTTGGCCGCACGCACGTCAACCGGCGCCGAACCATCCACACGACCACCCTGTCCCGATCGGTCGAGTCGCCCAGGGGCCTACGTCCCTTTGTCGGCGGCTCAGGGGACTCCGCGGGCCCCGAGCCGTCAGTCGGTGGCGCCGCTGCGGGCGATGGCTTGTTCGTCGGTGCCGAGGTAGGAGGCGATCACGTGGGGGTCGTTGCGGACCTCGTCGGGGGTGCCTTCGGCGATCAGTCGGCCCGCTTCCAGGCAGTAGATGCGGTCGCTGATGGCCATGACCAGGGGCATGTCGTGCTCGATGACCAGCAGGCTGGCCGACAGCTCCTCCCGGAGGCGGAGGAGCAGGGGCCCGAAGGCCTCGCTCTCCCGTTGGGCGATGCCGGCGGTGGGCTCGTCGAGGCAGAGCAGGCGGGCGTCGAGGGCGAGGAGGCCCGCCAGCTCGACGATGCGCCGAGTGCCGGTCGAGAGGTCGGCGATGTACATGTCGGCATAGCGGCCGAGGCCGAGGAAGTCGATGAGCTCGTCGGCCTCTGACCGATAGCGACGTTCCTGGCGGATGGCCGGCGGCAGGAAGAGGGCCGTGGACAGCAGGCTGGTGCGCTTTCGGGCCTCGAAGGCGACCAGGACGGTCTCCCGCACGGTGAGCTCGGGGAACAGCGTGGCGGCCTGGAAGCTGCGGCCGAGACCCTGACGGGCCCGAGCCGACGCCGAACGGGCGGCCTTTTCGCCGAACAGCTCCACCGTCCCCTCCGACGGGCAGAAGCCGCCGACGGCATTCATCAGGGTCGACTTGCCGGCGCCGTTGGTGCCGATCAGGCCCACGATCTCGCCTTCGGCGACCTCGATGGAAGCGCCGCTGACGGCGTGGATGCCCCCGAAGGTGACGA
>WPCI01030418.1_pt1 | contig 14382 bp, 11 predicted proteins | sample 5399871 | NCBI WGS metagenome assembly WPCI01 (sample SAMN12869469, study PRJNA574797) | sludge metagenome | isolation source: wastewater treatment of pH7 | place: China:Beijing | collected 2019-05-20
GTAGTTGTCAAGGCCGTTCAGCACGCAACTCAGTGGCTCGGACAGCGACAGCGCCGTCATCGGCGTGCCGGCCTTCGCCACCGAGATGTACTTGCGGTCCACGGCGCGCTTCGGGATGAGGCAGTACTCGGCCAGGCCACCGTCGATGTTGTATCCGAAGATGTCGGTGTTGTCGCAAAGCTGCTCCCTGTCGCGCAGGCAGTAGTAGCACGTTCCACAGCTGACCGCGGGTGTCACAACGGCTGCGTCGCCCACCCGGTAGCCGGCCACACCCTTGCCGAGCGCCGCGATCGTCCCGGCGATCTCGTGCCCCAGGACGACGCCGGGACGCACGCCTGCGGTCTTCTCGCCCCGAAGGATTCGCAGATCGGTTCCGCAGACGGTGTTGGCGCCAACCTTCAGGAGAATCTCACCCTCCCCCGGCTCCGGCGTGCCGACCTCGGTGATGTCCAGTTGCTTTGGTCCTCGGAGAACCGCTGCAAGCATTGTGATGCTCCTTTCGGGAGGGGCCGCGATGTCTGCCGGCTGGAGTCGTGCGACCAATCGCAGTTGCGATGAAGATCCCCATCGAGTGTCATCGACAGCAACGACGTCACAGCCAGACTAGACCAAAATCGGGCTAGATGTCTAGACAGCTAGTCAGACCTTCCTGTCCGGTTCGCCCGGTCCTGCCGCGCTACCCGGCTCCGGCCAACGTCGGGACGCGAGGTCTGCGACCAAGGCGCTGTTCAGCATCCACACCGCGCGCTCCAGCCCGGCACCGTCGATGCCGTCCACGGTGCGGGTGTGCGGCTTGACCGGGGTCTGGGCCAACTCGATGGCGACCCGCGACGACACCTGGTAAAGCCGGTCGGTCAGTTCGTCGCTGAGCATCGCCGCCCGCTTGCCGCGTTTCGACAACTCCACCGCGAACGCCTCGTGGGCGTCGATCGTGGCCGGATCCTGCGCCAACAGCATCGTCCCGGTCGATCGCAACAGCTGTAGGCCACGTGCCAAGTCGCCGCCGCCGAACTCGGTGACGGCGTCCCGCAGGATCGGGTTCGCGTCCCCGACCTGCTCGGCGACCATCAACAGGTGAGCACCCATCAGGCGTTCCCGGCTGCGCAGGTGATAGTCCTCCGGCGACGACAGGACGCGCTCCATGTCGGGGCTCGACATCGCGGTGGAATCGAGCAGACCGCGGCCCTGCTCCTCCAATGTGCCGAGCGTTTCACGTAGCGGCAGTGGTTTGATGAACAGCGTGGCGGCCATCGAAGCCAGCGCGAGAATCGGCACCACAGCGAAGACCCCCTGCATCGCCCCGGCCAGCGCGTCATGCAGCAGCCGCGCGACGTCCGGGGGCAGCACGGCCAGCACGTCCGGCTGCAGCACGTCGTTGACGTTCAATCCGGACGCCGGCAGTTGCTCGACGATCTCGGGCGTCATGCCAGCCTCGACGCCGGACGCCAACCGCGTCGCCATGATGGAACCGGCAACCGCGGTGCCCAGCGTGTTGCCGATGTTGCGGAAGAACTGCAGCGCGGAGGTCGCCACCCCCAGATCGCGGCGCTGCACCGAGTTCTGCACGGCCAGCGTGTACAGCTGGAAGGCCATCCCGACACCCAACCCGAAAACCATCGTGACCAGCGTCAGCACGCCGGGGGTGGAGTCGCCGCCCAACCGCGTCATGAGCAGCGCCCCGACCAGCATCACACCGGTGCCGCCAACCATGAACTCCTTGTAGCGGCCGGTTCGGGTGGTCAGCTGACCGATGACGATACCCGCCGCGAACAGGGCCACATTCATCGGGATCAGGATCAGACCCGACTGGGTGGCGCTGACTCCAAGCACACCCTGCGCATAGACCGGCACGTAGATCACGATCGACATCAGCGCCATGTTCATCGCGAACGCGGCAAGGGTCGACCAGGTGAAGACCGAGTTGCCGAACAACCGCATCGGCACGATCGGCTCGGCAGCCCGCAACTCGACAAGGACGAACGCCACTAGGAAGACCACACCCAGGCCCAGCATGGCCAGCACCTGAGGATGGCGCCAACCGGTCGTCCCGCCCAGGCTGATGCCCAGCAGGGTGGCGGTGACGCCGACGGTCATGGTCGAGATACCCGCGTAGTCGATCTTCGACGCGACGTCCAACTCGGGAATCCGGAGGTGGCGAATGATGATGAACAGCGCGACCAGCCCCACCGGCAACGCGATGTAGAACAACCACCGCCAACTCGACACGTCGGTGATCCAACCGCCGATCAGCGGCCCGGCCACCTGCGAGGCACCCATCACCGCACCCATGTAGCCCTGGTACTTGCCGCGCTGCCGGGCCGGGATCAGATCGCCCAGGATGGTCTGCGACAAGGGCATCAAGATGCCCATGCCGACCCCCTGGACCGCCCGGGAGAAGATCAGGAAGTAGAAGCTCATCGCCAAACCCGACAACGCCGAGCCCACCATGAAGATGACCAGCCCGACGATGTAGAAGCGGCGGCGTCCGAAGATGTCGGACAGCTTGCCGCTGATCGGGGTAACGACGGCGGCGACGAGCATCACGATGGTGGACAGCCAAGCGTAGTAGGCCATCCCGCCCAGGTCGGCGACGATCCGCGGGATGGCCGGGCTGACGATGGTCTGGCTGATTGACGAGGCGAACATGCCGATCAACAGGCCGTAGTAGGCCCACCGGATCTTGTTGAAGTCGAACGCGGCGAGCTCGGATGTCGTGCTGGTCACGGCAAGGAATCTACGCCGCTGCGGCGCCCAGGCGGACGACAGCGGTGGCCCCGGACCACCCCTGCCGCACGATTGGGTGCAGTTGGTGTCGGTCTGCTGCGTTTTGTGCACCCACTTCTGCCACCCGGGGCCTCAGAGCTTGCGCAGATGGAAGCCGCCGTCCACGTTGATGACCTCGCCGGTGGAGTAGCGGAATTTCCCGCTGACCAGCGCCGAGATCGCCAATGCGACATCGGACGGCCGACCCCAACGGGCGATCGGAAACGCATCCTCCTGTTCGATCATGCGCGTGTACTTCTCGTGCACCACCGAGGTCATCGGGGTGTCGATGACGCCAGGACGTACCTCGTAGACGTAGATCTGCTCGGGCGCGAGGCGGCGCGCGAAGACCTGCGTCAGCATGGCGATGCCAGCCTTGGACGCGCAGTACTCCACCCGATCGGTGGCCACCACGTAACTGTTGAGTGAGCCGTAGTTGATGATGAAACCACGGGCGCCGTCGACCGGCCGCTGGGCCATCATCAGCTGCGCGACCCGCTGGGTCAGGAAGAAGTTCGCCTTCAGGTTGGTGTCGAGGACGAAGTCCCAGGACTGCTCGTCCACCTCAAGCAGGTCGCGGCGCACGCGCGGCGCGACACCCGCGTTGTTGACCAGGATGTCGAGGCGCCCGAACCGTTCGATAGTGCCCTGCAGGAAGGCCTCCCGGTCGTCCGGGTTGTTGAGGTCGCCGGCCATCGCCCACAGCTGCGGGGTGGACGCGACCAGGTCGGCGAAACTCGGGTCGGCGGCGTCCAGGTTCTTCTCCAGGACGGTGACGTTGCAGCCCTCGTCGAGGAACTGCCGGACGACACCCAGCCCGATACCGCGGCCACCACCGGTGACCAAAACCGTGCGTGCCATCATTCATTCTCCCTTGTAAAACGCGGGACGCTTCTCCAAGAAGGCGGTCAGGCCCTCCTTGGCGTCCGCAGTGGTGACCAGGTAGGCAAGCAGGGCGGCGTCACGCTGTCGGATCTGGTCGGGGCCCAGTCCGTTCGAAGTGAGCAGCATCTGTTTGGTGGTGCGCATCGAGATCGGGGCGAAGCCAGCCAGCTTGGCGGCCAGTTCGTCGGTGCCGTTGCGCAGCGCCGCCACGTCGGCGAACCGGCGGTAGACCAAGCCGCAGGTCACAGCTTCCTCGACGGTGATCATCTCGCCGGTGATCATCATCGCGGCGGCCCGCGACTGGCCGATCAGTCGTTGCAGCCGCTCGGTGCCGCCCCAGCCGGGCACCATCGCGATGTTGATCTCGGGCAGCCCGAACTTGGCGTTTGTGCTTGCCACTCTGATGTCACAGGCCATCGCAATCTCCAAGCCGCCGCCCAGGCAGTAGCCGTTGACGCAGGCGATGGTCGGGATGGCCAGGTTCTCGATGCGGGTGAACAGCCGGTGACCGACCTCAATGTGCCGGTAGCCCTGCGCGGGGGTGTAGGCAACCAACTCGTTGATGTCGGCGCCGGCGATGAACGACTTCGGTCCGCTGCCGGTCACCACCAGGACGCGGATCTGGGGGTCGGCCTCAATCCCCGAGAGCAGATCGTCGATCTGCTCGCAGACCGGGATCGACAATGCGTTGCGTTGCGCGGGACGGTCGACGACCAGGGTCGCCACCGCGCCGTCGGTCTCAATGCGGATCTCCTCGCCGCTGCCAGCGGCGAACCTCTCGGTCATGGGCTTCTCCTTCTGGCTTGGCGATTTGGGATATCGCCGGCGGTTGGGACAGAACTGGTGGTTGGCTCTCGGAACTGGTGGTTTGGGACGGAACTGGCGATTTGGGACATTGGTCTTGCGCCGTGGTGATCTGGCGCGGATCGGTGTTAAAAGGTGAGCCCCCTGGGGGCTTCGGCGAAGATGCCGGCGTCCATGGTGGTCAGTTCGGGTGAGATGGCAGGCCGGAAGCCCATCAAATCGAGTACCTGCGTCTGCAGGTCGATGCCAGGGGCCACCTCGATCAACTCGGGTCCGTCCGCCGTGAGCCGGAAGACCGCGCGTTCGGTGACGTACAGCACGGTCTGGCCCTGCAGGTGGGCCTGGCGTCCCGAGAAGGTGATGTGCTCGACCTCATCGACGAACTTGGTGGCGCGGCCCTCCGCGACGACGGACAGTTCCCCGTCGACCACCTCCGTCTGCAGCCCACCGGCGGTGAAGGTGCCGCAGAAGACCGCCATCTCGGCCGACTGGCTGATGTCGATGAAGCCGCCACAGCCGGCGATGGTGGCGCCGAAGCGGCTGACGTTGACATTGCCGTGCCGGTCGACCTGCGCCATGCCGAGGCAGGTCAGGTCGAGACCGCCGCCGGCGTAGAAGTCGAACTGACTTGGGGCGTCGACGAACGCCTGCGGGTTGTAGGCGGCTCCGAAGATGTCGCCTTGCGCGGGGATGCCGCCGATCAGGCCCTGCTCGATGGTCGCGGTGATGTCGTCCATCAGGTGCTCCTCGTGGGCGACCGAGGCGACACCGTCGGGGATACCGAAGCCGAGGTTGATCACCATGCCGGGCTCGAGTTCGTGGGCGGCCCGGCGGGCGATGATCTTGCGCTGGTTGAGCGGCATCGGTTCGAACGCCGCCATCGGACGCCGCGCAGCCCCGCACAGCGCAGGGTCGTGGACGCCCTGGCTGGTCTGCCACTGGTCGGGATCGACCACGACCACGTCGACCAGGATGCCGGGCACCTTGACCAACTGCGGGTGGAGGCTGCCCCGTTCGGCGAGGTTGCGAACCTGGGCGATCACCAGTCCCCCGCAGTTGTGGGCAGCCTGCGCGATGGCCTGCGCCTCCAGGAAGGCGACCTCGTCGGTCATCACGATGTTGCCGTCGAGGTCGGCGGTGCTGCCCTTGATGATGCCGACGTCGATGTGCCAAGGCTTGTAGTGCAGGTAGGTTTCACCCGCCACCTCGATGAGGCTGACCAGGTCTTCGGTGGCCGCCGAGTTCAGCTTGCCGCCGTCGATGCGGGGGTCGACGAAGGTGCCGAGCCCGGTGCGGGTGATCAGGCCGGGACGTTTGGCCGCGATCTCGCGGTACTGCTGGCAGATGACGCCCTGTGGCAGGTTATAGGCCTCGATGCGTCCTTGGTTGGCCATCGCCTGCATGCGAGGCGACCACGCCCAGTGGCCGCCGATGACGCGCTTGGTCATGGCGTCCTGGGCAAACCGGCTGAGGCCCTCGTCGGCGCGGTCGCCGATGCCGGCCGAGTGGATCAGGGTGAGGTCTCGGGGTGCGCCGGTGTTCGCGAAGCGCTCGCCGATGCAGCGGTAGACCAGGCGCGGTTCGACGGTCATGCCGCCGTTGCCGAGCATCGCGATGGTGTCGCCGTCCTGGATGAGTTCGGCTGCCTCGGGGCCACTCATGAACTGCACCATCGCGCACTCCCTCTTTGCCGGCGAACCAGGAACTTCCCGCGTTTCGACAGCGATCCGGAAAGCGCTTTCATTCTAGCCCCCGGGAGCGTGCGGTGTCGCGTCGAGTTGCCGTGATTGCCGCCAGGTTGCCGAGAATCGTGCACCCGCCAGTCCACCACCGGCAACGAGCCTCGTGGCAGCAGCAGGTACTAGGCTGATGTCATGTCGTCCCGCCGCCACCGCTCGCGCGATGAGGTCGTGTACAAGGGACGCTATGTCGGCTCGGTCGAATATCACACGAGCCGCGTCGGCTACGGCGACGCCTCGCTGGTCGTCTACCGCTTCGGCTGCCAAGTGCCCGAAAAGACCGGCCCCGATTTCGTGCTGGTGCATGGCATCGGCGTCTCGGCCCGCGCCTACGGGCCCACCGCGGTCGAACTCGCGAACCACGGAGACGTCTACCTGATCGACCTCGCCGGGTACGGACGCTCCCCGCGTCCCGACCGCGACCTGACGATCGCCGAGCATGCCGGCCTGGTCGGCCGGTTCCTCACCGACAAGCAACTCGATCACCCCGTGGTCGTGGGACACTCGATGGGCACCCAGGTGGTCGCCGAAATGGCGGCCGACTTCCCCGAACAGGTCGATCACATCGTGCTCATCGCCCCGGTGGTGGCGCCGGGCGCGCGTTCGATCCCGAAACTCGCCGGGCTGCTGCTCGCCAACGGGCTCAAAGAACCACCAAGCGTCGCGGCGATGGCGGTCTACGACTACCTGGTGCGAGCTGGCATCCCGTACATGGTGCAGCAGACTCCGCACCTGCTGGGGGTAGACCTCGACGAACTCGCGAAACGCATCACGGCCAAGACACTGGTGATCTGCGGTGCGGACGACCCCATCGTCCCGACCGTGTGGGGCGCCCATCTCGCCACCGAGTTCCAGGCGGGCTGGTATGCCACAGTGCCCGGTCCGCACGCCACGATGTTCGCCGCTCCCGCCAAGATCGCCGCGCTGATCGATGAACACGCCCACCGCTGAGGCCGGTGGCGCGCCGAGCCCGCGCCGACTGCGGCCCCTCGACGCCTTCGACCAGGCGAGCGAACTGGCGCGCCGAGGCTGGTACTGGGGCCGAGACTACGCGTGGGTGACGCGTGGCTTCGTCGATGGCCTGGTCCGCCGCGAGGTGCCCGCCAGCTTCGCGGAGGGCGATCTGTCGCCGGTGCTGCTGCTCCCCGGAGTCGTCGAGGAGTGGACGATGATGCGGCCGGTCGCCGAGCGGTTGAATCGCGAGGGGCATCCGGTGCACGTGGTGCCCCAGCTGGGCAGAAGCACGATGGCCGTGCCGGACGGCTCGGCGGTCGTAGCCGCCCAGCTGGCCGCCCGCAACCTGCGTGACGTGGTGGTCGTGGCGCACAGCAAGGGCGGACTCATCGGCAAGCACGTGCTCACCAAAGACGCCGACTCCCGGATTCGGCGGCTGGTGGCGATAGCGACACCGTTCGCCGGTTCGGTCTTGGCCCGCTGGTTCCCGTGGTCGACGGTTCGCGCCCTGCGGCCCGCCGACTCGACGATCATCGGTCTGCAGGCCGCCACCGAGGTAAACCACCTGATCACCTCGATCTACCCGGCCTTCGACCCCCACATTCCCGGTGGCTCCCACCTCGAAGGAGCCACCAACGTCCCGGTTGCTGCGATGGGCCACTTCCGGGTGCTCGGCGACGCAGAGGTGCTGGCTGCGGTCGCCGCGGCCGCGTCCAAGCCGTAGCCCGGGCAAGGGTCAGGCCGCCCTTGCCCACACGGCCCGAGTGCTGGCCTGGGGTGAAAGGTCGAGGCGGCGCAACAGCTGCGCGTTCAAGGCGACGACCACGGTGGACGCCGACATCAAGATGGCCCCGACGCCCATCGGCAGCACGAACCCGATCGGCGCCAACACGCCGGCGGCCAGGGGAATCGCCAGCAGGTTGTAGCCGGCCGCCCACCACAGGTTCTGCTGCATCTTGCGGTAGCTCGCCGCCGACAGCTGGATCACCGACAGCACCGACCGCGGATCGGACGAGGCCAGGATCACCCCCGCCGAAGCGATCGCCACGTCGGTGCCGGCGCCGATCGCGATGCCGACGTCGGCCTGGGCGAGCGCCGGGGCGTCGTTGACGCCGTCACCGACCATCGCCACTTTGCGTCCCTCACTTTGAAGTTCGGCGACCTTGGCCGCTTTGTCTTCGGGGCGCACGCCGGCGAAGACCCGGTCGATGCCCAGTTCGGCGGCGACCGTGTCGGCCACCGACGGCGCGTCCCCGGTGATCATCACGACCTGGATGCCGACCGCCTGCAGCGCAGCCACCGTCTCGCGGGACTCCGAGCGGATCTCGTCGGCCACCTTGAGCGCACCAGCCACTTGTCGGTCCACCAGCACGTGCAGCACCGTGGCGCCCTCGGCGTCCCAGTCGGTGAGGTGCGGCAGGGGCATCAGGCCGTGCTGTGCGAGCAGGTACGGCCCACCGACCTCGACGACGCTGCCGTCGACGGTGGCCTTCACCCCGACCGCGGGCGCGGACGAGAAGTCGGTCACCATCGGCACCGGCAGCTGCCGGGACTGGGCGGCGGCGAGGATGGCCTTCGCCAACGGATGCTCGGAGAACGACTCGGCGGCCGCGGCCAGCGCGAGCACATCGTCCTCACTTCGCCCGCCGCTGGTCTGCAGGCCGGTGACCGCCGGCTCGCCCCTGGTGAGGGTGCCCGTCTTGTCGAAAAGCACGGTGTCGACGGTGCGCATCGACTCCAGCGCCAGCCGGTCCTTGATCAGGACGCCGCCCTTGGCCGCCCGCTCGGTCGCGATCGAGACGACCAACGGAATCGCCAGGCCCAGCGCGTGCGGACAGGCGATGACCAGCACGGTGATGGCGCGGACGACGGCTTGGTCGGGGCTGCCGATCAGCGTCCAGACGGTCGCGGTGATCGCGGCGGCGCCGAGGGCGAGCCAGAACAGCCAGCCGGCGGCCCGGTCTGCCAGGCGTTGGGCCCGGGACGAGGACGCCTGCGCGTCCGCCACCAAACGCTGGATGCCGGCCAGGGTGGTCTCGTCGCCGATCGCGGTGACCTCGACGCGCAGGCCGGAGTCGGTCGCGACCGTACCTGCGACCACGTGGTCACCCTCTTCGCGGCGGACCGCACGGGATTCGCCGGTCACCATCGACTCGTCGATGCTGGCCGAACCGGCGGTGATCCGGCCGTCCGCCGGGATCGCCGCGCCGGGCCGGACGATGACCACGTCGCCGATCTGCAGGTCAGCGGGGGCAACCTTCACGATCTGCTCGCCTTCGACGCGTTCAGCCTCGTCAGGCAGCAGTGCGGCCAAGGAGTCGAGCGCCGAGGTGGTTTGGGCCAGCGAACGCATCTCGATCCAGTGCCCGAGCAACATGATCACGACCAGCAGCGCCAGCTCCCACCAGAAGTTCAGCACGTGCGAGAGCAGACCGAGGCTGGCGCCCAGGGACGCGCCGAACGCGACCGTGATCGCCAGCGCGATCAGCAGCATCATGCCGGGCTTGCGCTGCTTGAGTTCGTCGCGGGCGCCGGCCAGAAATGGACGGCCACCCCAGAGGTAGATGACGCTGCCCAGCAGCGGCGACACCCAAGCCACCCAAGCTGCGTCCGGCAACCGGTAGCCGAGCAGGTCGGCGAACATGTCGTTGAACCCGACCACCGGGAGCGCGAGCACCAACATGACCCAGAAGAGTCGGCGGTACTGCGCAACGTGGCCGGAGTGGTCATGGCCCCCATGGGAGGCGTGGCCTTGGTGCCCGGTGTGGCCCTCATGGCCTTCGTGCCCGGTGTGGCCGCCATCGCCGACGTGCTGATGGACTTCCTCGCCAGGCTCCCCACGCTGGACATCGTGCTCGTGGTGTTCATGACCCATGACAAGAATGATACCCCTAGGGGGTATTCACACAAGACACTCGGACTGCCCAGCGTCGCACGATTCAGCCTCGATGGGCCATCGCGCACACAAACGGCGCCTCATCCGCGCAGATGAGGCGCCGTCGCGTCCGAACGTGTCAGCGGTCGACGCGGGCCGACCCGCCGCCGGCCAACTTCTTGACCTCCGCCATGGTGGCCATCGAGGTGTCGCCCGGGGTAGTCATCGCCAGCGCGCCGTGGGCTGCGCCGTAGTTGACCGCGGTCTCCAGATCGGCGCCGCTCATCAGGCCGTAGACCAGACCGGACGCGAACGAGTCTCCACCGCCGACCCGGTCGAAGATCATCAGATCATCGCGCTGGGCGGCCTTGACCACGCCGTCCTGCTTCGACCAGGCGATCGCCGACCAGTCGTTGATGGTCGCCGACTTCACCCCACGCATCGTGGTGCCGATTACCTTGAGGTTCGGGTACGCCTCGGCGACCCGCTCCACCATGGCCTTGAAGCTGTCGAGCGGCAGCACGGTGAGGTTCTCGTCGACGCCCTCGATCTCGAAACCGAGCGCGGCGGTGAAGTCCTCCTCGTTGCCGATCATCACGTCGATGTAGGGAGCCACGGCCCGGTTGACCTCTTGCGCCTTCGCCTGACCGCCGATCGACTTCCACAGGCTGGGCCGGTAGTTGAGGTCGTAACTGATCAACGTGCCGGACTGCTTGGCGGCCTTGCAGACGTCGATGACGGCCTGCGCCGTGGTCTCCGACAGCGCCGCATAGATACCACCGGTGTGCAGCCAGCGTGCGCCCTGGACGTTGAAGATCTCGTCAAGGTCCCAGTCGGACGCCTTGGCCTGGCTGATCGCAGTGTGGCCGCGGTCGGATGCCCCCACCGAGCCGCGGACGCCGTAGCCGCGCTCAACGAAGTTGAGACCGTTACGGGCGGTGCGTCCCACGCCGTCGTTGGCGACCCAGTTGATCAGCGAGGTGTCGACGCCACCTTGCATCATGAAGTCCTCGACGAGGTGACCCACCTCGTTGTCGACCAGCGCGGTGATCGCACCGGTTCGCATGCCGAAGACCTTGCGCAGGCCGCGGACGACGTTGTACTCGCCGCCGCCTTCCCAAGCGGCGAAGTGCCGGGTGGTGCGGATGCGACCTTCGCCCGGATCGAGCCGGAGCATGATCTCACCCAGGCTGAGCGCGTCCCAGTGGCAGTCTTCGGCCTTCTTGAGGCCCAGTTCGACGGCCATCAGTTGTGTCCTCCGGTCAGTTCGGCGACCAGTGACATGGCGTCGCGGGTGAGGGTCTCCACCTTGTCAAATTCGCCGTTGTCGACGGCTTTGGCCGGCACCATCCACGACCCGCCGATGGCCGGGACGCAGGGCAGGACGAGGAACTCGGCCAGGTTCGCAGCACTCACCCCGCCGGTGGGGATGAACGAGATGTCGCCGAAGGGTGCGGACAGGCTCTTGAGCGCGGCTGCACCCCCGTAGACGTTGGCGGGGAAGAACTTGACGGACTTGAGGCCCAACTCCTCGGCCTGCAGGATCTCGCTCGGGGTCACCGCACCCGGCAGCACCGGGACACCGGCCTCTTGGGCGCGCAGCACGATGTCGGCGCGCAGGCCCGGGCTCACGATGAAGGTCGCGCCGGCGTCCACGGCTTGGTCGACCTGGGCGACACTGCGCACGGTGCCGGCACCCACGGTGATGTCGCCGCGCTCTGCCAGGATCTTGATCGTGTCGACCGCGGCGGCGGTGCGGAAGGTGACCTCGGCGACCGGCAGGCCGCCGGCGACCAGGGCAGCACCCAGTCCGGCCGCATTCGCGACGTCGTTGACGACCACTACAGGGACGATGCGATAACGGGTTACGTCGGCCAGTGTGACGCTCATCAGCACTCCTCGAGATTGATCAAGGTTTCACTCTACGAAACTCATGGATCGGGTGTTGAAACAATATTACCAGATTTCCGCCAAGCTTGCCGCGACGCCGGGCAATCGCCTAGGCTTGTCGGTAAGCGCTTTCCAAAGCGGTTCCACCAACCACCCCGGACGCGTCCGCCAGACCCCGCAGTGCGCCGCCGCGACAGCGTCCCGCTGACGCGAGATCGGTAGCCGCAACTACTTCGCCAGCCAAGGCACGCCAACCTGAGAGGCACCCGATGACCCGGATCAACCAGCCCGTCGCCATGATCACCGGCGGCAACCGCGGCATCGGCCGTGGCATCACCGAACGACTCCTCCGTGAGGGCTGGGCGGTGGCGATCATGGCCACCCGCCCTGCAGACCAAGCCCTGCTTGCCGAACTGGGCACCCTCGGCCCGGTCCGCTACACCCAGGGCAGCGTCGCCGACCTCGCCGACGACAAGCGCTTCCTGACCCAGACCGTCGAGGCCTGGGGACGCGTCGACGCGCTGGTGAACAATGCCGGCGTCGCCCCGATCGAGCGCCTCGACATCCTGGTCGCCACCCCCGAGAGCTACGACCGCGTCCTCGACATCAACCTGCGCGGACCCTACTTCCTCACCCAGATGGTCGCGGCCGAGATGATCAGGTTGCGCGGCGACCACGACCCGGCCACCGACAGGGTCGTCGGCACCATCGTCAACGTCACCTCAATCTCGTCCGACATCGTGTCCACCAACCGCGGTGAATACTGCATCTCGAAGGCCGGGGGCACCATGGCCAACAAGTTGTGGGCCGCACGGCTGGCACCCGAGGGCATCGTGGTCTACGAGGTACGCCCGGGCATGATCCTGACCGACATGACCGCCGCCAACGCCGAGAAATACACCGCGGCGATCGCCGAGGGCCTCACCCCAGTGCCGCGTTGGGGTCAGCCCGCCGACGTCGGTGGCGCGGTCTTCGCACTGGTCAGCGGCAATATGCCGTACTCGACGGGCGACATCATCCACGTCGACGGCGGCATGCACCTACCCAGGCTCTGAGGGCCAACAGTGATCACCTCAGACACCCTGATCGAGGACCACCAGGTTCCCACCATCGTCACCACCACCGTCGTGGTCGGCACCGGTTCGGCCGGCTATTGCGCCGCCGACCGGCTGGTGGCGGCCGGGCACACCGACCTGGTCGTGATCGCCGACAAGATCCGGGCGGGCGCGTCCCGCAATGCTGGCTCCGACAAGCAGACCTACTACAAGCTGAGCCTCGGCGGCGACGCCCCCGACTCGGTCGCCGACCTGGCCGCCACGCTGTTCGCCGGCGGCGCGATGGACGGCGACAACGCGCTCGCCGAGGCCGCCAATTCGGCCCGCGCCTTTGCGCACCTGGTCGAGGTCGGCGTGCCGTTCCCCACCGACCGCTACGGCCAGTTCATCGGCTACAAGACCGACCACGACCCGCGCGAGCGGGCCACCTCGATCGGGCCTTACACGTCCAAATTGATGACCGAACGCCTGGAGGACCGGGTGCGGGCGGCCGGGGTGCCGATCATGGAGGGCTGCCGGGTGATCGACCTGGTGGTCGACCGCTCGTCCGGCGAGCCCAGAGTCGTCGGCCTGCTGGTGATGAACAAGACCACGCAGGCCGCCGAGCAGGCCGCGACCAAGCCCGGCGCCCGCTTCCTGCTGATCCGGGCGTCCAACGTGGTCTACGCGACCGGCGGCCCGGCGGGCATCTACGCGGACTCGGTCTACCCGCACGGCCAGTGGGGTGCGACCGGCGCCGCGCTGCGCGCCGGGGCTCCCGGCAAGAACCTGACCGAGTGGCAGTTCGGGCTGGCGTCGGTCGCCCCCCGCTGGAACGTCTCGGGCAGCTACCTGCAGGTGGTGCCGCGGTTCATCAGCACCGACGCCGACGGTGGCGGCGAGCGCGAGTTCCTGACCGAGGCGATCGGCGACCTCGCCGTGCAGTCGTCGTTGGTCTTCTTGAAGGGCTACCAGTGGCCGTTCGACGCCCGCAAGGCGGCCGACGGGTCGTCCCTGATCGACCTGCTGGTCTACCGCGAGACGGTGCTGCGCGGACGCCGGGTCTGGCTCGACTTCCGCACCAACCCGGGCGGCGGCGACTTCGACATCAGCAGACTCAGCGCCGAAGCCCAGGACTACCTGCGGCGCACCGGGGTGACCGATGTGCCCGCGGACGCGCCGCCCGTCGAGCGGCTGAAGCGGCTCAACCAGGCCGCCTACGATTTCTACCTGGAGCGCGGCCCCCGGGTCGACCTGGCAGCTGAGCCGCTCGAGATCGCGGTCTGCGCGCAGCACAACAACGGCGGCCTCGAGGTGGACGCCTGGTGGCGCTCCCCCTTGTCAGGGCTGTATCCGGTGGGTGAGGCCGCAGGTGCGCACGGCGTCTACCGGCCGGGCGGCGCCGCGCTGAACTCCGGGCAGGTCGGGGCGACCCGGG
>WPCI01040476.1_pt1 | contig 14382 bp, 10 predicted proteins | sample 5399871 | NCBI WGS metagenome assembly WPCI01 (sample SAMN12869469, study PRJNA574797) | sludge metagenome | isolation source: wastewater treatment of pH7 | place: China:Beijing | collected 2019-05-20
AATGATTGAAAAGTAGAAAGGATAGGTGAAAATGAAAAAGTGGAGAAGTTCGATAGTCTATTTACTGATGTTGTTTGTCATGTTAGTTCCCTATTTATTAAATGGAGTAGGTTACTTTTCTCAAAAGGTATCTGCCGAGACAACTGAGAAGCAAACAATTGTAGAAAATGAAAAGCTTAAAGTTGAAGTAGAAGGTCAAGTCGATCAAGAAAATCAGCACTGGAAGATTTATTATGACAAAAAAGCTGAGGGTTCTGAGCGTCAAAGCCGATTAAAGTTTCGGATTAACGAGGCACAAGAACTAGTTGGTGAAGATTTCTCACTTATGGAAGATTGGTATACCGAAGAGGATTTTACTCCTTCAAGTGAAGGTGTGATTGAAGTAACGGTACCTAAAGAATCCAAACCTGTGGAATTAGAGATTCAGCTGGATGAGCAGGATGAAACGGGCAAAATCTATCAGAATCAATTCTAGGATGCCGGACCCTATAGGTTGGAACTGAAGCAGCCAACGGAGTTTGCTAATTCTAGTGGAAGCAGTCAAGCAACTGAAAGCAATAACGAAGAGTTGAAGGATAGCTTAGAAGAAAGACAATCTGCAACGAGCGATTCATTAGAGGAACCGGCAGAAGTCGATTCAATTATTGAAGAGGGCTCAGCATCAGTTGAAGGATTCTCACTATATAGTGGTTCACTAGCGAGTAATAATTTTTTTGGAGAAGAAGTAAGAGATCCATTCCAATACTACGATGCGAATAATTCTACAGGAATTTTTCCCAAGCATTCTACTAACGAATATTTGGGAAACAAAACTTCTGCTAATGTCCAGAATTATAACTATGGGAGTACCGATAAAGAGATAGAAGATAATATTCAGCTATTTAATATTTCAGGTTCAGAGGCCTTAGATTTTACTACTGGCTACCATGAATATGGAACTGAAAGTCGAGGGCGGCTGAATACTAAAAAGACAGTTAGCCCAACAAATGATCCGAATATTTTTCAAGTACAACTAGATACGATTGGTGATGCAATCCGGCCGGTACCAAAAGTCGATATTGTTTTGGTGTTGGATAAATCAAGTAGCATGAATTATTCAGTGGGTGCCACGGGTACGCCGACTCGTTGGAATCAATTAAAAGATGCGGTCATTAAATTTTCAAATGATATGTTAGGAAATCAAGCAACCCACGATGTTCAAATTGGGATGGCCGCCTTTGGATCGTCTGGTGACCCCTATGGGGAAATTGCGTCATTTAGTAGGTTAGGGAGTGGGATGCCGACGTCTATGACGGGGTTTACTCGAAGTGCAACAGTGCTTCAAAGCCATGCTATGTTGAATGTAAATGAGGCACCGAAAAATTCAGGAACACCTACGTTTCTAGGGCTAGATGCAGGGTTAAAACTTTTAACTACTCCAGCCTACGGTGTGCGATCTGATTCAAAAAAAGTAATCATTACAATTACCGATGGTCAGCCAACATTTTCTCATGAAAGAGGATACTTTTCAGGTACAACAAGTTTGGATACTTCGTTAAATAGGTTAACCCTCTCCAATTTATCGAACCATTACGTCTTAAGAATGACAGCTGGAAATACTAATTTATATGGCGGTAATGGGACTGCTGACTGTTCCACAACGAATCTTGAGTTTATAAATGATCGGTATAAACAATTCTTAGGGTTGAACCGTTATGCAGTTGGGTACCATACGGCTGATAATGCGAATGAAGTGGTTTCAAAGTTAGGACCAGAAGGGGCTTTTAAAGCAACCGATGTCGATTCCTTGACCCAAGCTTTGACTACTGCGATTTCAGAACTAATTGCAACGATTTACAATGGAACTATTTTCGATCCGATCAGTGACTTTGTAACGTTGCTAAAGGATACTGTCAAAAATTCAGCGTTATCATTATCACTTGAAAATAATACGTTGACAGAAATTAAAGCTAATGAAGCAGCGTATCCTAGCTATGCTAAAGATATTAAGCCGACAGTGACAGAGAATCAGATAGCATTGGAAAATGTCAATATGGGGTTAGATCAAACCAATAGTCGGCAAGGTTATCGTTTAACTTATCAAGTTGAGCTAAAGGATGAGTACCGAAATGGAAAATTTTATCCAGTGAATAATGCGACCTATTTGAAAAATGGAAATGGGAACAATCGGTACTATGCGGTACCATCGGTCAAGGTGCCATTAAGTAGCGTTAATTTTGAGTTGAAAAAAGTAGTAAATGGAACGAGTCTTGGTTTAGCTGGAGCGAAATTTAGCTTGTTTGACCAAGAAACTGGTGGGGCAGCCCAATCTAATGAAGTTACTTCCAGCGCTCAAGGCATCGTTGCTTTTACAGAGGTCATGCCAGGAACTTACTGGCTGAGAGAAACACATGTACCGGAGGGTTTTCAACCAATGGCTCCGATCCAAATTACTGTGGACCGACAAGGAAATGTAACTGGTGAGGGAATCCAAAATGGAGAGATTACTAATACGCTGAAACAAATTCAGTTAACGGTTAATAAAAAGGGACAAACGAATCAGTTTTTAGCAAAGGCTGAATTTGAATTAAGAAAAGGCGAGACAACGTATAAACTAACAGAAGATGCTCAGAAGTCAGGTGTTCATACCATAAATGATTTGGAAATCGGGACGTATGAAGTGTATGAAGAAAAAGCGCCGGATGGTTATCAAAAACTAGGCAAATTAGGGACTTTGACGATTACTGAAAAAGGTGAGATCACCTTTAGTGAAGAACAAGGAATGCAAGATATAGAATTCAATGTGGATAAGACAGGAGAGCAAATTACCATTACGTTCGATGTAAAAAATATTTTGCGACCGTTTGAATTGAATCTAACGAAACGAAGTGCGTATGATGATCAATTATTTTTAGCAGATGCTGTCTTTACTTTGTATGATAAGGATCCCTCTGATCAAACGGCCAATGTTTTAGCGACTTTAACGACCAATGATTCTGGGAAGGGGTCATTTATCAAAACCGATGGAACTCTTTATGAACTATTAGCTGGTAAGGAATATTATTTCAGAGAAACGACTGCTCCAGAAGGCTATATTTTATCCAACAGCCTCTATAGAAGCGTTATAGGAACTGATGGTAGTGCTAAGATTTTTGAAAATGGGACTGAAATTACTGATGCAACCATTAGCTTGAAAACGGATGCAAATAATCAAATAGGATTGACTGTCAATAATGAGCCCAAAGTACCTTTGCCGAAAACGGGTGGGACAGGACGTCTACCGTTAATCATTGCGGGCTTGTTTATAGCTTTGATCACGACTATTTATTTCTGGAGATCTCGAGATCTAAAGGGGGTGCTTTAAGATGAAACGATTTGCCAGATTATTCATGCTGGTTATCACCCTGTTGGCCTCGGCGAGTTTTATTATCCCGAGTCAAGCAGAATCCCTTGAAACTGTCGATTTTGTGTTGCACAAACTGTCGATTCCAGTTGATGAGATGCCTGATCCAATTAAAAATACTGGCGGAGCTGTTCCAGAGGCATTGAAGGATTATGAAGGTCTCCCAGATGTTACTTTTGAAGTTTATGATGTTTCTGCCGATTTTTATGCTAAGCGGTTGGAATTATCTAGAGATGGAAAAGTTAGTGGTGTTGAAGGACAAAAAGCTGCTCAAGAAAGTTTAGTCGGAAGTGATTTGACAGGGAGAACGCCCCTTCAAACAAAAAGGACAAATGAAAATGGACAGGCTGCTTTTGACAATCTACCAGCTAAGGTGAAACTTGAGGGGAAAGAAAAGGATGCAGTCTATCTCTTTAGAGAAACAGAGGCACCCCAAGAAGTTGAGCTACTTGCTGAAGATTTAGTGGTAGTCCTTCCAATCTATCAAACCGACGAACAAGCGTTAAAAGAGATCCATTTGTATCCTAAAAATGGAGTAAGGGATGAACCAACACCGCCACCTTTTGAAAAAATAATCGTTGATCCGAAGGTAAGTTATCAAGCTGGAGACATTATCCACTACCAAGCAAAGGTGAGCCTTCCGAAAGAGTTACTGGATTATGAACGGTTTAGTATCTCAGATGATGCGGATGAGCGCTTAGTCTTACAACCGGAGTCTCTAAAAGTAACGGCGGACAAGACGGTGTTATCAGCCAATTCATATTATAACCAAACAACTGGAGCAAGCGATCATAATCAGTTTCGTTTAGATTTCAAAACAAATAAGTTAGCAGAATTTGCGGGAAAAGAATTAGTCATTGATTATAATATGCGTTTGACGGGTTTCTCCCAAGCGGTTGATCAAGCAATCATTAATACGGCCACCTTGGAGACCGATTTTGATTTGATCAAGCAAAAGCGAGAAGTCTACACCGGTGGCAAGAAATTTGTCAAAGTCGATTTAGCAGATCAAGCGCAACGATTGAGCGGCGCGCAATTTGTCATTCAAAATGATACGGGACTTTATTTACAAGAAACGGAGTCCGGTTATCGGTGGTCGGAAAAACTGTCAGATGATCCGAAATTGGTTCACCTGAAATCTGATGATCAAGGGGCATTTCAAATTATGGGGCTAAAATATGGCGATTACTATTTAAAAGAAATCGAAGCCCCAGAAGGGTATACGTTAAATCAGAATGTTATCCCTTTCAAGGTTGAAAAGAATACCTCAGCTCAAGCTTTGAAAATAGTTAATAAGAAAATCGAAAGCCAAGGAATTCTTCCAGTAACTACAGGACCCACTAGTCCAAGTACGACAAGAACAGGATTTAACAGTGTTTCTCGTGGATTGTTACCTAAAACAAGTGATTCGATCAATCTTGGATTGATTTTGATCGGGATGTTACTAATAGTTGGCATTATAATTGTCCGCCGGAGAACGACTAAAGGATAGGAGTGTAAAAAATGAAAAAGCAGAAAATATTTTGCATCATGACAGCGCTTATGATGTTAACGGGGAGCTTTTTAGCTCTGGTAAGCGGACAATCCGCAATAGCAGCATCAACAGAACAAAATGTCAAAATCCACAAGGTTCATTTTGAGGAAATGCCGGAATCAATTCCAAATACTGGAGACGAAATGGTTTTTCCAGGAACCCCATTAGCCGGGGCAATTTTTACCGCTTATGATGTTACCACTACTTACTGGTCAACTTATGATACAACGACTGGTGATGCCGCTGCCAAAGAAGCAGCAGGGATCGAAGCTGCTCAAGCGGTAGATACAAATGGGATGACTGGCAGCGTTTTTGATGCTACAGATGATGGTGGCGAATCAGTGAAAGCTTTACCGACTACTTCAGGCGGGAAAAAAGCGATTTATAAATTTGTCGAAACCACAACGCCAGCTGGGGTTAATCAAACAAAAACTGTGCCTTTTATCTTAGGACTGCCCATTTATGCAGAAAGTGGTTCTTTGAAAAATTTTGTCCATGTTTATCCTAAAAATGAAGTGAAAACTCTAGCGTTAGGCTTTACGAAATATGGGATTGATGAATATGGGAATAAAGCGACATTGGAAGGGGCTGAATTCATTCTAAAAGATGTCACTGCCAACAAGTACTATAATTCTACTTCTAGCAAATTTGATGTAGCTCAAGCAGCGGCTAGTAAGATTGCTTCAGTTGCAAAAGGCCAAGTTAAGGTTGAGGGATTAGTCTTAAATCCAGGGGTGTACGAGTTTTATGAAGTAGACAGTGCTGTTTCGACGAATAGCGAGCAATCTGCTAATGAAAAATTTCATTATAAAAATAATCCAGTCGTCACGGCGACTGTGGCAAAAGATATGACCGTATCATACAGCTATTACAATATGAAAATGGAACAGACTACGGGAATACCAGAAGCGTATAACTATAAAGTTCCAAAACCTACCAAAGCAGTCGATGATAACGATGTGGATGCGGATCAAGAGGTCAAATTCACTATTACTTAAACAATTCCAAGTGATATCGCTCAATACACAAAATTTGCGTTGGTGGATAAGTTTGATTCACGCTTAACACAAGTTACTACTGGAGATGAGATCAAAAATAGTGTAAAGATTAATGGGGATGCTAAAGCGGATGTAACGGCAGTTTATACATCAGACACGAATAATCAATTTACCTTGGCTTTCACTCCGAGTCAATTAGTTAAATATGCGGGACAAACGTTAACCTTTACAATCGATATGAAAGTACGACCAGGAGCCAATTTAAATCAGATTGAGAATCAAATCACCTTTGAGAATGATTTTTTTGATAAATCCGGTACAGCAATAGTTAAAACTTTTGGTAAAAAATTCAAAAAAGTTGATGCAGATACAGGTGAAGCATTGCAAGGGGCAGAGTTCAAGATTAAAAAAGGTCAGCAGTATTTACGCTTAACTGAGAACGGTGGTTTCCTTGATAAAATTAATGGAGTGGCTAAGGATAAAACCGTTACTTGGACGGCTAATGAAAAAGATGCCACGGTCTTTGTTGCTGGCAGTGATGGAATCTTTGGTATTTATGGTCTACAAAGTGGAAGCTATCAATTGGTCGAAACTAAAGCGCCGGCTGGCTATAATATGATTGCTTCAATCAATTTTGCTCCGGATCAAGCAACAACAGCATTGCCAGTGGTTAATAAAGCCAAAGGAATCTTACCTTCAACAGGTGGTATCGGAATCGTTGGTCTAGTGGCAGTTGGGCTGATAGCCATCTTTAGTGCAGTTGTTTACTTCAAAAAACGTACAGGAACAACCGAAGTGTAAATAGTCAAACTGAAAAGGAGCCAGCAGTCCTTGTTGGCTCCTTTTTACATAGTAACTAACAGAAAGAGAGGAAGAGAGATGAAAAAAGGCCAGCGACTGTTTACTGATATGATCATGATCGCAATTTTAATCATTGGTATTTGCTTATTCCTCTATCCTTTTGTCAGCGATGCATTGAATCAATATGTGGAGCAACAAGTCATTAGTAGTTACCAAAAAAAAGCCAATGAAAAAAATGCCGAAGAAGTTCAAGCGGAAAAGGAACGGCTAAAACGTAAAAATCAAGAGATTGCCGCTAAGAATAATCCGGGACGCGATCACTTGAATGAAATGCCCAAAAAGGTAGTCGCTAAAGATAAAACCTATTTTGAAAAGCATACGATTGCTACTTTGAAGATTCCTAAGATTAAAGTATCGCTTCCGATTTATGATCAAACCAACGAGATTTTTTTATCAAGAGGGGCGACGCTCCTAGAAGGAACTTCTTATCCAACAGGAGGAACGAGTACCCATACAGTTCTATCTGCTCATCGTGGCTTGCCGAAAGCAAAATTATTCACCGACTTGCCGCAATTGAAAAAAAATGATCAGTTTTACATTGAAATCAACAGAGAAACACTGGCTTATGAAGTTGATCAAGTTAAGACCATTGAACCAACCGAAACAGAAGCGCTGCGAATTGTTGAAGGTCAAGACTATGTGACACTGATGACTTGTACGCCCTATATGATTAATTCGCATCGGCTGCTGGTCAGAGGACATCGGATTCCTTATAAAGAACCGATGAAGCAAAAAATTACTAGTGCAGATCGTGGTGTGAAGCTACAACAAATCGCTGTCTTACTAGGCTGTCTATTGGCAGTCGGGTTGATTGCTGGACTGATCTATCAACGAGTGAAGGCGGCCAGAATTGCTCAGCGAAAATACGATTTACACTTTTATCTTCAAGGAGTTGAAGGACAACCATTAGCTAGAGAGACTTTTCAGTTGTATTCTAAAAATGGGAAACGTCCGTTAACCCAAAATGGTGAAGAACTTTATGTAACAACCAATGAAACGGGAGAAATCTTGAAAGAACAATTACGTGGAGGAAGTTATAAGTTAAAAAATAAAAATTTACAGTTGAATATTTTTGTAAAAAAAGTTTCAGATAAAGAATTTCAGGTGAAGAAAAGCAAAATAATTCAATTAGTTACGGAGAAAGATCAACAAGTTGTAAGAAAAAACGAGTAGAAAGAGTAATTCTGACTAATGAAATCAAATAGAAGAAAAGGGCTGAAACGGTGATGTTTCAGCTCTTTTTTGAATTTAGCGGTTAGCTTCATGGATAAATAGGTCTTAATCATGAACGGTTTCTAAGAGGAACTACACCAGTTGGTTAAAATAAAATTCTTAATCTTTTTCGAAAAAAGTAAGAAATAGGTAGAAAAGACTTTGATTTCTTTATAATAAATAAAGAGAGGAGAAATACGATGAAAAAAATAATTGCAGGAGTTCTTTCCTTATTTCTTAGTTATGGCATGGTTTACTATTTAGTCGTGCCGACTTTGCAAAATTATCCGCGGCTGGCTCAAATGTCGCAACGCTTTGCCTTTACGGATGAAGTACTGTGGCTCTTTATCTTTTTAAGCTTATGGCTCCTCTACTGGCAATGGGAAGAGCGAAAGTTATGGAACAGCTATCTCTATCTTTTTTATAGCTGCTATTTTTTATTATTGTTCATCATGCTTTTTACCAAAGCACGGGCCTACCATTCATTTAACTTGAATCCCTTTGAATTATTTTTAAATAACTCTCAACAAATTATTGAGCTGCTTATGAATATTGGTTATTTTATTCCATTAGGGTGTTTATATGGACTACGAGTAAAAAAAGGGGAAGCCGCTGTGATCGCTTTGGTTACGATTATTGGAATTGAGACGATCCAGTACGTATTCTACATCGGGACTTTTGATATTTGGGATATTATTACAAATTTTGCCGGTTGCGTGATTGGTTATCAAGCTTGTCGCCAACTAAAAAAACGAACTAATTGAATAGAAATAACAAAATAGCTATGGGCTCTCCTGTAGCTATTTTTTATATTTTAATTAGATTTTCTTTCTTCCCGTTGCATCAATTCGTTAAATTATAATATATCTCTTATTTTGATCATAAAACATGTAAAAAAACATTTGTTTTTAGCGATTTATTAGTTATGATTATTTAGACAGAAACATTTCAAGTGGTTTTTGAGGAAAAATAGATTAAAGATAACGCGTTGGATATTTTTGTTTTTTAATTTTTCTCGACTTGTAATGATAGAAGGATATGAATTATGAATAAATAAAATTTCTGTTTAAACAATGGATTTTTGCTAAAAAAGGGTCATATGATAGTAAAAATTAAAAAGGGAGGAGACAGCTGGAAAAAAGAAAATACACGTTTTATTTAGGCAACTCATTACCTGAATAATTAACGATATAAAATCGTTCCTAGTTACATAGAGCTGGTGTTATTAAGTTCGGAATATTTCTTTTTCAGAATCGAAAAAGAAAAATGAATGAAGAAGAGGGGAAAATATGAAAAAGAAATTAAGTAGAATAATCGCTGTACTATTCATTTTAGCAACAACATTAGGCGGGGCAGTTTCAGTGTTTGCTGCACCGGGTGCAAAACCAGCGAAAGGTAATTTGACGATTCATAAACATTGGGCAGAAACAGCAACGGATGTTAAGGGAGAAGGAAATGGGGAAAAACTTGATCAAACTCCAGGAAATCCAGCAGTAAAAGGGATTCAATTTGATGTGTATCAATTAACTAAAAAAGATGATGCACCAGAAATACCACCATCGGATAAGGATGGTTGGACGTATTCAATAGTTGGTAACGAGCTGAATGTTAAAAAGAGCAATACTACGCATAAGTATTCATTGAAGTTGGTGCAATCGGATGCTGGAGAGAATGGAAAGACGAACGAAAATGGTGAACTAAAATATACGGATCTGAAGGCTGGTTACTATTACGTAGAAGAAAATTTATAGGCATCAGTTGGTTATGAAGTACAAGGTGACGGCAATGCTGAAAAGACGATTACTTCTGCTTCAAAACCATTTATCGTAGCGGTACCTATGACGAATGCGGAAGGCACTGACTGGAATGATGATGTTCATGTTTATCCGAAAAATGAAGGATTGAATCCGGAGAAGAAACCGAATAAACCTTCAGTTAATATCGGTGATGAAGTAAAATGGACGATTAAAGCCAATGTTCCATCTGACTTTAATACGTATAAAAAATTTCAGATTGTTGATCAATTGGACAAGCGACTGAATTACGTTGATAATACCGTTGTAGTATATGGTTCTGATACTGCTGAAACTCCACTATCAAAGGTAATATTAGATAAGTCTAGTGATAATGGAAATACTGGAGATTATGTCATAATCCATGCTCCCGCAAGTGACTCTGACAAAGAAAAAGTTACGATCCAATTGACGGAGACTGGTATTAAGAAATTAGCCGATGAATCATCCGTAACAAAAATCGTTGTTGAGTTTGGAACAACTGTAAATGGAAACATCTCAAATGATATAGATAATATCATCAAAAATGATGCCACGATCAATTTTGAAAATGAATCTGGATCAGATGGCGTTACGACTCCCGAGGCTGAAGTAGACACTGGGGAAATTAAAATTGATAAGAAAGACTCAAATGATGATAAACCGTTAAAAGGCTCCGAATTTCAAATTGCTTCATCTAATGAACATGCCGCAAGTGAAGAATATTTAAAGGTAAAACTTGATTCTAATAATAAAATTATTGCTATTCTTGAAAAAGGTGATACTGGGTATGATGATGCCTATTCTTGGGTTGTTCGTCCTCATGCAGAAGGTTCAGAATTAGTTGTCGACAAAACTAAAAAGATCTTCTATGCAACTTCTTTTGGGGGGTTGCAAACTCACGATAGTTCAAATAATTGGAGTAGTTATTGGGTTGTGGAAACAAAAGCGCCCAAAGACTACAATTTGTTAGAAGCTCCCGTTCAAATAACCTTTGAATCTGGATTAACAAATTATGTACTAACTAAACCCGTTATCAACAAAAAAGGCTTTACCTTACCAAACACTGGTGGCATTGGAACAATGTTTCTTGTTGTATTTGGGATTATCTTGATTGGTTTAGCAATCATTTTAATTATGGGTAAAAATAGAAAAACTGTTTAAAAAATAGAAAAGTCGAGTTAACCAGCTCGGCTTTTTTAATACATAGTTTAAGATCAAAAATATATAAATCTGTAGAAGGGAGCCGCCAATGAAACGAGTTACTTTGATTATTCTTTTATTGACGGCTGGGATCGGTATCATTGCTTTTCCATTTATCAGTAATTATTTGAATCAGAGAAATGCGACACAAGTTATGGAAAATTATCAAAAAAAAGCCGATAAGCTGACGCCCGAGCAAATCGCCGAAATGTTCCAACAGGCACAAATCTATAATGAAAATTTGTTGGGGCAGCCCGCCCATGACCCATTTATTCCTGGTTCAGGGATCGTGATGCCGGATAATTATTATCAAGTCTTGAATGTCGATGGAACGATGGGACAAATCGAGATTCCTAGTATCGATGTGAAGCTGCCGATTTATCACGGAACGAAAGAAAACGTGATAAGAAAGGCGGCGGGGCATCTGGAAGGGTCTGCTCTACCAATTGGTGGCGCAGGGACTCATACGGTGTTGACTTCTCACACGGGATTGACTGAGGCTAAATTATTTACGGATTTGACTGAATTAAAAAAGGGGGATCATTTTTTAATTCATGTATTGAATCGAACTTTGGCCTTCGAGGTAGATAAAATTTCGGTAATCGAGCCGGAGCATACGGAACTGTTGAGAGCAGTCAAAGGACATGAATACGCGACTTTATTGACCTGTACCCCCTATGGTGTTAATTCTCATCGACTATTGGTTCGGGGAAAACGAGTACCGTATAATCCTAAAAAAGTCGTTAAGAAAAAAAAATTAACCAAAGAGCAACACTTGTTGTTGAAAGCAGCGGTAATTACGACTGTAATAATGTTGATTTTAATTATCGTTACTTATTGGAGAAATAAGAAGGTTGATCAATGAAGAAGAGTCAGAAAAAGAGAAGGAGAAAGTTTAAATGAATAAAGCAAGAAAAATTTTTACACTATTTAGTTTATTCGTCCTGCTATCTTTCTCTCTTTTTCCTGTCACAGCTCTGTCTGAGCAACAAGAATCGAGCGAGCCTGTCAATAATGAAAGTTCAACGCAACTGATTAATAATCCCTTGGAGAACATCAGCAGCACAGAAGTATCGTCGGGTTTAACAGAAACAACTGAGACAACTAGTAGTCAGGATATAGAGATAGAAATGAGCGGGCAGCACACAGAGACGACATCCTCTTCATCAGATGAAGCAGGTCCCGCTAGTGTAGACAGGCAGGCAAGAGCAAATGTCACACCCATTATGGAAATAACAGACTGGCAATTATTGAAAAATGGTGTAGCACTCTCAGAATCAGTCCATGCAGTGACTGGTGAAGCCTATGAATTGAAATTTAATTGGGAAGTAAAGAATTCGACCCTTGCTCCGGGAGATTATGTCACGTTTAGAATGCCTTATAATCGAGGTCCGGCAGGAGATGACGTGGGTGCTAGTGGTTCTTGGCGAACGAGCGGATCGTCGCAGGCAGTCCCATTAACTACCGTTATAGATGGACAACCCGTCAAATTTGCGGAATGGTTTATCGAAGCTTATGATGGCGGCGTAGATTATGAACAGATTCGTATTCAGTTTACGGATGGTGTTCGCTTGTTGGAAGGAAAAAATATTGGCACGGAAATATCGACTGGATTTGACTCTATTAAAAACTATACCTACAAAGGCGGCATTCAGCAGGTAGAATTTGGAGGTAAGCAAAAGCCAATCGATTTTAGTCAGGATAAATTAGAAAAAAGTACGGGGTGGAATTATAAGAATGCGATGGGCGCCAGTGTCAATCAAATTCAATATGATATTCCGGTCAATCTGCCTGCCAGTGTGGAGCTGGGGGGAGATGTTTTTGATTATGATGTAAATGATGATGGATGGGCATTTAATCCGACAAACCCTGCATATGATTGGGGTGAGCATGTTACGGATATGGAGAAAATCTATGTGGAAGATACGTTGGATGAAGGAGTGACCATCAATGGTCTGCTGATTATTGCTAGTGCACGTGCTCCCATGCAGCTGCCAGCGAATGCCCTGACCGATTATCGTGGGGGGATGGTCTCAACCCTTTCCTCCTTCAATTCATATGTGCTGGCTGATTTTGGAAATGGACCAACTTATCGGACGGCGAATGATCCTATTTCGGAGCGTCAATTACCGAAACAGGAGTATTCCTTTAAGCGGTTGTATCAGGAAACGAATGAAAGCAAAGAAGATTTTCGAAATAGAGTCAAGGAACATCCCTATCAATATGGTATTTTCTTAGACGAGGCAACAAATAAACAATCATTGATGGTCTATTTTGGTGATATAAAAAAAGGTGGTTCGGGGACAAAATACAGTGATTTGACGGATCAGAAATACACAAGCTCTGGGAAAGAAATTGAAGGTAGTAAAACGGATAAAGTCTTTTCGTTTGCTGAACAAGCGGCTTCGCAATTGATTAAGAATGGGCATTACACAGAAGCTGATCGTGATGAATTGGAAGCCTATTTCACCTTAGTTTATGGTGACAATAATGCACTCGGCGGACAGGTCGCGACGTTTGAAATTAGCTTCAATGCACAGTATCCGCCAGATACAAAAAGTGAAGAAAAAACGAACACAGCCCACCACTACTTCACTGGACCTAAAGCGCCTGATTTTCCGATTCTTGATGAAGTGACTGGAAAACACAAACTGACAAACCCTTATAGTAACGTACAACTATCTAGTAGTGAAGCACTGTTATTCAAATTTACTGATAAAAATCTTCCTTTAAATGGAGCAAAATTTGAGCTGGAAAAGAAAAACGGTGAGGACTGGGAAACGGTAGCTAATTCCGAGGTAACAACAAGTACCGTTAAGGTCAATGTTTTGGAAGGTGAACAGATTGTTGAACGTCAGCTAGACGGCGGAGCAAAGGTTTCTGACTTGCCTAATGGAACATACCGTTTTGTTGAGATTGAGTCGCCAGAAGGCTATGATCCTGTACTTTCTCCCAATTATGATGCTGAAGCCAAGAAAGTTGTTTCCAGCGAGTTCACGATTCCATCAGCCGGTCAAAGTTCAGTTGTTTTTGTAACAAATGTTGCACAACCGAAATATACTGTTCAACATTATGTTCAAACGGGAGCGAATGCAACAGCAGAAAGTGATTTTGAATTACGTCTACAAGAAAGTTTTAATGGAAAATCCGGTACCAAAGTTGAAGCGGTTGGTAAATCCTTTGCAGGCTATCGTCTAGATGAAGGGATTGCTTACACCAAAAAAACTGGGACTGTTTTGGAAGATGGTAGTTTAGTTTTGAAACTTTATTATGTAAAAGATGAGACGAGTCGTCCCTTCTATTTTTATAAATATGATGAAAGTAACAACCCGATGCCTTCTGTTGACTTTAAAGGGGATCCTTTAGGCGAAGGCAAAGAAGTGACTTTTGATATCTACGAATACAATAATGCTGGTTGGG
>WPCI01176653.1_pt1 | contig 14371 bp, 9 predicted proteins | sample 5399871 | NCBI WGS metagenome assembly WPCI01 (sample SAMN12869469, study PRJNA574797) | sludge metagenome | isolation source: wastewater treatment of pH7 | place: China:Beijing | collected 2019-05-20
AATAGTTTATTAACAAAAATATTAAATAAAAAAATAGAATATAATATAGTAAATTTAAAATCTTTAGTGTACAATACTGATATTTTTACAAAAGCATTAGCTTTAAAATTAAAAAAAAGAAAATTCTTTGTAATGAGAGGAATTAATAGTATAATTAATAGAGCTAAATTTCCTCAGGTTAATACAATAATAGAAAGAGCGGATTTAAGTAAACACAAAGATTCAAATTTAGTGCATAATAAATATAAAGATAGTCATTTATTATCTAATTTAAATAATAATGAAGATTTCTTTATATTTTTAAAAAATATGTATAATATACATAACAAATATTTAAAATCACATACTTTAAAATCAACTTCTATTGGATTATCAAATCCATATTATACTTTAATGGCTATTAACAATAAAAAATTGGAAAAAATAATTAGAGGATCAATATTTAATTCAATTAAATATAAAAATATGGGAGGTATAAGATTAGAAATAAAAGGTAGACTAACTAGACGTTATAGAGCGGATAGAGCTGTTTACAAATTAAAATGAAAAGGTGGTTTAAAAAATATAGAATCTTCTTTTAATAGATTATCCTCTGTTCTTTATAGAGGACATTATAAACCAAATGTATCTTATTCAATAACTAACTCAAAACGTCGTATTGGGGCTTTTGCAGTAAAAGGTTGAATAAGTGGTAAATAAATAAAAAAAAATTATAATAGTAATAAAAATGAAGACATAGTCTGAACCATTTTGAAAAAAATGGAAATTAAAACGATAACAAATAGAACAGGCTAATTTGCGCAAGAGTGTACAAAATGAGTGCGCGGTTTGGCACCTCGATGTCGGCTTAACTTATCCTCATGGATGCAGGAACTATGTAGGGTACGACTGTTCGTCGATTAAAAAGTTACATGAGCTGGGTTAAATACGTCGTGAGACAGTATGGTTTCCATCCTCTAGGGGGAATTAGAATATAATAAGGAACAACTTTTGTACGAAAGGAACTAGAAGTATATATCAATATACCTTGTTAATCTCTGGTTTACCTGTTGTTTATATGCCCAATATTAATTTACATATAATAATTTACGTTATTATATGGGATTTTTCTATTATCACTTAGGTTTATATATAGTATAAGCACGGCAGGAAAGCTAAGTTAGCTAAAGTTAAAAGCTGAAAGCATATAGGCTTGAAACTTACCTTAAGATATTTCTTAAATATACGTAATATAATATTACGAATATTATAGGCTTTATTTGAAAGATTTAGAAAATTTTAGGAATAAAGTACTAATTTTATAAACGACTAAAAAATAATATATCTTACATTATTTAATTTACTTGTCTGGTTAGCATAAAAGTAATGCAATTGTTTTGTAATCAATAGAAGTAAGTGCGATACTTACACTGGACTTCCTACGGATTAGTAGTCAAGTGGTAAGACACAACACTTTCAATGTTGGGATCATCGGTTCGAATCCGATCTAGTCTAATGCGGATTAATGTAATAGTAACATATTTGACTCATGATCAAAAGACGTTGGTGCAAATCCTTCATCCGCATAGGAGGTTATAGCTTAATTGGTTAAAGCATACTGCTCATGACAGTACTACTGAGTGTTCAAGTCACTCTAGCCTTAAAATCCGAGTGCTGGAATAGGTAGACAGGATATACTTAAAATATATTGATTAAATTTCGTGAACGTTCGAGTCGTTCTTCGGATAAAGAGGGGGTGTAGTTTAATTTGGTAAAACTGCAAATTTGCACTTTGTTGATTCAGGTTCAACTCCTGGCACTTCCAATATTATAAGTAAAAACAGTTATATTCTAAGCTCAGGTAACTCAATTGGTAGAGTGAAATATTGAAGCTATTTTTGTTGTAAGTTCGAGTCTTGCCCTGGGCAACGGATATGCTGGAATTGGTAGACAGGTTCTGTTTAGGCCAGAATAGTGAAAGCTGTGTAGGTTCAAGTCTTACTATCCGTATAATAAATATGCCTTTTTATAATATAAAAATGTGAATAAAAACTTCAATAAAATCTTATTTGTATACAAAGGAGGCAACTTAGGAAAATCTTAGTAGAAAGTGTTATTAATTTAACTAAAAGATTTTAAAATCAGCTTCTTTATATTATTAATATAGATAAAAAAATCTTTTTGAAATAACAAAAAATAGAATGAAATGACTTCTTGTAAATTTGTCATCTATATATTTGTTGTTAAAGAGTATAATTTAATTGGTAAAATGTGAAGCTTCAACCTTCAAATACTTGGTTCGAGTCCAAGTGCTCTTGTTTAATATGTTGTGGACTAATGGGTAAGTCATAAATTTTTGGTATTTACTATTGAGTGTTCGAATCACTCCAACATAAGGTGAATATAGTTCAATGGTAGAGCAACTGTATGTGGCACAGTAAGTTCCCTGTTCGACCCAGGGTATTCACCCTTTTAAAAGCTAGGATAGTTTAACAGGTTAGAACTTTAATTTCATACATTAAAAATGAGAATTCGAATTTCTCTCCTAGCTAATAAATTTATTAAATGATAATGATAACTATATTATTTTTATTAATTTCTAATGCCGTTGTATCAAGACGAGATATTTCTATATTATTTAATAGAGTAGCAATCATAGGTTTAGTATATTGTATATTGCAAGATTCTATGAGTTTGTCTGTTTTAAGTAAAGGTATAGGATTACATGGAGGTTTAGTATATGTTAGTAATATAACACAAATTTTCCACATATTTATATTTATACTAAGTATTTTAATATTACAGCTAACTGGGTTTCATTATAGAAAACTTTGAACTAGACATTTTGCTAGTCTAAATAATTTATTAAATAATAAATTTGACCATTTTGCCCAAAAAATTTATAATAAAATGGCAGAACAATTTAAAATAATAGAATATCCTTTAATTCTATTATTTATAATAACAGGGGCATGTTTATTAATATCAACTAATGATTTAGTTTCTATTTTTCTTTCAATAGAGCTACAAAGTTATGGTTTATATTTACTTAGTACTATATATAGAAATTCAGAGTTGTCTACAACAGGAGGTTTAATTTATTTCTTAATAGGAGGATTAGGTTCATGTTTTATTTTATTAGGTACTGCTTTATTATATGCCAATTCTGGAACTAGTAGTTTAGATGCTATATATGTTATTAATAATATAAGTGATATTGATAGTATAAATTCTTGATATAAACCTTATTATATAAATTTTTCTTTATTAATATTTAGTCTAGGATTCTTAATTAAAATAGGTGCAGCCCCTTTCCACTTCTGATCTCCGGATGTTTATGATGCTATTCCCACAGTAGTTACTGCATTTGTTGCAATAATAGCAAAAATTTCTATTTTTATGCTTTTATTACAATTAGTTTATTATACAAATAATAGTTTCTTTGAAATAAATTGAACTTTTAGTTTAGTAATAAGTTCATTCTTATCATTATTAATAGGTACTATTGTAGGGTTAACTCAATTTAGAATAAAAAGATTACTTGCTTATAGTACAATTTCTCATGTAGGGTTTATATTATTAGCTTTAGCTGTATCAAGTGTAGAGTCTATTCAAGCTTTTATATTCTACATTATGCAATATTCTATTAGTAATTTAAATATGTTTATTATTTTAATAGCTATAGGTTATTCTTTTGCTTTATACGTAAATCACGATAAAGAAGCAGATAAATTAATAGATAAAAATAATTCTCCTATACAATTGGTTAGTCAATTAAGAGGATTTTTTTATATAAATCCTTTTTTAGCTATAAGTTTAGCTATTACAGTATTCTCTTTTGCAGGTATACCTCCTCTTATAGGATTCTTTGGAAAATTAATGGTATTAAGTGCTGCCTTAGATAAAGGATATATATTTATAGTTTTAATTGCAATACTTACAAGTGTAATAGGTGGAGTTTATTATTTAAATATTGTAAAAGAAACTTTCTTTTATTATCCTAACCAAGTTTATACTAATGCTTTAGGTACAGCCCAAGATGTAATCGGGTTCATTAAAAATAAGGACGGCAAAAAACTTAAAGAAGTTTTAGTGGGCAATAAACCAGTGGTAACATTAGGTAGTCCGATTGCTTTCACAATCTCAACTATTACACTAGTAATATTATTATTTATTTTTATAAATAACGAATGATTAAGTATGGGTACCATATTGGTACAAATGTTGTTTGATAATTAAATGAGTAGTATGACTTTTTTATTTATATTTGTAACAGTATTATCATTAATTTTTTTACTATTAAATTTTGTATTTGCACCTCATAATCCTTATCAAGAAAAATATAGTATTTTTGAGTGTGGATTTCATAGTTTCTTGGGTCAAAATAGAACACAATTTGGAGTAAAATTTTTTATATTTGCTTTAGTTTATCTTTTATTAGATTTAGAAATTGTTATGATATATCCGTTTGCAGTTAGTGAATATGAAAATGGTGTATATGGATTAGTAGTAGTGTTAATCTTTATAGCTGTTATTACAGTAGGATTTGTTTTTGAATTAGGTAAAAGTGCCCTAAAAATAGAAAGTAGACAAACTAAAGTTTTGATGCAAAAACCTGAAAATTTTGGTTATTCAGACAAATAACATAATTTCTCAAAAGATTATGTTATAGATGGTCTATGCTTAGATTGCAAATCTTTAGCTTGAGGTTCGATTCCTCCATAATCTTGAATATCTTCATATAATGAAACATAAACATATAATATTTAATTTTGAATATTAGTTTATATAAAAACAATAGGTATATTTATATCTATTTAATTATTTAAAATAAAATAAAAAAAAATGAGAGCATTAAAACATAAATCTTTATTAACATTATTTAATTCATATTTAGTTGATTCTCCCCAACCTACTAATATAAGTTATCATTGAAATTATGGTTCTTTATTAGCAGTATGTTTAGGAATTCAAATTGTAACAGGTGTAACCCTTGCTATGCACTATAACCCTAGTGTAGCAGAGGCTTTTAATTCTATAGAACATATTATGAGAGATGTAAACAATGGATGATTAGTTCGTTACTTACATAGTAATACAGCATCAGCTTTTTTCTTCTTAGTGTACTTACACGTAGGAAGAGGTTTATACTACGGATCTTATAGAAGTCCTAGAATATTAACTTGAGTTATAGGTGCAGTAATACTTATATTAATGATGGGTACTGCTTTCTTAGGTTATGTTCTTCCATATGGTCAAATGTCATTATGAGGTGCTACAGTTATTACTAATCTTATTAGTGCAATACCATGAATAGGACAAGATATTGTTGAATTTGTTTGAGGAGGATTCTCTGTTAATAATGCTACATTAAATAGATTCTTCTCTTTACATTTTGTATTGCCATTTGTATTAGCTGCATTAGTATTAATGCATTTAATAGCTCTTCATGATTCAGCGGGATCAAGTAATCCGCTAGGTATATCAGCTAACTATGATAGAATTACTTTTGCTCCTTATTACTTATTTAAAGATTTAATAACAATATTTGTTACTATATTTGTTTTAAGTAATTTTGTATTCTTTGCACCAAATGTATTAGGAGACAGTGAAAATTACATTATGGCTAATCCTATGCAAACTCCTCCTGCTATAGTTCCAGAGTGATATCTACTACCATTCTATGCTATATTAAGATCTATCCCTAATAAATTATTAGGGGTTATTGCAATGTTTAGTGCATTAATAATTATGTTAATATTACCTATTACAGATTTAAGTAAACTGAGAAATTTACAATTTAGACCTTTAAGTAAAGTAATATTCTTTATATTTATAACTAATTTCTTAATGTTATTAGTATTAGGATCTAAACATGTAGAAAGTCCATATATAGAATTAGGTCAAATAAGTACTGGTTTATTCTTTGCATATTTTGTAGTTTTAGTTCCTGCTGTAACTTGAATTGAAAACTTAATATCTAGTTTATCTTCTAATAAAAGATAATAAATGTAAATTGTGAAAGAAAATTAGTATACTATAAAAACAATTGTTATTATTTATAATAGTTATAGTAAAATTTTTTATGTTGTAAACTAGACTATGAAAATTATTAATTGATTTTAATAATATACTATCAAGTTTTACAAGAACCCTGAAAATTAAAATTTTTCTGTGAAAAAGCTTTTTTTAATAAAAAAGAAAGTAACTTAATAGGCAAAGTGCTTTCTTATGATAGGGTGAAATATTGGTTCGAGTCCAATCTTTCTTAACATAGTTTAAGTGATCTTGCTATGTTTGTTTATTAGTAAACCGTACTAATAAATTTATATTAATCAATAATTTTGTGCTTTTGTGCTAAGATATTTTATGAAATATTTAGTTATTTCGGACCATATAGTTATACAATAAAAAAAAAACATGCTAAAAAACAGAAAAATAAGACTGTTTAACCTAAAATTAGGGATTGGGTTAATGATACCTTTTGGGGTATCAAATTTAATAAATATTAGAACTTTTTCTACTACTAAGGATTTATTATTAAATGATAATAATAATCTAGAAGAAAACTCTAATGTAACTCCCTTAAATTCTAATGATGTAGATGCTTCTAATACAGCTCCTTTAAACCCCAATAATTCAGATTCTTCTTCTTCAGAAGATGGTAATATTTCTGATCCAAATTCAGAAGGTACTAACGATACGGATACTTCTGATGTAGACTCCGAAAATCTTAATAATGATGATGATGAAGAGAATTCAGATTCAGAAAATATTGATAATGATGATGCAGATAATACATCTTCATCAGATATTAGTGATGTTCTTGAACGTTATAAAGATAAAACAGAGGAAGAACTTGATGATTATATAAATGCTAAAAGAGAAAAACTAGAAAGAACTTTTGAGGAAGACAACGCCAGAAATGAAGCTGAAAACGCTTCGGACCCTGAAGCCTTCCAAATTAGAAAGGAAGAAATCGATAATACTTATAATGATAGAATGGATGCTTTAAGAGATAGACAAGAAATTCTTAATATTCTGCATAATGATTATAATAATCAATCACCAGAGTCTCCTGCCGCAGAGTCATCTTCTTCAGACTCACCTATGGAAGAATCTCCAGTAGCACCAGAACAAACAGAAACTCAGGCTACGTCAGATCAAGCACAAGCTCCTGCAGCGGTAAATCAACAATCACCTCTTGATTATGTACTTGAAATAGAAGATACTGAAATGCCGGATCTTTATTCTGCAGATGGTGGAGATTAATAATAACAAATAAATTATTATTTACAAGAACTTTCTAATTTTTATCCGTAAAAATATTTTTTTAATAAAAAAGAAAGTAACTTAATAGACAAAGTGCTTTCTTATAATAGAATGAAATATTGGTTCAAGTCTAATCTCTCTTTTAGCATAGTTTAAGTGATCTTGCTATGTTTTTTCATTTATTAGTAAACCGTACTAATAAAAAACTAATCAATAATTTTGTGCTTTTGTGCTAAGATATTTTATGAAATATTTAGTTATTTCGGACCATATAGTTATACAATATAAAAAAAAAACATGATACAAGCAGCAAAAATAATAGGAACAGGTTTAGCCACAACAGGTTTAATAGGAGCAGGAGTAGGAATCGGAGTTGTTTTCGGTGCCTTAATTTTAGGTGTTGCAAGAAATCCTTCATTAAGAGGTCAATTGTTCTCATACGCTATCTTAGGATTTGCATTCTCAGAAGCTACAGGATTATTTGCTTTAATGATGGCTTTCTTATTACTATACGTAGCTTAATTTTAGAAAATAAGTATTTTACTGTTTAACGGGAGGGGTTCCCGTTATACTATTTAACTATAAAGGCTTAGTTAAAAAAAATATTGCTTTTGAATTATAATTATACTATTTGATTTTACATTATTCCTTAAATTTAATAATTATTAGTTTTCATTAATTTTTTATAAAAAAAAAATAAAATATAATACAATAAAATATGATAAATTTATTTAAAGATTTACAAATAAGACTGGATGCACCTACTCCTTGAGGTATATATTTCCAAGACAGTGCTACACCTCAAATGGAGGGTGTAATAGAATTACATGATATTATAATGTACTATCTAGTAATAATACTATTTGGTGTAGGTTGAATGTTATTTTCAATAATATGAAACTTTAACCACAAAAAATCACCAATATCACATAAATATTTAAACCATGGAACATTAATAGAATTAATATGAACAATTACACCTGCTGTAGTGTTAATATTAATAGCTTTCCCTTCTTTTAAATTATTATATTTAATGGATGAAGTTAATGATCCTTCTATGACAGTTATAGCAGAAGGTCATCAATGATATTGAAGTTATCAATATCCAGATTTCTTAGATTCTAATAATGACTTAATAGAATTTGATTCTTATATAATACCAGACTCTGATTTAGAACCAGGATCTTTAAGATTATTAGAAGTTGATAATAGAGTAGTTTTACCTGAATTAACACACGTAAGAATTCTTATTACTGCTGGAGACGTTATACACTCTTTTGCTGTACCTTCTTTAGGAATTAAATGTGATGCTTATCCAGGTAGATTAAATGAACTATCAATTTTTATAAATAGAGAAGGTGTATATTATGGACAATGTTCTGAAATATGTGGAATCTTACATTCTTCTATGCCTATAGCTATAGAAGCGATAAGTCCTTCTAAATTTATAAATTGATTATATAATTACAATTAATACTCAAAAGGGTATTAATCTTAATTGGTAAAGAATAGTGTTACGGCCGCTAAATTGTAAGTTCGAGTCTTACATACCCTAGCCTTCGGGCAATGGCTATATAGTATATATATGTTATATATATATATATTATATGGGTCTTTATGTAATAATTTAAATTAAATTTAATTTTTTATTATGATAAATTTTACCCTAGTTTTATATACTATGCCAAATTGATTTTTGACTATGTAGTTTTGTATCCTACATCAGTTTTATATTCGATATTAATATTATATATCGGCTGTAGTCTTATATACTACATTATTATACACTAGCTGTGTTAAACAGCTCGATTAAAGTATAGTTTTATTATACGCCTGAATAGTAAGAAAATTTAAAAAATTATTTATGAGTTTAACTTTAATACTTTTTTTAATAGGAATCTTAGGATTCGTATTTAATAGAAAAAATATAATATTAATGCTTATTTCAATAGAAATAATGCTATTAGCTATAACATTCCTAATTTTAGTGAGTTCTATTAGTTTAGATGATATAATAGGACAAAGTTATGCTATATATATAATTATAACAGCTGGAGCCGAATCTGCTATCGGATTAGGTATTTTAGTTGCATTTTATAGATTAAGAGGATCAATCGCATTTGAAAATAAATAAAAATAAACAATGTATTTAAGTATAATATTTTTACCCTTATTAGGATCTGTGGTTTCTGGGTTTTTTGGTAGAAAATCTGGTATTACTGGATCACATATAATAAGTAGTAGTAGTGTAATAATTACTACAATTTTAGCAATAATTGCTTTTTTTGAAATAGGTTTTAATAACAATTCTGTATCTATTTCTTTATTTGAATGACTAAGAAGTGAGTCATTTAATATAGTATGAAACTTTCAATTTGACAGTTTAACGGTTTCTATGTTAATACCGGTACTAATAATAAGTTCTGTAGTTCATATATATTCAATAGGATATATGAGTAGTGATCCCCATAACCAAAGATTCTTTAGTTATTTAAACTTATTCACTTTTATGATGATATTATTAGTTACAGGAAATAATTATTTATTAATGTTTGTAGGATGAGAAGGAGTTGGAGTTTGTTCTTACCTTTTAATTAGTTTCTGATTTACTAGAATAGCAGCAAATCAAAGTTCTATCTCTGCCTTTTTAACAAATAGAGTGGGTGATTGTTTCTTAGTAATAGGTATGTTAACATTATTATGAACTTTAGGTAATTTAGATTATAGTACAATCTTTTCATTAGCTCCTTATGTAAATGCAAATATTGTGACTATAATTGGGATATGTTTATTATTAGGTGCTATGGCTAAAAGTGCTCAAATAGGTCTTCATGTTTGATTGCCTATGGCTATGGAAGGTCCTACACCTGTTTCTGCTTTAATTCATGCCGCTACTATGGTTACTGCCGGAGTATATTTATTAATTCGTTCTTCTCCATTAATTGAATATAGTTCTACATTATTATTAATATGTTTATGATTAGGAGCTGTAACTACTTTAGCTAGTTCTATGATTGGGTTATTTCAAGGAGATATTAAAAAAATAATAGCTTATTCTACTATGAGTCAATTAGGTATGATGGTTATTGCTATCGGATTATCTTCATATAATGTTGCTTTATTCCATCTTATAAACCATGCTTTTTATAAAGGACTCTTATTCTTAGGGGCAGGATCAGTGATACATGCTGTAGCAGATAATCAAGATTTAAGAAAATATGGGGGATTAATACATTGATTACCTTTAACTTATTCTGTTATATTAATAGCTAGTCTTAGTTTAGTTGCATTCCCCTTTATGACAGGGTTTTATAGTAAAGATCTTATATTAGAATCTGCTTATGGTCAATATCAATTCCCCGGAATTGCGGCGTACTTTATTGCAGTTGTAGGGGCAATATTTACTACTTTATATTCAGTTAAAATACTGTATTTAGCTTTTATTGCTAATCCTAATGGATCATTAAATTATTATAAAAATGCACATGAAGGTAATATCTTTATGAGTCTTCCATTAGTAATATTAGCAATATTTTCTATTTACTTCGGGTATTTAACTAAAGATATTTATGTAGGTTTAGGTTCAGGATTCTTTAATAATAATAGTATATTTATACACCCTATACATGAAGTATTAATAAGTGCTGAATTTGGTTTAAGTACTATAATAAAACTATTGCCATTTATATTTACTATATTAGCTACAACAGGTGCTATAATAATACTAGAATTCTATCCTACTTTAATAAACAACTTTAAATTAAGTAATTTAGGTTATAATATTTTCGGGTTCTTCAATCAACGTCTTTTAATAGAATTATTCTATAATAAATATATAGTTAATTTAACATTAAAATTAGGAGGCCAAACAACTAAAGTTTTAGATAGAGGTAGTATAGAATTAGTTGGACCATTTGGTGCAGAAAAACTATTATTATTTATTAGTAAAGCAGTTAGTAGTTTAAGTACAGGTATGGTAACTAATTATGCATTATTTATAATAATAGGTGTTATTGTGTATTTATTAGGTGGTAATTTCTATTTATTTAATATTGATAATGTATTATTATTATCTATTTTAATTGTAAGTATAGTTGTAACTATGGTACAGATAAGAAATATTAATTCATTAAGTCCTACAGTATTAGAATCTAATATATTAAATGGAAGATCTATTTTTAACAAATTGATACTTAAAACTATAATGCTTATTTTTGCTTTTGTTATTAATATTTTTACCGGTTTAGATAAAGTTTATCATTTAGATTCAGACGATGAAGGGAATCAACCTGAAAGTTCAAAAGATGCAGAAAGACGGGCGGAACAAGCAAGATCAAAAAGACTTGCAAATCTTGCATGACGTTTTGAAGTTGAAAGATATGCTAATGCCACGGGCTTAGAATATAATGAAGCAGAAGAGGCTATGAAACAAGATCAAGAGGCAAGAGAAGCTCAAAAAAAAGAGGCAACACCTGAAAAAGAGGCGGAAGGTAAAGCGAAAGCACCTGAGTATAATGTACCTCAATCTTCACAACATAATACAGAACAAATTTTACAACAGGATGCTAATAGTCAAGCAGAACAATCAAATAATCAAGTACTACCAGCTCCTGGAGATTATGTGTGATATGGAGAAACTAATTTTATGCAATCAGATGATGCCACAACAAGTAAAAAATTAAGTAGATTACAAAGAATGTTACTTAATTTTAATTCCGCCAACTTAGCAGAAATGGATAAAGACATAAAAGAAGATAATCTACACACTAAATCTGAAGCAGAATTAAAAAAAGAAGAAACTAAATTATTAGAGGAAAGAGAAAAAGAAGCGGATTTTGTTAGAGAATTTAGTCAAAAATTAGATCTTGAAGATTTAAAAAAACAACAATCTCAAACAGAAAACGCTGAAATGGAAGATTCTAATGATAAAAAAAGATTTAATGAAGAGAATTCAGACACGGATAAAAGAAAAAAAAGATCAAGATAATTTTTATTAAAATTATTAGTATTATATAAGTTTTTGTACTAACATTATCAATTAAATTAGTAATGTTAATTATACTATATGTTAACTATACAATTAACATTTACTTGACTATTGAGGTAGTTAAGATTTATTCGACTATTTATAGTTATATGGAATAATACTTAAAAGTTTATTATATTATATTAAAATATAATAAACTGAAAAACAATTAAATAAATATGCACTATATTTCAAAAGAAGGCTCGACTTTAAAAAACATTAAACTATCTTCAATTAGTATGAACATAGAAAGATGATTTTTTTCTACTAATGCTAAAGATATTGGAAATTTATATTTAATATTTGCATTATTTTCAGGGTTATTAGGTACAGCTTTTTCTGTTTTAATAAGATTAGAATTAAGTGGACCTGGTGTACAATACATATCAGATAATCAATTATATAATAGTATAATTACAGCTCATGCTATATTAATGATATTCTTTATGGTTATGCCTGCATTAATAGGTGGATTTGGAAATTTCCTAATGCCTTTAATGATAGGAGGTCCTGATATGGCGTTCCCTAGATTAAATAATATAAGTTTCTGATTATTACCTCCAAGTTTATTATTATTAGTATTTTCAGCTTGTATAGAAGGAGGTGTGGGTACTGGATGAACTCTTTATCCACCTTTAGCAGGAGTACAAAGTCATAGTGGTCCTAGTGTAGATTTAGCAATTTTTGCATTACATTTATCTGGGGTAAGTAGTTTATTAGGTTCTATTAACTTTATTACTACTGTTGCTAATATGAGAACTCCTGGTATTAAATTACACAAATTAGCCTTATTTGGTTGAGCTGTTTGTATAACAGCTGTGTTATTATTATTATCTTTACCTGTTTTAGCTGGAGGTATTACTATGGTATTAACAGATAGAAACTTTAATACTTCATTCTTCGAAGCTGCAGGAGGAGGTGATCCTATATTATTCCAACATCTTTTCTGATTCTTTGGACACCCTGAAGTTTATATTTTAATCATCCCTGGTTTTGGTATAATTAGTACAGTTTTATCTGCTAATGCTAATAAAACTATATTTGGATATATAGGAATGGTTTATGCTATGATGTCTATTGGTATTTTAGGATTTATCGTTTGAAGTCATCATATGTATACAGTTGGTCTAGATGTTGATACTAGAGCATACTTTACAGCTGCTACTTTAATAATTGCTGTGCCTACCGGTATTAAAATCTTCTCATGACTTGCTACATGTTACGGAGGATCTATTAAATTTACACCTGCCATGTTATATGGATTAGGGTTCATATTTATGTTTACTATTGGAGGGTTAAGTGGAGTAATGTTAGCTAATGCTTCACTTGATATAGCATTCCATGATACTTATTACGTTGTGGCTCATTTCCATTATGTTTTAAGTATGGGTGCTGTATTTGCAATGTTTGCGGGATGATACTTCTGAACACCTAAAATATTAGGTTTAAATTATAACATTTATTTAGCTAAATTACAATTCTGATTATTATTCATAGGTGTTAATTTAACATTCATGCCTCAACATTTCTTAGGTTTACAAGGAATGCCTAGAAGAATTAGTGATTACCCTGATGCATTTACAGGATGAAATTTAGTAAGTAGTTTTGGATCTATAGTAAGTGTTATAGCTGCTTGATTATTCTTATACATTGTTTATCAACAATTAGTAGCGGGAGAAGCTGCTTCAAGATATCCTTGATTAACACTTCCTTTCCATACTGATTCACTTAGAGGTTATTTAAATAGAAGTTACACTAGTATAGAATGAGCATTAAGTAGTCCACCTAAACCTCATGCTTTCGTATCATTACCTTTACAAAGTTAATATACAATTATATTTTTATAAAATTATGAGTATAGTATGTATAAATTTAATATATTGTGTATATAAGTATGTAGTATACTATATATTCATAAAGCTTCATTAGCTCAATGGTAGAGCAGAATACTTCTAATATTCCGATTTTAGTTCGAATCTAGAATGAAGTAAATATAATTTTCTATTTAATAGAAATTATAAAGATTAAAATTAAAAAAGAAAATATTGTTCTAATTTTAACATATATACAAATTATAGTTATAATTATAGTTAT
>WPCI01038853.1_pt1 | contig 14367 bp, 24 predicted proteins | sample 5399871 | NCBI WGS metagenome assembly WPCI01 (sample SAMN12869469, study PRJNA574797) | sludge metagenome | isolation source: wastewater treatment of pH7 | place: China:Beijing | collected 2019-05-20
TCTTACTACAAGTACACCGTAGTGATTTTAAGCAGCCCACGTTTTTATTCAAAGCATAAAAGAATACAAAAAAACGCGGCCAAGGCCACGTCAAATGATAGATAAATAAGGAAGGTACGGGTTTAAATGTAGGGTTTCATCATCTTACCCATGCCTTCAATGATTACTGATTTAAAGCTATTTCAACAAAATACTTTCTCAGCATTTCAGCTCATTTCGAATAAATGCAGTGGAAATGCAGTACAAAAATTCTCATCTATCGTGGGGCGGCCGTTCACTTTGTGGGCGGTTTTTTTATGTTCTGTGACTATCGGTGTACTGTATTCTTAATCAAAAACTTCAATAAAACGTGAGGGTAATCTTGATTGTCAACTTAGTTCCAATTTTTTTTATAGATTTCAATAATCTCATCGACATTATCTGGGTCATTCAATTTAATTTTAAGTAGATCTATTTTTTGTGAATCTGTTAGTTCTTCACTATTTGTAATTGCTTCAACCTGTTTAACAATTTCTGAATTTGGCACATCACTATATTTTTCAGGAACATTAACCCCATTTATAACATAGCCTAGGAAAAATGAAAATGTCGCTACGACTGCTGCATCAAATACTTTTTGACTTCTTTCTTTTTTACCCTTTTTCGTATTATTAGCTCTCCCTTGTGGATGTAGTGAAGGAATTGATTTCTCTACAAATTCTATAATTTGAATCTGATTGTCAGTTAGGTTTTCATTTTCAATATATAGTTTTTTCCAATAGTCTGTCCCTAACATAGATAGAAAATATAAATCGAAATCACCTAACATAAAATATTCTTCTTTTAGCTCTTCTATATTAGCATCTAAAGACTCTTGTAACTCTTTTATATCTAATGAACTCAATATATTTGACGCAAAATCATTTCTCATTATCTTTCACTCCTAATAAAATTTATTCTAAATAAGTATAGCAAAAAACACGCCCATAAAGGACGTGTAAGGCATCTAGATCTAGCATGGAGGATCGTTCGCTTTGTGGCGGTTTTATTTTTTTTTCATTTCTTCTATTTGTTTTTTTCTACGTTCTTTATCATCGTCACTAACGTTGCTATCTTTTTTATTTTTGAACATCATCTTTAGTAACAACGATATAGATCTAAATGAAGTACCAATAAAATATCCTAGAATTAAATTCCAGATATTGAAAGAAAATATTACAATATTTTCTCCTTTTCCATTAGAAAAAGATTGCTTAATTAGTACTTGCATCAAAATTGACAACAGGAGTATTGCAAACGAAGCCACCAAAGAATCGTATAGCTGAAACTTCAAAAATCCTTCTACTCTATTTTTTCTAAAAATATAGAATATGTCACTATCCAACAAACTTATCATAATTCCATACATTGCTGTATAAAAGCCAATAATGATAGAACTGAAATTAATAATAGATCCTAGAACATCACTATAGCCTGCCGTAGTGTAAGAAAATCCAATTTTTCTCACAAGCACATAATAGACAAGTCCCGCTAGGATTAGTGGATACGAAAGATTGATTATCGTTCCCAAATTAATTGATTTGTATCCCTTGTCTCTCATAGTCCTCCCTCAATTCCATTCAAATCACCTATTTGCTATAATCACCTTTCTCATACCATTTACGCCACAATATTTATTTATCATATCCGTTTGCACCACATCTTGATTTAAAGTTTTTTTAGGCTGAATATTAAATGGTAAAAATACAAAAATTTTTCCTTTCAACAAATCTATCTTTTCAACCTTAGCCTCATCAGATTCTTTAAAACCTATTTCTGCTTTCGTTAAAAATTCTTTTTCTTTTTCAAAATCTGATAGTACTGACTCAACTCGTTGCTTATCTAATTTACTTTTTTTCTCTCGGGACGTTTTCACCGTTATCTCTATATCATATCCATCTAAGCCCTGTAATTCTTTAAATGCTCTTGAAATGGGATTATCCATAGAGAAAAGAGAAGGATGCTTTCTTATATCTCCAGTTTTCAAATTGATTGTCCTGTAAATTCCTTTGTTCTTACCTCTTGCAAAAGCCTTTTCGTAACATATAGAGCTTAGTTCAACAATTGTATTCTCATCATCATTGAAATTATTAATGTAGTACTCAATGCCTGTAGGTGAAAGGCTGTACACATTCCTTTGAACCATCAAAACATTAAGCTCTGAATCATATATACAAGATACATCTTCAGCAATATACTCATTATCTTTCAATCCAATATCGGCTAATTCATCGACTAATTCTTGTGTGATCGCCGGAACATTAGTTTCTCTCATTCTAGTAAAATGAACTACGCCATATTCTGTTTTTTGATCAACATAAATTTGATCAACTCGAATCTTTTCTTGTTGATAATGAATTATTCGATCTGCTTTATTTACTTTCTTCAAATTTGACATCCAACCAATAAAATCAAAAGGTTTTGTATCAAGTACTTTTTTTACCTTCTTTTTCTTCCGTTTTCCATTTGTTTTTTCTGGTTCAATCATTTCATATGAACTAATTGTCGGGGTAAAAAAGTCAAATCTAACATATCTCGTTTTATCCATCGTACATCCTTCTTCCATTACATTAGCTAACCTAATTAAAACAAAAGAAAGCCAAGAAAACAAGGTTCTCTCAGCTTTCAATTAGCTAATATAATCATAAGGATTATGACATATTATACCACAAAAAGGAACGTGCGTTCACATTATGCATCTTTTTTTGGGGGTCGATTTGGTCGACACCTAGCAAATTCAATCGACTGAAAATTCAGCTCATTACAAAAAAAAAGGTAGCCAATAATGACTACCATTTTAAACTATACTTTTTTCTGCTGGTAAACTAATTTCACTATAAGATTTCGAGATAAGTCTATAACAATAACTAGAAGGAATTCCCATCTTTACTGCTATTTCATCTACAGATAGTCCATCAATAAATTTATATCGCATAACTTTTTTTCCTTTTCCATCTCCTAGCTGATCAATCAATGTATCAATCTCTTTGTTGATCTCAGCTTTTTGCTGGTCTATCCAACCAAAGCGATTTTTGAACTGGGGCAGCTTTTTCAATTCATCAACAATTTTAGTAATACTTTCATACGAATCTACTCGATGGAAAAAGGATATAATTTCCTTTGTATCATCTCGACTCATTTTTTACTCACCTCTAATTCATTAATGTATATATCTTGGTAAGCCTCATCAAGAATAGCTATACATCGTTTTTCACTCAAAGCAAACAGACTAGCGATCTCATCTATTTTAAAACCGTCTAAGAATGTCAGTTCTGCCATTAAACGTGACCGGGGATTCTTTATAACTTCCAGTAGCGCGGCTGTCTCATCATATAGACGTTTCTGTACTTTATCTTTTGATTTCTTTCTATGCAGAAACTCTTCATGACGATTAGAATCTGAGACAGCATCGCTATACCGATCTTTAAAATTTTGATAGTGACGACTATATTTCAAGTAACGTACTAAATAAGAGTGTTTTTTTCTTCCATTCATCCTTTTCGTTTCCTACCCTTCTAAAACCTTTGATTAGACATCACTGGTACTTTCAAAAAACCTGTTTGCTTTAAAGAATAAAGCCCGTCTTCACCAATATCATTTTTTTGAAAGATTTTTGCTTGAGATACGTCACCTACTACGTACTGACCATTTTCATTCTTATAATCAATTAAATAAAGTTTGTGGTTTATTCTAAGCATAAATACGGTCTCGATACTTTGGAGGACTTTCTGCATTTCTAACTTTAAATAATATTGGGCGACGCGTCGCTTATGTCTGAAAGTATCCAATGTCATATCATACTCTTTACACAATTCCTTATCCCTAATCGGCTTTACGGTCATGTACAACTCTCTCTTTGGATCATAGTTCGCTGGATATGGTGATTTATGGTAAACATCAGATAGTATTTTTTTATGTTCATCAGAAAGCCGCTGCATTGCATTAAAGAAAATCTTCGCGTCCTGTAACTCACTTTCTTTTAACTGATACCTTCCTTTTTCATAAAATTGCCACCTAACCAAGAAATAAAACGGGCGAATATAATCATATTGCAAAAAAATCACACAACCTTTCTAAGTTGTCATCTACATCTTCATCTAAATCAACAACTATTTTTTCTGGTTCAGGTTCAACATTAGAACGATAACAAATGGCTGTCTCGATCTCCGATATTTCATCTAATAGATCAGCTTGTAAGTATTCTGGGATAGTTACTTCTTTACCCTCGATATATTTCGATTCTAAGTAGTGAAATTCTTCTAATGATAACATCTCAAGGTATTTCTGAAAATACCGATAGCGGAACATGTTCCTATCTAAACGCCGATCTATAAGGTCGAGACAATCATAAAGCTTTTCTATTTCCCTATCTGGTCGAAACCCTTTTGAATACATTCCAAGTTCTCCATATTCAATATGAGTAGACATTGTTTGAAGATAAAAAGCCGTCTTTATATTTTTTCGATAAGCTATTAATCTATTATGATTAGATAGCAGTGAAAAGTAATTTTTGATCATTATTTCATCGAAAATATCTAACAAGCTAAACCCTCCTGTAGAAAAATAGCAGCGGAAAACTCCGCCGCCACTTCATTTATTCAACCACTACATCTGTAGCGATCTTGCCTTTTTCATTCTCGCCAATCGTATAAACAACCGACTGGCCTTGTTCCAATTTTTTATGGCCCTCACAAACGATCCCACTATAATGAACAAAATAATCTTGCCTGTCCTCTCCAGCAATGAAGCCAAATCCTTTAGTATCATCAAACCATTTCACTCTTCCTTTATTCATTTTCTGATCCTCCATTTTCTTGTTTAATTGCCGCGTTTTCAGCGTTCTGATAGGCTTCTCGATAACTTGCATCACTAGCCATTTTCTTTGCGTGTTGCCCTTCTAAGAAGTCCATATGATCAGATATATTGTAGCTGTCTTTTGTAATATCAAATCTATCAGTGGTTTTATCATTGAAACGCTCTTCAAGATATTTAAAGCGATCTACTACGTCAAATTCATTTGATCCTTTGAAAATTCGTGAATCAAAGTCTTCATATGCTTTGTTGGGTTTCTCAATAATTAATTTCTCTTCAATTAAGCTTCCTAAGCCAGTTGAAAATGTTTTAATCTCATCACTCGGTTTAATTTCTAAAGAAGTTGTTAGCAGATCAATTTTTTTATTTAGCTCATGCTCACTAAAGTCTATAAACAAACTGCTAAGGCCAACCGTTGTATATCCTTGATGGTTATTAGAAGGAAGATAAAATAGGATACTATTTGTAGGTCGATCAGTCGTATCAATCAAAGATAGCTCTTGTTCTTCCTTTAAAAGGTTCTGATACTTCATATCTTTCAAATACGGATGACGATTCTCATTGATTGCACGTTTTACTACTGTTTTTATTTCTGCAGTTTTTACATCTAGTGAGTAAATTTTATTCAATTCATAACTGGTAAAAGTACGGCCTGGCTTTTGGATAAGGTCTAAAATTTCATCTTCACTCATCGAAGCGATTTCCATATCAAAATCTTGACGACGTAACAACTCTTCTGTTGGGTTTTCGTAAACGTTTCTAGATTTAGCGTAACTCTTTTCAATGGCTTCCTTTTGTTGGTTAATTCGCTTTTGATTGTTCTTAACGAACTCTTGCATATCATTTTTTAAATTTGACGTGATTTCGTAAATAGTAGAATTGATTCGTTCTTCTTTAGAATCATAGGAAACTAATTCCCTTACTTGTTTGAGTCCTTTTTTCATCGACTCAATAACTTTCTTGTACTCACTGTTATACATAAAGCTAAATTCTTTTTTCTTCATTTAAATTTCTCCGTTCGTTTATTTTTTTCAATGCTGTTCTGTCGCTCGTTAATGGTATTTTTTCTTGAGACAGGTATAACACCGCTTCTTTTGATAACTGTTCAATCAATCGGTGTATTTCCCCGTGCCGGCCCAACTCATGCTCTTCAATTACCTTGTGTAGCTGTTCATCAGACAAAAGCATCATTACCAAACTTAAAGCCATATCTTCGTATGAAATATTTACTTTTTCAGCTAGTTTTTTTACTTCCCGTTTCATCGCAGCGTACTTTCTCATTATTGATTCGCTCCAATGTTATCCTCAATTTGTTCAAGCCGTTCTTGAATGTCGTCAAGCTCTAGGGATCTATAAGCAATGTCTAGCGTATTTTTAGCTGATTGAACCCTTGAGCTTGGTGATGCCTCTTTGTCGTTCATAACTTCCTGTAAAACCGTTACCGCTTCTTCCGACACCTTTTGGAGTCTAGCAGTGACTTGCTGCATCGATTCGCGCCGGATCTTGCGATATTCCAACATAAAAACGGGATCTTTAAGGTACTTATATCCTGTTGTTTTGTTGATCCCCGCCATTTTACAAGCCGCTTCAATTGTTGCAGTTTCCAACAGTGCCTTTAAAAAACGATCTTGTCGTATATTCAACTCTATAGCCATTTAATCACCCTCCCATTCTGCTACTACTACATCAATATCTGCACGAACATCCTTAGGATTAAATCTTCTAGCGGCGCTTGCTGGATCTGCTTCAATGCCATCAATTAAACAGCGTGTACCGTCTTCCTCGGAAGGATCTTCAATTATGAGGATGATTTCTTTGGGATCATTCATCCCGACAGCAGATTCCAATTCTTCAATGCTATTGCGAAGATTTCCATATCTTCTGGGCATTCAATCCCTCCTTCGTCGTTTTTGCATGAATTTCGTTGAGACACAAAAAGAGGACACAAGACACTTCGCAACGGATTGCGCTTTGTCTCATATCCTCTGGTTCTTCCTAGTAAGATACTGTTATTCAACTACCTATATTATAGCATTTTTTAGGCTTAAATAATACGTTTGGCTGTCATTTTTATGATTTTTCGCCACTACTTTTGACTATCTTTTTCAGTTAAAAGATGGGATGAAATGACATCATACTTCACTACTCTTCCATCTTTGACTACTAGCGATACTTCACCATATTTAGGCAGCTCAACTGCCACTGCTTTTTTATTATTATCAATGTATACTTTATCCATTATCTCCACTCCTTAAATTATTTTTACCTACCCAATGACCATTATCATTAACTAGATATCCGTTCCACCCTGCAGCAACAAACAATAGATCAAAAATATACTTTTTAGTTCTAAGAAATTTGATCACTTCACTTTTTTCTAAGTCATATCTTTCATTGGGTAATTTATTGTACAGAGGAGGCATCAAATCAATTTCATCTTTTGCTAAAGCTTCGTTCAAATTCAATTGCCAACCATTGTTTACGTCTTCTGGATCCCAAAAATCATCTTCACTTGATTTTAAATTAGCACCTTGCCACATAGGATTTAGTGAAGTATCTTTTAAAACTATTGCTCCCTGATTACGCGCTTTCCAAAAGACAAAATACATAAACTCTCCATTTTTCATCCACTCAATGACATCTGATCTTGTTTCCATTAATGGCATATCACATATTGCTACAAAATTCTTGGCATTAATCTTCCTGTACTTCTTTCTAACCATTCGCATACGCCTCTTCGTTATTTTTATTTTTCCGTTATTTTTATTTCCCAACATCCCCTTCGCCTTCTACCTCTTGTTCTCTATCTAGGGGGTATTCACCCCAGATAGAGACAAGAGGGGGAGAAAGCGCGGTATATCAACTTTTAAAGAGTCTAGTAACATACATTCACAGGCGTAACATGTTACGTAAAAATGTTTTTTCGCACGCATTCACATGTTACTAGATGTTACTATGACACCCGTTTACATGTTACGGCTTGTTACCGCCTGTTACTGTTTTTTTAAGTGAACTAAACCATCTACGGTTTCATAGTCAGAATGATTTTTTACTTTTCGATAAACTGATTTAATGTGGATACCTAACCAATCAGCTATTAAACCTATTTCTACAGGCTCGCCATTTAAACTAAGTTCTGAAAAAGCCTTATCTAGTTCATTCTTAGAATGCTGTTTACGGTCACTATTAATTTTCTCTCTATGATCTAGCTCTTTAACTATATTGCTTGATTCGTTCTCCTCTAATACTTTTTTTGACTTATGTGTTCGTGGATATTCAAATTTAAATAAAGTCGGTTTTGGTGATTCATATACGCTAGATTGAATATCTACTTGATAATAGTTGCCTAGCTCTATACCGGATTTTTTTAGTTGCTCTGATGGAATTGGCAATAATTTTACATTGGTATCAGTAAAACCTTCAAATACATGGCCATATTCGGTTTTTAGTGTAAAGACAATGCTAGCTCCAGTTTCGTGAGAAATTAAATCTAGTGCTTGATTAATAACTGGCCCAAAAGTAGACCCATTGTGATTAGATTCAAAGCTCACAAAGTAATCTAAGCTATCGATAATAATTAAAGAATATTTTTCATCACCTATCGCTTCTAAGATAGTCTCCACTAAATCATTTACGGTATTGTGACGATAGCCATTTTTTAAGCTAAGGAAACTTATTTTTTCAGTCTTCTGATTTAATTCAATACTTGTTGGATGGCAAACATCAATAAACCTTTGATATAACGTTTCATTCGATATATCTGTATTAATATAAAGAATCTTTCCTTCTATACATTTATAGTCTAGCCATTTGTTACCTGTATTCATCGCTATGGCTAAATTTACAGCCAGTGAAGTTTTACAGCTTTTTGGTGGTGCAGTAATCATAAGTTTTTGTTTTGGCCCCAGCAGTCCATTAATTACTTGATGGGAACTACTTATAATAGAATCACTTAAAAGATTGGCAAGACTAACCACACTTTTATTTTGTTCTATTTCGTTATCCAAATTTCATCACTTCCTTAACAATCAAGTCCTTTTTCAATATCTAATATCTTCCCTAAAATAATAGATTGCATTGTTACAAGCTGGTCAATGCTTCTATCAGTATCATGAGCTAACATTTTGTCCGAATATTTTTTTATTTTTCGATAGTCTAAAGCTGCTTGCTGAATATCGTCTAAAGTTTCTCCCAAAAAGAATAATAATGATTTAACATTATTCAACTCATATAAAGTGTTATTAATATCTACTGACATTACTTAGTTCCTCCAATACGTTGCTGATATTCCCATTCATCATAAGTCACAAATAATACTAATCCCACTCCAGTGAATACAATAACCTTCCATAGTGTGGGTAAAACTGTGGCGATGCCTCCCAAAAGGAAACAGGCTAAAGCTAAATTAAGTTTTTTCTGCATCGTTTTACGCTCCATTCTGTTTTGTGGTAGAATGAAGGCAGAAACAGGCTGTTATAGCCGTTCATTTGCCTTTATCCTGTCCGCCAAGACAATTAGGGATAAGGCTTTTTTTCTGTCTGCATTCATACCCATTATCCTTCCAACTCAATTCCTAATAGATCCGCTAACTGCTCGACATCTGAATAGAACAAATCTTGTACGGTGTCTCTATCCATATCTTCATCAAAACGCGCAACACACAGCTCATACAAACTTTGGACTAATGATTTAACGGTCGGCTGTTCAACTTGATAAACTTTCTTTTCATAATCCTCTAACTCTGCCGCCGCTTCTGCAACTAATAAACGACTTTCTTTTAGCCCTGGCGAACTAAAAGCAACGCTTAGACTGTCAATAATTCGCGACTGCTGACGATCAATCTTAATAGGGTTATATTCTTGATTCATGCTAAGTTCCTCCTAATCGGCTGAAAATTCAGCTCAGTAAACCTTTTGTATCTGACATTTGACTTTTGTAACGTCTCATTTTATGTGCTCCATTTCTGGAAAGTTCCAACGCCCCACGTTAGGAAAATTTTATATTTCATGTTGCTTCATAAACTCATCACATGCTTCTTTCCGAATACGTTCAACACCGCCAACTAGAGAAACTTTAAGGCCATTCGGAATATAGACGTTCACTAGTGTGTTGTATGCGATGTTTAAATACTCGCATGCTTGTTTCTTATTCATTGCCTGTGGTAACTCCTTGCGCTTTTCTTGTAGCTTGAAAGCTTCGGCTACACTCTCGGTAATTAATACCACCAACGGAGCAAAAGCTTCATCTTTCAGATCAAGACTATCAATTTGTAGTTTTGCCATGTTTACACCTCCAAACTGGCTGTTTCCGGCATTTTAAGAGTTGTTTGATAAACTACTACACCAACATTCAGAATGAGCTTAATATCATCGTATGAGCGACCTAATTGAATAAGGCCTGATACTAATTCTTCAATCTGGTTAACTGCGGCTTGTTCCTTAGTAGTCAAAAAATCTAACGGTGTTGCTTTTGGTTTTGCACCTCTAGCCTCTCGTAGTTGCTTAGCGTTGAATCCTAGTGCCTTCTTATAGACAAGATCAGTGAAATGCTTGTAAAAGTGACTACTAAAACCAGCGTCCCTGATTGCATCTGTCATAGAGCATCGGATGCCTTTACCTTTTGCACGTTCTAAACGACGTGTAGTCAGTTCTATTTCCATCTCATAGAATTGTTTGACAAGCTCCTTTTTGAACTTTCTAACTGGTTCAGTATTATCAAGATAAGTAATAAGTAGTGTTGCTTGCTGCTGATTAAGGTGAAACACTTTAGACTTTTGCCCACTCGGCATAGGTCGGATTTCAAATCCGAGCTTTCCAAACTCCGTCAAATCATCTTGATAGTTTCTAATTAGGCGTGTAACACTTTCACGACTATTACCAGAAAATTCTGTGATGATTTCATCAGTGGTAAATGGCTCAAACTTCAAATCTTCTGATTCAATAAAAACTAACTCATCCACCGCTCAGCCCTCCTTTCGTTCTGGTACATATTCAATTAATTCACTTAATGGAATTTGCAAGAAGTCACAAATTTTTTGCAATGTCTCTAACTGAATATTAGTAGCGCGTTGGTAATAAATTTCAGTTAGTGTGGTCTTACTAATTTTTGTTGCTCGGTGAATATCGGAAACTTTTAAAAGACGTTCACCTAAAATCTTAGATAAATTATTACCCATACAAAAACACCTCCTCATCTATATTTTCGTAAACTATATTGAACGTTTACAGCCATAATGATACATTCTTCTATTTTGATAGTCAAGCCATTTTTCATAACCAATTGAAAAAATGACCAATATAGTTTACAATATGTCTATAAAACAAGCAAATGCACATTGCAGAAAGAGGCGCTTTACATGATTCGAAATAACCTTGCATTATTACTAACAGAAAGAAACTTGAAAATTACTAAGGTTGCTAACGACACAAAAATTTCAAGAACTACTCTCACTGCTTTAAATCAAAACGATAATAAAATGATTCAGATGGATACTATTAATACTTTATGTAGATATCTAAAGATAACTCCTTGTGATTTTTTTGATTACGTTCCTTTCGACGTTGATTTTTTTGTGGACATTGCTAATCAATCTATGTATGCACCAGACGAAGGTGTTCCTACATTCAAAATTGAAGCGTTCCTAAATATAGATGACAATAGTGGGAATCATTCATTTGAATACGAAGGATTTTTGGAAAATTATGGATCCGCTCCTAATAACAAACACGCTATCGGAGTGTATATAGAACCTACTTCAACTGATGATGTCATTTTATATCTATCCGATTTGCCTCAAACATTTATTACAGATATTACTCAGCAGTTTAAAAATAAAATTAATACAGCAGTCGAAGCATTCGGATTGGAATCTTATGAAAAAGACTTTATTACTATAAATCTGCTTCAGAAAAGAAAAATATAAAACACCACTCTCCCCATACATACGTCCCCACGTTAGGTAATGGAAAATAAATTCATAGAAAGGAGAATTTATGGAGCATCAACAAAGAAAACTTCCTTTTCAAGAAATGTACGCTCACATGGAATCTAAAGGAATATCCTTTAAATACCTAGGAAAAGCAGAAGTTATTAATACATTAGAAAGTAAAAACTATTACTACAAACTAACGGCTTTTAGAAAGAATTTTACTAAAAAAGATGGGCTGTATCGTGATTTAGACTTCTCATATTTAGTTGATTTAGCTTCAATTGATATGCAGCTTAGATATTTAATAATGGATATGTCACTAGATATTGAACATAATATTAAGACTATTCTTTTACGTCTTATCACCACAAATGATCAAGAAGATGGTTTCTCAATCGTTAAAGAATTTGAGCTATATGACGATTATTCATTTACTAAAACTTTGAATACATTTAGGAAAAGTAGGTACTTAGATGATATGTATCGAAAACGCGGGAATGATATTCCTGTATGGACTTTAGTTGAACTAATGGATTTTGGTAGTCTCTGTAGTTTCGTAAAAATGTATTACAAAAAATATAAGAATGTACAACTAGAAAAAGCTGCAAAATTAATGATGTTTGCAAAATATTTAAGAAATTCTGCCGCACATAGTAATATTCTTTCCATAAATGTCTTTGGAAAAAATAATCGTATAAACGGAAAACCTCAAGCTATGGTTTCTTCCTCTGCAAAACTGATTTCCATTGACCCCTATCAAGTTGGGTTCAAAAAAGTTCATGATGCAATATGCTTGTTCTCATTATTCAAAACATATGTTTCTGGCCAAGTCAGATACTTAAGAAAAAAAGAAGGTCTTCGTCTATTAACGCGGTCTCTTAGACATGAGGATTGGTACAAAACAAATTGGCAATTGAACTATATGTTCACAATTTTATACAAATTGGTTGACTTTTTATAAAACAATCTATAATATTCTAGATGAAGAAAGAGCAGGTAATGCTGCCGCTCTACACTTATGCGTGCATAAGAAAGAGTGCTAGGCTACATGATTAAAGTCAACTATCATCTTTGATAGTTGGCTTTTTTTCTTTTTATTTTATCTATTTTGTCTCAAGAGAAAAAGACCTCCATACATACCCATCGCCCCATGTTAGGTACTGGGAGGAAATACAATGGCAACGATTAAAAAATACACAAAAAAAGACGGATCAGCAGCCTATATGTTCAAAGCATATTTAGGAACTGATCCAGTCACTGGTAAAAGAATAAATAAAACGAAACAAGGTTTCAAAACAAAGAAAGCCGCACAACTAGCTTTATCCAGACTGCAAACTGAGATAGAAAACTCTGGCTTCCGGCAAGTCGAAAGAATGACATTTCAACAGATTTATGATCTATGGGTAGTAAATTATGAATTAACAGTCAAAGAATCCACTTTCGTAAAACAGACTGAACAATACAGGTTGCATATTCTGCCCTTCTTTGGCTCTCGCATGATGGATAAGATTACTCCTGCAGTAGTTCAGACCTTTGCGAATCAAAACGTCAAATACAAGCGATACAGAGAGTTTATCAGCAATACTTCAAGGATATTTGAGTATGCTATTAAGATGGACTTAATACGAGAGAATCCAGTAAAGAAAATAATTGTTCCCACTCCACCTAAGAAGTTAGAACGTGAGGAAAAGAAGAATTATTTCACTAAGGATGAGCTAACTAAATTCCTAAAAGCTTTAGATGAAAGAGACAATTTGAAGCAATCAACTTTCTTGAGAATACTTGCTATGAGTGGATGCCGTAGAGGTGAGATTTTAGGGTTAGAATGGCGGTCAGTGAATTTTGAAGATAATTATATATCTATCGCTCAAACACTCGCCAGAGGGAAGAATAGACGTCTTTATTTGGAGTTACCTAAAACGAAAAGCTCAAAGCGTGAAATCCCGCTTGATCCTAAAACGATGGATATGTTAAAACGATGGCGACTGCAGCAAAGAAAAGAATTGCTAATGTTTGGCCACAACTCAATCAATAAAGATCAGCTCGTTTTTTCTAGCTTGGAAACTAACTCATTCATCGAGTTAGCTACACCCAGAAAATGGCTGCATACAGTTCTAAAACAAAATGGACTTCGTAGAATCACACTTCATGGCTTGCGACACACTGCCGCAACTATGATGCTTGAATCTGGTTTAACTTTAAAAGATGTTTCTGATCGTTTAGGTCATTCATCGATCGAGATAACGAGTGATTTATACATTCACGTAACTGAAAAGAGGAAACGTGAGAATGTCGATCAAGTAATGAAATATCTCGAAAATTAGACGAATGCAGTGGATTTGCAGTGGAAAGTAAAAAAACAGGACTAGTAACACCAACAGATCGGCTCTGCATCAGTGTTTCTAGTCCATTAAATGTAAGATGAAAGGAAGGTACGGGACTTGAACCCGTGCACCACATTACTGCGGCTCGCCGGATTTCGAGTCCGGTGCATTACCACTCTGCCAACCTTCCGCACCATTTATCTTACCGCTTTTGTTTTAAATGTCAAGATTTTATAACACGTCTAATACGGAAATGTCTTCTTGTTTCATAATCGCATCTAGTGT
>WPCI01004027.1_pt1 | contig 14336 bp, 20 predicted proteins | sample 5399871 | NCBI WGS metagenome assembly WPCI01 (sample SAMN12869469, study PRJNA574797) | sludge metagenome | isolation source: wastewater treatment of pH7 | place: China:Beijing | collected 2019-05-20
GACGCTTAAAAATGAAGTGGATTCATGGACAAAGAGAAGGAATGAACACAAAAGGAAAATTGAATGGAAGTTTACAAGGAAGAATGCAGATGAGAAAATGTCAAAGTATTATGTGAAATAATTAAATGGTCATGACACTAGATAATCCTGATCGGTCTATTATTTATACATATATTAAAACTAAACCGGGAGCATTCATCGATGAAATTGTAGAAAAAACAGGCTTCGGCAGAGGAAGAGTAAGGCATCATATAACCATTCTAGAAGTTCAGAACAAAATTGAAGTCCATAAAGACGGCAGAAAGATTAGGTATTTCGAAAATAATTCTACTTATGATGAAGAAGAAAGAAAAATTATTTCTGCCCTTCAAAACATAACAAGTCAAAGAATAATTTCAGAAATACAAAATGGGAATTGTGATACAAACTCAGCTCTTGCATATGAAATTGGAGTTTCCAGAGCTACAATTAGCTGGTATATGAGAACTCTTAAAGAAATGGGACTTATAAATGAAGAAAGAAAAGGAAAAAACATTATTTATAGAGTAAACCCTACTTATGAAAACTTGATCGAAAAATATAGATAAAACAACCTTGAATCCGGTTTCAAAAATACTGATTATCAAAAAATTTCTGAAAAAGTCTGCTTCAATCTCTACATCCTTTTTTAATTGAGCAAAATTAAAGGCCAACTTTACCGTAGAAGAATACAAATCATGGGATTTCTTTTTTAGCGAAAAATTTGGTCACTAGCATAAGGCTTTAGATAATTAGCATTAGACTGCTCTATATATAACTTCCGGCAAATCTCTCTAACTGTTTTTTGTAGCTCATTTTAGATCTGTAAAGATTCTCTGATCTCTGATAGTTAGAGAGATTTGCCGGAAAACTTATAAATAATTCTCTAAAACTGAGTAAGTGGAATGTTTCACAGAGTTCAGTAAAGTTTGAGACCGATCCTGAACCCTGCATACCCGAAGGCATGAAGTATATAACTTTATAACTATTTTAATGTATGCTTCTTGCCTCTTGAATAGAAGTAAAGAGGTGGAATAGATTGAGGTTAAATGACAAAGTTAGAAAAAATCAGCGGGCTTTTCATGATAATGCTCGTTGTAGGTATGATACTTGTTACGCCTGCGATGGCGTGTCCGGCTGGAAAAGATTGCTCTAATGTATCTCAAAACTGCCCAGCGTGTGGATATTTAAGTGCTCCAAAATCAGATGCTGAAGTGAACATGATAGAGATATCAAAAGAAAAAGAAAAAAAATTATAGCAGAAGCATTATCTGATGAAAGAATCTCAAAGTTAAACAGTGAGCTTAAAAAACTAGGCTACACTCCTTCTACTAGTGAATTCAAGGCATCGATGCTAACTACAACAACTACAAACGAAACGGTCACAAGTTCGATTGTAATAATGCCATTTGACAACGGGCGTAAAAATGAATCTGCTGTCGCAGTATTTACTTCTAATGAACATGGAAGTGCTGCCATAGCAGCTATGCGAAATAACAGTGAGGTCACATTACTAGAGTACGATTCTGTTAAGGGTACCTTCCAAGTAAGTTCGGTGGATTGTGACTTCTGTATGTGGGCTGTTGATAAAATATGTGGTTACCTCGCAGAGGGAGGATGCGCTTATGCATGTGCGCAACTAGCTACAAAGATTCCGCATCCAGCTTGGATGGCTGTTTCAGCGGCTTTTTGCTGGGTAATATGTGACTTCGTTCTAGAAAATTATGCATGCAGTTGGAGCGCAACTACAGTTTGTCAAGAAGTGGGGTTGTGCTAGTGAAACCTATCATTACTTCTATTATTACTTTTTTTCTTTTTTTAATAATGTCATCAGTTATTCGTATCACAATAATGTCTTATTATCCACAATATACCTATTTTGCGCACGTACTTTCTTCGTTTTTGATTGCTATAGGTTTTGCATTTTCAATCCCCTTCATATTTATGAAATATCTCTCACTTCCCCCTAATTATAGCCCAAAGACGAAGAAAAGGATCCAAATTGGGTTTACTATTTTGGTTTTTATATCATCATTTTTAGGATCCTATTTTGGAAATATGCCAAAAATATAATCAATTACGTAGGAGATTCTAAAATGTTAAAAAGAATCATAATTATTCTTTTCTTCTTTATAGTTGTAGGTGGATGTTTAGAAGAGACAAACAATTTATTAAACGCTGAAAAAATAATAAATAATTCTCAGGAAAGATACGGATCTATTGACGTATTTAAGTATACAGTAATTTCCACAACAGAGTTTCAAGGAGAAGAAGTAACTCAAAAAATAGATTTTTTGTTTAAGAAGCCAAACAAGTATAAGTGCATTTATCAACCAAAGAACTTAACTATAGTTTCTAATGGAACAGTTAGCTGGATATACGATTTAACTAAAGGTGAAGTAACAGTAAAACATTTAGAAGGCTATAAAGGAACATCAGATTTTGATTATGGCACTCTTCTTAAAGACTTACTTATAACTAATAATGTGAAATTAATTGGAGAAAAGGAATTGTTTGGAAAATCATGTTATATAATTGAAGCTATACCAAAAAATAAAACTTCTGTAGTATCTCAAAACATGTGGATAGATAAAGAAAGCTTGATTCCAGTTAGAATCGATATAAATTTTGGAGATTATAAATCAAGGGTAGAATACACAAATATATTCGTAAACACTGATGTTAACGACAATGAATTTGAGTTTACTCTACCAAAAGGCGCAAGAGTTATAGAACCGAGCACAACACTTCCCAACCAAGTCGGTATAGAAGAAGCTCAGAAGAGCGTAAATTTTACAATATTGAAACCTTCTTATTGTGCTGGGTATCAATTCGCAGGGGTGACAGTACTTGGATATGGAAATAGTGTTTATTTAACCTATTCTAAAGAAGGAAACGTGTTAACTATTTTTCAAACTCCGTCTAAGAGTTCAGTATCAAATTCAGGAAATATTACAATCGAAAATTTAAAAGGGAAGACAATCGAAAAGTTTGACAATAAAATTATCAAATATAACTATAGGAATACATATATTATAATTACAGGTCCAGTAAGTGAACAAGAACTTATAAAAATAGCGGAGTCTTTGGAATAATATCACATTTCGAACAATAGAGTTCAAACTTACAAACATGAAGTCATTTCTAATAAATAAAATGAAACATATAGTCATCATATTCTATGGATTGATCCCAAAATCTGGATGCCGCTAAAGATCCAAAGTTATAACGGCGACAAACTTCTGATGACACTAGAATATGAGAATTATTCTATAAATTCAGGCATAAAAGATGCTGAATTTAAACTTAAACCTCCAGAAGGTACTGAGGTGGTCAATATATGAATATAGATCCTATTGTAAAAGAAGAGTTATTACGTTCATTCCCTGTACTTTTTTTTAGTTTTTTAATAATCGGGCTCCTAAATAGGGAAGGATATCTCTCGATAGGGATATCAGGAGTACTTATTCTGGCTCTCTGTCTTACAGCTATACACTTCTCGTTTATGGTCTGGTATAGAAAAAAGGAACAAATTGATAACAATAGTATATCCTTTATAATTAACCATATTTTTAGCTCAAAGTCTAATGAAGAAAAAACCACAGAGCCTTATAGAGATGAAAAAACTAAAATTTCTTCATCAATTCGAGAACATATAGGTCTTTTACTCTTTACAATACTTCTGTATGTCGCTTATCTTTATGCTTCTGTAGTTTATAATATGGATCAGATATACTGGATTTTGCTTTTATTATTTATCGGAGTCTCACTCTCAAAGATCATATATGGTGAAAGGAAAGCAAATCAAAATGATCCAATAAGATTGCTGATTTTCTATATAATCGCTTGTGTCTTCATTTTTGTACGTTACCTTGTTCTTGGCTATCCTATTCTTCCGATTTTGAAAGGAAGTATAATTCTTGGAATATTACTGATATTCTTGATTTTAGGAATAAAATGGTCGCAGCGAAAACAGAATTCAGATAATTGAATTTCCTATTATAGACATACACAAATTCGTGAAAATAAAAGATGTACTTATAGGGATTTTCATGAAAAACGTTTCTCGTATAATAGCTCTCCTGACTATCATTTTTTGGAAGAGGAAAAGAATACTAATTCCACAGAAAAGATACCAAAAAAAGAACAGTATAATGAGTATATAGATACAGACTTTAATTTGCCATTTGCCTATTCACTCGGCTTCTTTGCAGGTTTTTCTCCCTGCCTGATGGCTATACTCGGTTTTCTTTTAAGCTTTAATGCAGGAACAAGTAGTAGCACAAAAAACGGTATGGTACGTGCAATAATATTTGGATTGGAATTGGTGAGTTCTTATATAGTTTTAGGTATCTGTTTGCTCTCTTTTAGAAAATCGATTCCCAGTTTGTAAGGTTTTTCTTATATTACAGGCTTAATTATAATTTTCATTGGATTAAACCTTATGGAAATCTTAAAATCACCTGTTGCTCTGGATAACTATTTTCAGAACTCTGCTCGGAGATATGCGGGTACTCTGGGTGGAATTTTTTTCCTTGGGATATTATTTTCGTTTGTAAAAGTTCCCTGCAATGTTCCGATGCTCCTTGTGTTACTCAATAAAACCATCACAAATGGAACAGCAAATAATCTGATCCTGTTACTTGCTTTCAGTGCTGGAGTATGACACCTTTTATTGGAATTGGCTTAATAGGAAGCTATACTCTATCTAAACAAATCCGTTATATAAAATAACCTTGATTCCGGCTTTAAAAATACTGATTATCGAAAAGTTCCTGAAAAAGTCTGCTTCAACCTCATTATATCCTTTTTTAATTGGGCAGATATTTTTCTTCAATCTACTTTTTTAACAAAAAATCTGGTTACTAGCTGTAGATTTTAAATAATTGACGTTGAACTGCTCTATATATAACTTCCGGCCAATCTCTCTAACTGTTTTTTGTAGCACATTTTAGAGTTGTAAAGATTTTCTGATCTCTGACAGTTAGAGAGATTGGCCGGAAAACTTATAAAGGATTCTCTAAAACTGATTAAGTGGGAATGTTATACAGGGTTCAGTAGAGTTTGAGAGCAATGCTGAACCCTGCATACCCGAAGGCATGAAGTATATAACTTTATAACTATTTTAAAGTTTGCTTCTTGCCTCTTGAATAGAAGTAAAGAGGTGGAATAGATTGATATTAAACAGCAAAGTTAAACGAATTAGCGGGCTTTCTATGATAATGCTCGTTATAGGTATGATACTGGTTACGCCTGCAATGGCATGCCCTCCAAACAAGCCCATCGATCCTAAAGTTGAAAAAGAGATTGTAACGGTGATTTCAAAAGAAATATCAGTCCCTAAAGATTATACAATAGTTGAGAATAGCGAAACGAATGGATATTTCTTGATATTTAGCCCATCTAGCACATCTACTAAGCTGATCGATATTTCCTCTAAGTATGAAATATTGGAAGTCTGGGATGGAACAGTTTCTGCTATTCCTGGTGGCCAGAAAGCTAGTTTTGTTTCAGACAAAGGTAATGAAGTATCTGCGACGCTGATAGGTGATCCAACTTCAGATTCTGCCACGTTTACCGTTTACGATTCATCCAATGAGAAAATCACAATCACTCGCGCCAGTTGCAAAGATATATGCATGGGAGGGTGTGGAGCGCTTGTTGGACAAGCATGTGGAACCGGTTGCCCTAAACTGTGTGCTTATCTTGTGTCAAGTGGAGTTGGTGTAGTTGGCTGTATTGCAGGATGTATACTTATATGCGGTGCAGGAACTATAATTGGCTGTGATTCAATTTGTAATTACTTGTGTTCATAAACAACTCTTAGTGAATTTTAATAAATAATAGTTTTTAGCCAGTTGTTTTTAAGGAGTATAACCAATAAATTAAAACTGGAGGCTTATTAAAAATCTTCTTATTTAATTTTTTTATTTATTTGGTAACGAATACGGATAACCGCAAAAGCTGAAGCAGCTATATTCTATTAAAAATGTGAGGAAATATGAATGGACTTGAACTGGGTCAAACCATTGGAACATTAGTAGTTGGACTTAGCATTTTTCTCTATAGTCACAATAAAGGGTTATCTCTTTTTAAGTGTATACTCTCCGCTTTTGGAGCATCTATCCTTTTCTATGTAGGTGGGGCTATTGCTATATATTTTATAAATAAATGAGGCTAAATATGAAACAAATGAAAGCAATGCTTCTGCTGGCAATTTTTACTTTTTGCGTTATTCCTGCCAGTGCAATGCCGGGAGTCTATGAGAATCTCTCTAATAATGAAATTGACACTCTCTCACACTTTTACCAAAATAATACTGAATTCGTTTATGTTTTTAATCAATCATGCGAAATTCAAAAAGATTATCCTTTTTTTTCTTACACTCTAGCGTTAAAATGTCACCGGCAAGTAATCAAAAAAGATATACTCAATCAGATTCAACGTGAAGGAAAAGAGCAAACGATTAAAAATCTGAACGAGTCTCTCCGGAAAGAAATAAATGATCTAGGATCTGAGATATATCAATTAAATAATAGTGAAAGGACTTTTTCAGCTAATGAGTGGCTATCCCTTTCATCGGAAGAATTGTCCAAAAGTGCCCAAAAATTACGAGAAGCTCAGGAATATTTAGGAAGAGGGAATGCCGACAATGCTGTTGACAGTTTGGTCGGATCAAGTTTTGACCTGTACAAAGCAAAGATTTATTTAAATGTAGCAAAAGAGGAATCTTACTCTCAATCGAAAATAGACGCTGAAGAGTTCAAGACGCTCGAAAAAGGCATTGCGCAAAAGTGGATAAGCGATGCAGAAAATAAAATACAAGAATTAAAGACGGCGGAAGTTGGAGAATTTAATGGAGGTCTTCCTCAAGACTATTTAAACATATCCAAGAAATACTATTCTGAGGAAAATTACTACTTATCAACTATGCACGCTGCCAGCTCTATAGCTTTAGTCAAAATTGAGTTGAGTAACGAGACGGAGATAACAAATCAGTCAGTTATAATAACGAAAGCAAAAGAAGAACTAACAGTTTCAAAAAATTCTTTTGAGAATATTACCGCTACACAAGGAATCGATTCGCCAATAACTGAACTCCACTTGGAGATGGCAGGAGTATATCTTGAAGAAGCAGATAAAAATGATTCTGCAAGCGTTTACCCTCTTGCAGTTGATTCTATTCGGAATTCAATAATCGCAAGAGAACAAACAAGAGCAGTTTCTGAACTCTTAGCGAATATAAGCGAGCCGGCCGACCCTCTAACAATATCAGAAGACACACAGAAAGTGTCTTCTGGAATAATGGATAGTGGGGGGAAGTTATTAAAAATTGTAAGCAAAAAATTTACTCAATACTTTTTCTAAACTGGGGAATGTAATCGATTGAAATTATGTCGGAGGACTACACATAAAGAAGTGAAAATTTGACCTCAAATTTAAAGCAAATTTGTGAACTGCCAATTTTCTTTTTAAGCTTTGTAGAATATCTATTTAAATCAGCTTCATTGGCTGAAAATAAAAAATATATCAGGCATCCAGTTCAAATGGATTCCAGTTCAAATGGATGATGATTATTTGTTTAAGAGGTTCTACAGAGCCAAAACAATATTTTTGCGGTTTTTAATGAGTTGAAGTTTAGAAAAAAGCTGAGTTTGAGTTAAACTTCCAAAGGTACAGTGGTTAATTATGAATATAGATGATATAGTAAAACAAGAATTATGGCGTTCATTGCCAGTATACTTCTTTTCTTTTTTAATAATTGGATATTTGGATATGGAGGGGTACATATCAGTAGGGAGGTCAGAAACATTTGTTCTGGCGTTCCTTGTAATAGCTATGCATTTCTCGCTTATGGTCTGGTATAGAAAAAAAGAACAAATTGATAATCCTTCTATTTTTTAATAATAAATTACATTTTTAGGTCAAAGAGTTCTGAAGAAAAAATCTCAGATGTTTCATGTTTGTGAAATAAATGATACACCTTAGGGATTCTCATGGAAAGTACTTCTCACACAATAACTGTACTAGCTGTCATTTGTTTATTTCTTACATTTATACCGCTAGCCTGTGCAGATTCGGTCACAATTGAGTATTTCCATCAAAAAGGTTGCCATGATTGTGAAATAACCGATCCAATTGTCGATCGAATAGAAGCTCAATATGAGAGCATGGTTATATCAAAAATTGAAACCAGTACTGCTGACGGTTTCAACCAATGGAATAAATATGGTTTTCTTGAAGTCCCGGCTATTGTGATAAACAATGAAACAAAAATTCCCAAAGAAGAAATTACTGAAGAAAAGCTGAAAACTTTAATTGATGAATATCTTGTGGAAGAGGAAAATATTACTGAATATACTACAGAAGAGGTAACGAGAAAAGAACAGGAAATCGAGTATATAAACACAAACCTGAATTTGCCATTTGCCTATTCTCTCGGCCTTTTTGCGGGTTTTTCACCCTGCCTGATGGCCATACTTGGATTTCTTTTAAGCTTTACTGCAGGGACGAGCAATACTGCGAAAAGCGGAATGGTACGTGCAACAGTGTTTGGATTGGGGCTGGTAGGTTCTTACTTAGTATTGGGCCTGTGTTTACTCTCATTCCGAAAGTCAATTCCAGATTTGGAAAGCTTTTCTTTTGTTACAGGCGTCATTGTAATTCTCATTGGATTAAACCTTCTGGGGGTCTTGAAATCTCCTGTAGTTCTGGATAATTATTTTCAGAGTTCTGCCAGGAAATATGCAGGCACTCTGGGTGGAGTTTTCTTTCTTGGGATATTGTTTTCTTTTGTAAAAGTTCCCTGCACTGCTCCAATGCTCCTTGTACTTCTCAACAAGACTATTACAAACGGGACTGTTAATGATCTGGCTCTATTGCTTGCTTTCAGCGGAGGGGTATTGACACCTTTTATTGGAGTTGGCATGATAGGGGGCTATACCCTGTCTAAACAGATTCGTTCATATAAAATGTATCTGAAAAAAATCAGCGGATTTGCACTTATATTTTTTGGATTATGGATTATGATTTAAGCTTTAAGATATAAACCAAAATAAGAAGTTAAATCTAAATAATTGATTAACACATGGAACTTGCGTAAATTGTATGGAATTTATTACATAAGACTTACAATGGTGTGAAAAATATGGATAACCTAAACCTTAATAATCTGTTATTTGATCCGAATTCGTTTTTCAGGGAAAAGTCAAGAAACAATGTCGATTTTAAGTATCCTGTATTGATAATACTTGTAATTGCTGTAATTGCAATGGTTTCAAGTTTTCTGGCTATTAATCAAATGCGTGGACTGCTTCCTTCTGAGATGAGTTCATACATATCGACTACAGCAATTATATTCGGGGCTGTTTGGGGTTTGATCTGGGTCTTTTTAACCTGGTTTATAGTAGCTGGAATCTTATATTCAATATCATATGTGTTTGATTCAAAGGGTTCTTTCAAAAGGACATTGGAGTTTGTAGGTTATGGATTTGTGCCAAAAATATTAAGCAGTTTGATAGGCGTTTTTGTATCATACAAACTTACGTCTTCGGTGGATTTTTCATCACATGATCCGCAGCTTATAGCTGAAAGTACAGCGCAGATGTTTTCAAATAATCCCCTGTACTATACCTCAGAAATAGTTGTAATATTATGCCTCTTACTGTCTGCATATATCTGGGTGTTTGCACTTTTACATGCGCGAAACATGTCAATTAAAAATGCCACCCTTGCTGTCGGTATTCCGGTGGGCCTGTATGCTGTTTATCGGGTATATATATTCCTGTTTACCACAGGGAGCATTTAACTCTCTCAAAATAAAAGGAATATATCATATCTGATAAGATGTGTGCTGGTAGGATACATGCCTGAAATCAATATAATCAATATTTCACTTTTTAGTTCCAAGTTTTTGGGAATAACTACAAGTAATCAGAAGCATGCAGAGAGATTTCCTGCAAAAGTCCTTGCCGTCACGAAGATCATGGAAGTTTATATGCAGATCTGGAGCAGAAGCCGAAAGCAGCTTATCTGGTTAAAAGGCGCCAGTATCAATTTTGTAAGGCCGGTAGACCTTGTAGAATTCAGCTTCACTTTATTTTCACTTTATTTTCATTTTATTTCAAATAGAGAAAGTATAATATTTCAGAAAATGTATTTTGCTGGCAGAACAATCAAACTCTCTTAAATTTCCTTGCTCTGCTCCATATCTGCATCTGTAAATCAAACAAAACATATTATTTTTTCAGGATCTGTTAATTAATATTTGGGATGAGGAGTATGATAAAGAAGAAAATTGTTTCTATGCTCATTTTGATAAGTTATATCGTTATTACATCTGGTTGCGTGAATGAACCGGAAACAGAAGATACTGAGCTTATTGCAGAAGAAATTGCAGCAAAGATGCAGGAAAAAGAAAACAGCATCGGGGATTCTTCATATACCCTTTATATGACGACGTATTTTGAAGGAGAGAAAACACAGGAAAGTGAATTTGATATTGTGTATAAAAAGCCGAATATGAAGAAAACAATTACAAAAGGGACAGAGAATGAAAGTGTAATGATTTACGATGGAAAAATTGAGTGGTTGTACGATCCCGAAACAAATATTGTCCAGAAAATAAAAGTTCCTGAAGAATATCAAATCGAAATTGATTATATTAAGCTCTTTAACGATATTTTAAATAAATATGATATTTCTGCTTCTGGAAATGATACTATTGATGGGAGAACTGCATATCTGCTTGAAGCAAAACCGAAAGAAGGAATAGAGGAAAGTATTTTAATCGACGAGATCAAAATCTGGGTTGATGGGGAAAGCTGGATGCCCCTGAAGTATGAAATTTACCAGGGCACGCAGAGAATAGAAATCGAGATCCAAGATTTAAAGATAAATACCGGAATACCGGATTCCGAATTCATATTTGACGTACCTGAAGGAGCAGAAGTGGTCACAATGAATTTTGAAGATCTGCTTAACAAAAATAGATCTGAGGAACGAATAAAGGTGCCTGATGAAGGAGGGAAAGAGACAACCATGGTTGCTGTTATCTGAATAGATATCATATGCGATCTAATTCTTATGAACATAAATGGAAGGTTACGCCTCAATATATCCTTCCTCTCAAAGATACATAAAACCGGAAAGCTGAAAGTTCAAAGTCTATGGAGAGTCAGTCAGTGGAACCGAAGATAATACAATAGAAAAAGCAGCGCAAAGTAACATAAAAAAGAATCAAACAGATGAAAACAAATATGAGTCAAAGAGTATATTAAATCCCGCCCGAAGGCGGAACTTGAAGTTACTCTACTTGGAATTACTCTGCTGCCGGAGCTTCTTCTGCGGTTTCGAGGCCGAGAAGGGCTTTTATGGACTTGCTTCCGTATTCTACTACTTTGGCATTGACCTGTACGATATCAGGAGCGATTTCCTTGCCGCGCATCATCTTTCTCCTGCGCTGTCCAGGGAGCTTTGGAGTATACCCGACACCTGTTGCGGTCAGGATCCTCTGTCTCCTGGGACCGGGGAGGTCCGGCTTCATAACGAAACCGCTGCCGTCACAGCCGCCAGTGATCTGGACTTTGTAACCGGCAAGCCCGAAAATGGCACCGTCAACAACGTCCCCTATTGACTTTCCGATTAATGCGTTTGCTTCAGCATCCTTAATATCGATCTGGTAAGCACGCGCTTGTTTTGGGTCAGAAACTACAACTTTGAAATTTGCCATGTGAAATCCTCCAATCAGTTTTATCTGTAATTATTGCCTTACCTTACTTTTTTATCTGAATTTTACCTGAATGTGTTATCCGAATCAGTATCTTACCTTTTACCTGACTCTTTCCGAATTCCCGCTTTTGCCTGACATTATGCTGCTATCTGCATATCAGCTTTTACTTTGCCCAGAAAGGATTGCCTTTCCTTTTGAGTGTCAGGAAGATGTCGAGAGTTTCCTTTTCGTCGGTTGAAAGGGAATCATAGATTTCGTGCTCAAGAACTTTGGCATGCCTCTCAGGTACATTAACATAGAGCACGTCTTCTTCTTTGATCTGCCTGCCTACGGTTGCACCTTCGATTGCCATTGCAACCTCTTTGCCTATCTTTGCAGAAGAAATATTTTCCCCTTCGGACTGCAGACCCTTGATTTTGCCCACAACGTTTCCGTTCTCAAGCATAACGTCTGCATTTGTCCTGACAACTCCTCCAAGCACCCTTACCCCGACGACGGCGGGTTTGCTCTGCCGGAAAACACATCCGGGAAGGATCTTAAACTTGCCGGGGCGGATTATTGTTTCGAAAATCTTCTTCTCAGCCTGTTCCTGCTGTTCCTTTACGTACTTCTGGTAATCTTCAACCAGGCGGTAGATCACGTCACTTGTGAATACCTTTACATTGCTTTCCTGCAGGAAGTCTCTGGCATCAGGGTGGACTTTGACACTGAAACCTATAAGCACAGAGTAAAGAGGGTCTTCAACTGTCGAAGCCTCAACCGCGTCCCTGTGAGAGATGTCTCCTACTTCAGCTTTCCTTATAGGGACATTATCTTTCTTGAACTCGTGGACAAGGGCTTCAAGGGAACCGAGGGTATCTGCTTTAATCATGATCCCGACTGAGCCCGTATCAATCCTGACTTCATCGATCTCTGACTTTACCTGGGCTATAATCTCATCGAGGATTTCCTCTGTTGCAACCCTTATAGGAGAACCTGCAAGTGCACTTTCAAGTCCCGGAGCCGATATTTTCACACCAGCTGCAGCAGTTACCTTATTCACCTGCTGGAACTTGCTCTCGTAACGGATTTCGGAAAGCTCTCTGGGCTTTAAAAGAGCTCTTACCTTTGTCTGGATAGGCTCGCCAAGGCTTCCGATAACAACCGTATCTCCTTTCTTCAATGTTCCGTCGTAAAGGATAATGTCAAGGGTTGCTCCAAGACCCTTTTCTTCCTTTACTTCAAGGACAGTTCCGACTCCCGGCCCTTTGGCACTGTACTGCAGGTTTGCCTCAAGGAACTTCTGAGCAAGACCCAAAAGCACCATAAGGACATCAGGGATGCCTTCTCCTGTAACAGCACTTACAGGGACCACACCAAGGGTTTTCTGGAAGTTTGTGACCCGATCGTAGCGTTCTGCGGCAAAGCCCTGGTTGTAGAGTTCACCTATAACCTCGTAGAGTTTTGTTTCGAGCCGCGCCTGGACATCACTGGACTGTTTTTTGAAAGTAGCAGCAAAAGGAAGATCTCTCTGTGAAACCCAGCCGCCGATCCTGTCGATTTTATTGGCAACAACAACAAAAGGAGTTTTAAACCTTTTCAGGATCTGCAGGCTCTCGTAGGTCTGGGGTTTGAAGCCTTCATTTATGTCAACAACCACAATAGCAAGGTCGGCAAGGGCACCTCCTCTGCTTCTGAGGGTTGTAAAAGCGTGGTGTCCCGGAGTATCAATAAAAAGCAGTCCTGGTACCATGAAGCGGTCCCTGAGCCTGGGGTCTCCGAGTTTATTGACAATCACGTCTATAGGGACTTCGGTTGCCCCGATATGCTGGGTGATAGCCCCGGCTTCTCCACTGACAATTGCAGTACCCCTGATCTTGTCAAGCAGAGTGGTTTTTCCGTGGTCAACGTGCCCCATCACGCAGACTATAGGAGTCCTTAGATTTTTCTTGTCAGCCATATACAGAACCTCTCTCATTCCCGCGTCTTATTTGCTGCAGGTCCAGAAGGGTCCGGGTTTTTCCCGGAAGGACCCATTTACAGGTAACGGATGAGTGAAAGCCCGGATCGCGCCCGAAAGTATTCAAAACACGAAAAGGCTCTCTTGTACCTGCATTACTCGTACAGACAGACCTCATCGACTCTGGAATACTTCGCGATTTCGGAGTCCTTAAAGTGAATTGCAATTTCTCTTGCTGCAGCGTCTGGAGAATCAGAGGCATGAACCACATTCCTTCCCACATCCAGAGCAAAGTCTCCGCGGATGGTTCCGGGAGCGGCATCCACAGGGTTTGTAGCCCCGTTTATTGCTCTCATAACCTTAACTGCATCCTTTCCTGCAACTACCATTGAGACTGAAGGACCTGAGGTAATGAATTCGATAAGGGAAGGGAAAAATGGCCTTGCTGCATGTTCACCATAGTGTTCTTTCGCAGTAGCTTCGGCAATAACATTCATTCTGAGGGCTACAATCTTCAAGCCTCTCTTTTCGATCCTGGAAATTACCTCTCCGACCAGCCCGCGCTGGACTCCGTCAGGCTTTACCATCACGTATGTCTGTTCCATATGCACACCTTCTGTATTCGAACTAACAGGCATTTATGCTTTT
>WPCI01475098.1_pt1 | contig 14328 bp, 12 predicted proteins | sample 5399871 | NCBI WGS metagenome assembly WPCI01 (sample SAMN12869469, study PRJNA574797) | sludge metagenome | isolation source: wastewater treatment of pH7 | place: China:Beijing | collected 2019-05-20
GTTAAGATTACGCATTCCTCCCGCCACTAAAGTAACGGGAATCCTGCTTAAAGCTCTTGAACGGGGCTTCAGTATTCGTGAGCAAGATCCACTAAAACAAGGATTGAAACTGCTCTTGCCAATATTCTTAAAAACGTTATCGTGTATTCGTGAGCTAGATCCACTAAAACAAGGATTGAAACTGGGCCTTTGCGATCTCGCTATACTGGCTTATATTAAATTCGTGAGCAAGATCCACTAAAACAAGGATTGAAACTCTCCTCTTGCATTTCTGTCTCCTATTTTTTGGCAATTCGTGAGCAAGATCCACTAAAACAAGGATTGAAACTGCAATGTCGGGGACCAATCCAGGTCAGCCTCGGTATTCGTGAGCAAGATCCACTAAAACAAGGATTGAAACAGAATTTCAATTTCCCTCTTTGCTGCGCTGCCTCCTATTCGTGAGCAAGATCCACTAAAACAAGGATTGAAACAGGTGTTTCGATGGCTCTGTGTTCGATTGCTGACGATTCGTGAGCAAGATCCACTAAAACAAGGATTGAAACCAACAATAGAATCGTGCGCCCTGGCCACGAGGGGGATTCGTGAGCAAGATCCACTAAAACAAGGATTGAAACCATTATTCCAGGTGAATGTCATATTTCCATTTGTAATTCGTGAGCAAGATCCACTAAAACAAGGATTGAAACCTCATTGTTCCCACGCTCCTGTTTTGGCGTTATATATTCGTGAGCAAGATCCACTAAAACAAGGATTGAAACCATTCCATTTGTTTCCATCCATATCTGTTAATGTATTCGTGAGCAAGATCCACTAAAACAAGGATTGAAACAAAACCTTAAAGACTTAGTAGAAAAGTCAAAAATATTCGTGAGCAAGATCCACTAAAACAAGGATTGAAACTTAGCTTGCCATATGCTCTGGCTATTTTTCTTTCCTCATTCGTGAGCAAGATCCACTAAAACAAGGATTGAAACCTGCGTAAGGCTCTCTAAGATACAAGCATATTCCATTCGTGAGCAAGATCCACTAAAACAAGGATTGAAACCCTGATGTTAGTCTTAAAGTTCGGAGCCACCAACAATTCGTGAGCAAGATCCACTAAAACAAGGATTGAAACTCTTGTATCCTATTTCAGTAGCAATTGCCTTATAGATTCGTGAGCAAGATCCACTAAAACAAGGATTGAAACAGCTTAAGCTCAGGCGAAGAGCAACTGGTAAGAATGATTCGTGAGCAAGATCCACTAAAACAAGGATTGAAACTGGAGATGGGAACCGGAAAGACAAGGACAGCAATCGAATTCGTGAGCAAGATCCACTAAAACAAGGATTGAAACTTACGTGATAGATGGGAATCAAACAACCGAGATCAATTCGTGAGCAAGATCCACTAAAACAAGGATTGAAACGGGTTTGTAATGATGTTGTAAAAGATATGCAAAGTATTCGTGAGCAAGATCCACTAAAACAAGGATTGAAACTTACAGTCTTTGTTTCCGGCTCTGCCTCTCCGTTCAATTCGTGAGCAAGATCCACTAAAACAAGGATTGAAACAGAAGAAATGCCCGTACACAGACAGAGGGGGTCATTATTCGTGAGCAAGATCCACTAAAACAAGGATTGAAACTTCATTTCAACCTTCTTGATATGGGTTTTTGGGCTAATTCGTGAGCAAGATCCACTAAAACAAGGATTGAAACCTGCCTGCATCTGCGCAAGCCAGGCAAAGCCCATCTTTTTAAAGACTTTGAGAAATTCGTGAGCAAGATCCACTAAAACAAGGATTGAAACTGGCGGAAAGGAGTCAAACACAGTCTGTCGAGCAATTCGTGAGCAAGATCCACTAAAACAAGGATTGAAACTTTTGATTATTTTTATCAACTATAGCAATTATTTGATTCGTGAGCAAGATCCACTAAAACAAGGATTGAAACATATTCTGGAGTTGTGGGGTAGATCTTGTAGGGTGATTCGTGAGCAAGATCCACTAAAACAAGGATTGAAACTCCGTTGTTATAACATTATCACCAACTTTAAACATGATTCGTGAGCAAGATCCACTAAAACAAGGATTGAAACTCAAAAACATACCACTGCTCTGCTCTCGAATACCATGAATTCGTGAGCAAGATCCACTAAAACAAGGATTGAAACGAAGAAGAGAACGAAGGGAGATCATGCGATAACCAATTCGTGAGCAAGATCCACTAAAACAAGGATTGAAACTTGCGTCTTTTCCTTTTTCAAGAGTCGAGAGAAATTCGTGAGCAAGATCCACTAAAACAAGGATTGAAACGGTAAGCTTGAGCCGCATCAATCTCAGACATCACAATTCGTGAGCAAGATCCACTAAAACAAGGATTGAAACATCCCAAACTCCGCTACTTGCTTAGCTTTTCTCAAATTCGTGAGCAAGATCCACTAAAACAAGGATTGAAACTCAAAAGATATTGAGAAACAACTTTCCCCGTTTCTCCAGTCGAGAAGTAGCTTCCACTAAAACAAGGATTGAAACGCCAAAACAGAAATTGCTAGCATTAATCCTATCATTAGGTCGAGAAGTAGCTTCCACTAAAACAGGGATTGAAACATTGTTTGAGTTACGGAGGCTTTTGTTTTTTTACCGTCGAGAGGTAGCTTCCACGAAAACAAGGATTGAGACAGGTATACCCGGTGTTCCTGAACTTTTTTGAAAAAATCTCCAAAAAACAATATCAATAACTCTAATTCGGAAAAAATCCGAATTCTTCGCGGCTAAGTATATCAGACTCTGTAGCTGACTGAAAATTAAGAACAATTCTACGGAGGTGCCTGATATACAGAACAAAAGTCTAGCCGAGATTCAACTGAAACTGTACAACAAAGCGAAGAGGAACCCACAAAAACGGTTCAGTAAGCTTAAAAAGCTGCTTTTGAAAGAAGAGATCCTCTACACAGCCTGGAAAAACCTGAACAGGAACACAAAAAGCACTGGTTTTGATTCTTTAACTGTCCAGCAGGTAGAGGCTTCAGGGATTGACAAATTCATCAGGTCAGTAAAAAAGGAGCTTGGAAATGGACAGTACACTGCTGATGAAGTAAAAAGGATAGAAGTCCCAAAACGAAACGGGGAGACAAGGCAGCTTGGAATCCTGACCTTAAAAGACCGGCTTGTACAGGGAGCTGTAAAACTCGTCCTTGAGCCTATTTTTGAAGCTGATTTTGAAAACTGCTCCTACGGCTACCGGGCGTACAGGTCTGCAAAACTTGCCAGCCTTGAAGTATACAAATGGCTCGAAGCCGGGAGTAGACATTATTTGAAAGGAGATATAGAGGACTGTTTTGACAGCATCCCCCATGAAAAGCTCATGAAGGTCCTTAAAACAAGGATTGAAGACAAACTGATACTTTCCCTTGTCCAGGACTGGCTCAAGAAAGGCTCACAGGCAAGCGGTTCCGGGAAAAATTCTGGAAAAGGGCTGCTTCAGGGTGGGATAATCTCTCCGCTTCTTGTAAACTTCTACCTGGACCAGTTCGATAACCACTGGGCTGAAATCGGGCTCAAGAATGTTGAAGGGGAATCAATTGAGCACCTTGTCCGTTTTGCAGATGATTTCGTGGTCCTTTCAAAAGAATGGATCAACCCGGACAGAGTTGAAGCAGTTATGGCGGAATTAGGCCTTAAATTAAACAAAGAAAAAACCTATGTCGGAAATGCCGCAAATGGGTTTGAATTCGTGGGTTTTTACTTTGAGGAAATTGAAGAGGAAAACGGGGCTGGGAGCATTATAAGAGTTATGCCTACCGAAGGGTCTATTGAGAAGGTAGTCGAGAGTATTGAAAGTATTGGAAGTAATGGAGATGTATATAATATAAATAGCATAGAAAGTCAAGGAAAACACGTAGTTAGCGATAAAAACAAGGTTCAGGCGCTGGATGATGTAATAAAAAATATTTATGATGTCGTTAATCCCTGGGTGAGCTATTACAGGCATACGGATTATGCTGCCGGGCTTGAAAGAATTGAACAATGTTTTAATGAAAAAATTAAAGAATGTATTTAAATATATATCCGGTTTATATTTATTTAGAAAACTTATTCGATTAATATGATAAGCTATTTATCTTATAACAAAAAACAATAAAATTTAAAAAATGTATTTGTAAAAAATTCTTTATAGATTTTATGAGTCCAGGGAATATTAAGCTCAAAACCCTTGAAATGACCTTTGAAGGCTCAGGGGAATTCAGGGGAGATGCAAATCAGATCCGTGGTTTCTTTGCGTCAAAATTCAATGAATACGACCTTCTCCACAACCACAATACCGACAGGTTTTGTTACCGCTACCCTCTTGTGCAGTACAAAGTTCTTGACAGGATTCCTCTCGTGGTCGGTGTAAATGAAGGCGCAGAAATCTTGAAAGGTTTATTTGACAAATTTGATACGGTCACTCTTCCTTACGAAAACTTTGAAATCACTGAAAGGTCCATGAGGATCAAAAAACAGGACTTTGGGCTTACAAAAAGCATTTACTTTTACGAATTCCTAACCCCCTGGCTTGCCCTTAATAAAGAGAATGAGGAAAAATTTCTTGAGACCAGAAACCCCGAAGAGCAAAAGGAAATGCTAAGAAAGACCCTGGCAGGAAATTTGCTCTCGATGTCAAAGACTTTTGGATATACGGTTCCTGATACCATAAAATGTGATGTAGATATGGAGCTCAGGCTTTCAAAGTACAAAAAAATGGATTTTACTTCGTTTACAGGTGGATTTATAGCTAATTTTTTGATTCCGGATTTCATGGGGGTAGGAAAAGGGGTTGCGAAGGGGTTTGGGACTGTGAGGAAAATTCAATTTTGATTGGAAAATACGATACTGAAAGAAATGGAGGTAATACATCTTGAATGAAATTAAAATAAATGAAGATGAATTAAAAGGATTCGACGAGTATAGAAGTGAAAACTTAGTTTTACTGGTTGGTACAAATCCTTTACCAAATTATGTTGCTTATCATTTGCTATCTATGCCTTCATCCCCAACATCTCACATATTTTTTGTCTGTACGAAAACAACTGACACAATAGCTGATAACCTTATAAATGTACTTAAAATTGGGCACGATAAATGGACTAAAATTCAAGTGAATGAATCGAATGGTAAGGATATATATTCAAAAATAAGTGATAAGTTAAAAGGTAAACAAAAAATTGGCCTAAATTACACAGGTGGAACAAAAACTATGGCTGTCCATGCATATCGGGCAGTTGAAGCAGTAGATCCAGACTCTGTTTTTAGTTACCTTGATGCTCGTAGACTGGAATTGGTTATTGATAAAAAAGACTGTTTAACTAAGAGAGTTCCTATAAATACATCTGTTAAACCTAAAATTAAAGAATTGTTTCAATTACACGGGTATTCTGTAAATTCTAATGGGCATATCTTCATGCCCGAGATGTGCAAGATTTTAGGAAATAATCTTTATGAAGATTTTAGTAAATGGTGTAAAGAAAATTTAAGAGCCAATTCCCCCAAGATGTTAAACAAACCAAAACTTAGAAATGTTATTCTACCAGTTAATCCACCTTTTGAAGATCTGGTTATTTTTTGGGATGGTTGCAGTACTTTAGGTGAACTGGCAAACAAATGGAATAAAAAAGTTGACGATTTGGCTAAGTGGTTAGAAGGTAAATGGTTAGAGGATTATACATTATTGTCCTTTCAGCAAGTCTCTGATGAGTGTGATATTCATGATTCTATTTTGGGAGCTCAGTTTAATAACAATAAATTTGAGCTGGATGTAGCTGTCTTAAAAGGATATGAATTATTTGTAGCTTCTTGTACAACCGCAGATAAAAAAGGGCTTGTTAAACAAAAATTGTTTGAAGCTTATGTTCGAGGTCAGCAGTTAGGAGGGGATGAAGCAAAAATAGGGGTAGTGTGTTTTGCATCCGAAACAAGTTCTGATGCAAGTCCTGAAATAATCCTAAAAGAAATCGAAGAAGAGTGGTATTTGGAAAACAAGTTTCGAGTTTTTGGGGCAGAACAAATTCCAGAACTTTCCTTACGCCTGAAAGAATGGTTGAACTCAAAATAAGAAGGTTTTTTCATGCAAGAATTTACAGTAACAGCCATAGATACAGTTGGGATTCAGGGATATATTTTTGGAAGTAATAATCTGAAACAAAATGTTGGTGCTTCTGGATTAGTTCATTTTGTTACACATGAATTAGTTTATGACGAACTAATAAAAATTGGCAATTCTAACATAGAAAGAATTGATGCCGAGTTAAAATATAAGATTGAATATACTAAAATAATTGAAAGAGATGGTCTGAACTCAGAACTAATATATTCCGGGGGAGGAAACACAGTAATTTTATTCAAAAACAAGGATCTTGCTAAAGAATTTACAAAATCATACACTAAAAAAGTTCTTCTAAAAGCGCCCGGTTTGCAACTAATTATTGCTCATAGCAACTTCGAATGGGACAAAAACGATTTAGAAAAAAAAGTAAGGGAAACAATTAATCAAAAAATTGCACAAAAAAAATCCAACCACGTTAACTCATCTTCACCTTCTGGAATTGGAGTAAATGCCGATTGCCAATACACAGGTCTACCAGCTTCAGAAACTATACAAGATGATGAAAAAGAAATTAGGATTTCAAGAGAAGTTTCTTCCAAACTGAGTTTTTTCCCTGCTGCTAATTATCGGCTTTTCGATAACTTTCTCAATAAAGATGAAAAAGACACTGATATAGATTTTGTATATAATACTGATGAATTCGGTTCAAAAAATGAGTCTAGCTACATGGCTGTTGTTCATGTAGATGGAAACGGAATGGGAAAGCGAATCAAAAAATATTCAGAAGAACATGGAAATGATAATCGTGAATACATTAATTCCATTCGTTCTCTTTCAAATTCTATTAAAGAAACAAGTGATAAAGCTGTAAGAACTGCAATCTCTAAGTTGCTTGAATCTAGAGAATACAAAGATGGAAAATGTAAAATTGGGGGCATTGTAGAGTTCCAAAATAAATTACCTTTTCGCCCGATAATCTACGGCGGCGATGATATAACTTTTGTTTGTGATGGCAGATTGGGGTTAACCCTCTCTGAATTTCTATTAAGGCAATTGACAGCCGAAGATAATAAGTTAAGTGATGGATATCCTATTTCTGCTAGAGCTGGAATAGCCATTGTAAAAACTCATTATCCATTTTACCAGGCTATTAAACTGGCAAACAATTTAGCAGAATCAGCTAAATCACATATAAATAAAATAGAAGAAAGTTCTTTTCCTGCAAAAGGAAAAGTTTCTGCCATAGACTGGCACTTTGCATCTGGTGGAGTGGTTGAAAGCATTGATAATATTAGAAGACGAGAATACACAGTCAAAGATGGTAAATTAAATATGAGACCATTAAGCCTTAGAGGATTGACAGAGACCGAATGGCGTACCTGGGAAACTTTTTCAGATATTATTTCAAAATTCAAGAGTAAAGAATGGGAGGGTAAACATAACAAAATCATGCGCCTTAGGGACGATTTACGTGATGGTCCACAAGCTGTTGAAAGATTCATAAAAATGTATAAAAATTCACTTCCTACAGAAGAACCCCTCCCAAAAATCAAAAATAACGAAAGGTCTGATAAAACAGGCTGGATTGCCGATAGATGTACCTGTTTTGATGCAATTGAAGCTTTGGATTTTTTTGTTCAGCTTGAAGGGGGAAGAAAATGAAAACATATTGGTTGAAGTTCACTACAAAAAGTGACTCAACTTTTGGGAAGGGAGATGGTTTAGCAGGATTAGTAGACGTAGAAGTAATGCATGATAAATATGGATTACCTTTTTTGAATGGGAGAACTTTGAAAGGTTTACTTCAAGAAGAGTGCGCAAACATCCTTTTTTCCTTGAAGGAACAAAATCTTAAAGTTGAGTTACTGGATGAATTTTATAAATCCGCACAACATCTTTTTGGAAATCCAGGTAGTAGTGATTCAGACAAATCTATTCTTCATATAAGTAATGCAACTCTCCCAGAAGATTTAAAAAAATTGATCGAATACGAGCTATCACGTAATAAAAAAATATGTAGTTCTGAGATACTTAATTCTTTGACTTCAATTCGCCGTCAAACTTCATTTGATGAAATTTCAGGAGCACCAAAAAAGAATTCTCTACGTTCAATGAGGGTCATACTTAGAAAAACACCATTTGAGGCGGAATTATCTTTTACAAAAGATCCTTCCGGTTTAGACTTACCCTTGCTAGCTGCCTGTGTGAAAGCTTTCAGGAAAGCTGGTACAGGTCGTAATCGTGGAAGGGGTAAACTTGTTTCTGTTCTTTGTGACGAAAATGGAACTAGTGAAAAGCACTTTGAGACATTTTGCGAGAAGGTGATGCTATGAAAGCATTAACTTTCAATGTACAGTTGTTAGAACCCTTATTGGTAAACGATGTGGGTGGAGGAGATCCAAACAGTGCAGTCGGATTTGAATTTATCCCCGGAAGTGTAATTAAAGGGGCATTAATAGGTAAATATTTACGAGGAAAACCGAAGAATTCAGTTGATGCAGAAGATTCTGAATTTAGAAAACTTTTTTTTGATGGAGAAACACTTTTTTTAAATGGTTATCCCTTAAATAAAGACGGTAGTCGTTCGTTACCCACTCCTCTTTCATGGCATTTTGAAAAAGATGATCCTAAAAAAAGAATACATGATCTTACCTCTGAAGATTATTTAAGTGAAGAAATGAATTTTTCTGAAAGAAACTGGAAAAAAGTTACTGAACCTTTTTGTAATTTGTTCGAAGACGACGAGGGAGAAGAAACTACTATATTATATCAGCCTTTAAATCAGGTTCAAATACATATTTTTCGTGCAAATAGGCAAAAAGAAACTGATAAAGAAAGTACAATTTTTCGTTATCAAGCACTGGAAGCAGGTCAAAATTTCTCCTGCGTTATATTAGTGAAAAATGAATCATCTTTTGAAAAGATTAAAGGTTTATTAGAAGAAAGAGGAAACTTTAATTTTGGTAAATCACATCTAGCAGGCTATGGACGTGTAAGGGTTTATAGCATAAAAGTTTCTGATGACTGGGAAGAATATTCTGCTGTCGGAGATGAAGATGACGACAAAGTTGTGATTACTCTTTTAAGTGATGCTATTATCCGCGACAAGAACACTGGAGCATACTGTACTAACATCAATTCTGTTCTGGGTATGAAATCGGGCTCTTCTAACTTTGTTGGCACGCGGGTAAGAGGAGGTTTCAATAGAACATGGAACCTGCCACTTCCTCAAGTTTTGGCTATTAAAGCGGGCAGTGTGTTTGTTTACAAAATAAATTCAGAACTGCTAAATCTATTAGAAACCCTCAAAATCACGGGGATAGGGGAAAAAAGAGAAGAAGGTTATGGAAGAATTGCTGTGAATTGGCATCGGGTAAATGAAATTAATACATTGGAAGATTCACTAAAATTACCCTCATTTACTAAAATCGAAGACCCAGACAGCCTATGTTTAGCTAAAAGAATTGTTGAAAGGATGACAAAAGAAAAGCTTGATCAAGCTTTAATTCAGGCAGCAAATGTGCTGGAAATAAAAGAAAATGCACCCAAAAAATCTCAACTGTCCCGTATGCGTGTAATAGTTCGCAGATCTTTGAAAGAAGATGATTTAAGCAAAGTTACCGAACACATTAGTAAAATGAAAGAGGCTGCTGAAAAACAGTTTCAAAATGCTCGGATTGAAAATAAATCACTGAAACAGTGGATTACAGAACTTATAGAAAACCCACATATTGTTTGGGAAACGCTTCAAACTCGTGAAGAAATGCCATCGTTAGGAGAAATAAAGCCGGAATTTAGTGATGAACTCGCTCGTGAATATGCCGCTCGTCTGATTGATTCTGTTCTGCACAAAGCATACAAGGAGGCAAAAGATGAATAATCCTCGCTGGTTGGAAAGTCGTGAAATTGTAGAAAGGATCATTATTCGTGGAAACCTCGTCTTGGAAACTCCTGCATATTTTGGTTCCGGTGACCATGATGAAATTGTGGGCATTTCATTAGATTTAGATCCTCTAGAAGGTCGGACTTTGCTAACAGGAGCATCTTTAGCTGGAGCTTTACGAAGTTACTTGCGAGAATGTGAACATGGGTTTGGAAAACAGGGGGACAAAAAATCCCTGTACATGAATCTTTTTGGCAATCATGAAAATGATGAAGGAGAGCAAAGTTTTCTTATCGTTAATGATTCTTTGGGTGAAAAACCAAAAATCGAATTAAGAGACGGGATAAAAATTGATGGTAAAACCCGAACTGCAAAAGATAAAGGTAAATTTGATTTTGAATTGATCGAAGCAGGTGCCTGTTTTCCTATTGAAATAGAATTACTTCTCCCCAGGGAAGAAAAAAGAAAAGAAAAACTGCTTCTTGGTCTTGCTATTGCTTTACGCGGATTGGAAAAAGGAGAAATTTCTTTAGGTTTCCGTAAACGAAGAGGTTTTGGTAGATGCAGGATAAAGGAGTGGAACGGGGTAAAAGGGTGGAACGTATGCAGGTATGACTTAACCACTCCCAAAGGATTGATTGATTGGTTGAATCTGGATAAAGGAGAGGAAAAGAGTGGGCAGAACATTTTAACTTTGTTAGGTATAAGTGAATCGGAATTGTTGGATAAAAGATGCATTTTCCAGATGGATGCTACTTTTTCTTTAGACGGTTCAATGATCATAAGGTCCGGGTATGATGAAGTAAATGCTCCTGACACAGTACACCTCCATTCAAAAAGAAATGATGAATCAGTTCCTGTTTTAAGTGGTACCAGTTTAGCAGGAGCACTGCGAGCAAGAGCTTTTCGCATAGCAAATACAATACAAAACAGTACAACAACCAGTAAAGATAATAAAAAAGCCAGAGAAATGATAAACAATTTGTTTGGCCCGGAAATTGAGAAGCCTGAAGACAAAGCTTTTGCAAGTAAACTAATAACGGCTGAGACAGAGATAATAAACCCCCTGAAGCTTGTACAGCAGCGTATCAAGATAGATCGTTTCACAGGCAGTTCTTTTCCTACCGCTCTTTTTGATGAACAACCAGTTTTTGAACAAAGTGGTACAAAAGTCAAATTAAAAGTGCAAATCCAAAAACCGGATAATGCTCAAATTGGGCTATTATTGCTCCTGCTGAAAGACCTCTGGACCAGAGACTTACCGCTGGGCGGTGAAGCAAGTATTGGAAGAGGACGCTTAATCGGGCAGGAAGCAGAATTATCCTACAAAATGGAAGGACCAAATTATCAAGAATGGAAATTAAAGCAAAAATATAACGGAAAACTCGAAATTGTTGGAGACAGGGAAAAACTTGAGGGTTTTGTAAACAATTTTGTAAGCAATTTCTCGGAGGAGATTCAGCATGATACCAGAGGTCTCAAAGCTAAAATGTGAAATAAATCCGAAAATCATTACTCCAGATTTTGAAGCTAATGTTCTGGGATGGTTGGAGAAGCAGGCTAAAGATTATGAGCTCAAATGGTTGCTGGTTCATGCTGATGATGGCGTAATATGGGGTGAATTAAGAAATGATAAGCTTCATCTCTCATCAGATTTGTTTGGACCTCAATTGAGAACCAAAACCCTTCTGATGGCAAGGCTGTTTGGTTTTAATGGTGAATTATTTCTCTGGAAAATTGACAATTGTATCTGGCAAGCTCGTTTAATTAAAGACCTGGAAGGGGATGAAAACGAGTACTTTGACGAAACCATGCTCTTGTGGGGAACTAAGTGTAAAAAGAGCAAGGATGGTTTTTACTTATGGGAACACGCATCAGAAGGATTACGTCATGCTCCACCAGTTAGTAAAAAAGAAGATTTGAAACTTAAAGTACGCCATTATATCGATTACGATGAAGATGGTCAAGCATACGTAAACTTTAGCAGATTGGTATTTCTGGGAGCAAATGTTAGAGGAGGGGTGGCTTAATGATTCCCGAGCATTCAAATCTTAAATCTAAAGACCGTATATCTCATGCACCTTATAATTTTATACCTTTACCTGAAAAGGTAGTAACTGTTGATAGTAACGTAGACCAAGACGCTTATAGTACGAATCAGGAAGAACATACCATCCATACCGGTTATATCGAATGTAAAATGACAACAGAAACCCCATTGTATATTCGTTGCCCTATGTCTACTTCTTTTTTCAGTGAACATGGAGATAAAAAGTTTTATGAACTGGATGTTGATCGAAAAAACGAACGTGCTCGATTTTTCCATCTGGAAAATAAAAACTGTCCTGTAATTCCTGGAAGTAGTTTACGTGGAATGGTGAGGACATTAGTCGAGATTGCAGGTTACGGAAAAATGCAGTGGGTATCGGATAAAAATCTTGTATATCGTGCTGTTGGAGATACAAGTAGTCTAGGCGATTATTATCGGACCAAATTATTAGGAAAAAATAAAATTAATGATACAGAGACCAATAAAGAGAATAAAAACAATGTAAAATATTTTTTTGATTACCCGTCAGCAAATGTTCGTGCTGGGTATTTGAAGAAAAAAGGATCCAATTGGTACATACAGCCAGCTCGTAAAATAAACGGTGAAACTTTTGTTCATATTGAATATAATGTTGCGCAGACTGTTAACTGTGGAAAACGTAATTTTAAACAAGGTTACAATAAAAAAGACATCGTTGAAATATTTATAAATCCTCCAAGAAACAGAGTAGTCCCTAAAAGATCAAATAAAAATTTAGCATTGGAACTTGCCGTTGTTCACGAGGAATCAGATATAAGCCAAAATAAAAAAGAAGGTTTTGAAAAAGCTGTAATTGTACGCAGTGGGCATATGGGGGGTAAAACAGAAAAACACATGCACTGTGCAATTTATGAGGCAGATCCTGATGAAGAATTGATTTTAATTCCTAATCAAATCCGGTCACTTTATTCGGAAGACAAAGATATTTCCCGTGGAATCCCAAGTCGCCCTTTAACTGAAGATGGAGATCCACTATTCTATCTTGTTGATGAAAATGAGAACCTAGTTTTTTTTGGTCCAACAATGATGTTTAGATTACCTTACGATGAATCAATAATTAGCTTTGTCCCAGAAGAATTGAGAAAAGAAGATGAAATTGATATCGCTGAAGCTATTTTTGGATACACTCATGAAAAGAATTCTTTGGCAGGAAGAATTTCCTTTACAGATGCGCGAGTAGAATCAGCCAAAGACGGGATATGGCTAACAAAAGAACCAATCCATCCAAAAATCCTCTCATCTCCTAAACCAACATGCTTCCAACACTATTTAGTTCAGGATTCGAAACAAAACCATAATCCTAACAACAAATTTGAATTAGCTCACTATGCCACACCTTCCAACGAAACTGTAATTCGTGGTCATAAAATGTATTGGAACCGAGGTGAAGTAGACTTAAAGGATATCAAAGAATTAGATGATGAAAATATTGAAAATTCTAAATCTCATACTAAAATTAGACCCATAAAGCCTGGAATAACTTTTTCATTCCGCATCTATTTTGAAAATCTAAGGGATTTTGAGCTTGGGGCTATCTTGTGGGTTCTAACAATCCCAGGTAAAAAAGAAACAGAGTATCGTCATAAACTAGGAATGGGAAAACCCTATGGTATGGGTACTGTAAAAATATTATCTGAACTTTATAAAACACAGAGGACTGAAAGATATCAAAAGTTATTTGAAAAAGATTCATGGTTTGAAGCTGTACAAAAGGTACCCGAAGAATCAAGGAACAGTTTGATTAAAACTTTTGAAGAATACGTATTGGTTCAGATAAAATATAATACCGAAGTTAACAGTTTCAGTGAAATTAAAAGAATAGAAATGCTTCTTAAGATGATGGAATGGGAAGAACCAAGCACCAAATTAACAGAATATCTGCAAATAAATGAATTTAGACAGCGGCCAGTATTGCCAGATCCATTAAACATACGATCTACCATGAAACAAAAAAATTAAGGTTTCTGGTAACTAAATATAGACATATATTATAAGACATATCTTTCTGCATGAACTGCCCAAGGTGTAAGAGTTCCAATCACAAAAAGAACGGTATAGTTTGTGGACGTCAACGATACAAATGACATGATTGTGGATATAACTATTCAGTAGAGATAAAATCAACTGCTAGCTCCACTTTTGTTACCCCAGATAGGTTCATATGACCCTTTCATCCATTTGTTATTGATTTTCAATATCCTTTTTATCATTTTTTTCTTTTTCGTATGACTTTATTATCTCTACATATTCTTGAACTACATATATGGGAAGTCCTGTAAAAAATGCCAT
>WPCI01025469.1_pt1 | contig 14307 bp, 7 predicted proteins | sample 5399871 | NCBI WGS metagenome assembly WPCI01 (sample SAMN12869469, study PRJNA574797) | sludge metagenome | isolation source: wastewater treatment of pH7 | place: China:Beijing | collected 2019-05-20
GTCGCCTCGTCGCCCGAATCCGGTACCCCGTATGGCCTGCCGGGGATGGTGCCTGGCTTCACAGCGACGCCGTCGACGAGTTCGGTCACCCTGAACTGGGATGCCGCTGCGCCGAACGGTTCACCTGTGCAGTTCTACAACGTGATCCTGTGGTCGGCACCAACCTCGGGGTCGATCGTGAACTCCACCATGGTCCCTGGGACCGACCGCACCACGACGTTCAGCGGTCTGGCGGCCGGGCCTCGCTACTTCACGATCGAGGCACTGAACGCTGCCGGCACCGGTCCCCGCACGCCAGATCGTGTCACCGCCATTGTCGGCGGCACGCCACCGGCCGCACCCCAGATCGATGAGGTGCAGGCCGCCGGCACGACCGTGGCAATCGACTGGACCTCGGGCGCGGCGGGTTCGTCACCAGTGGTCGGGTACCGCGTCAGGTACGTGAGCGACGACGGTGACATCGCGATGCTCGCCAGTTCGCCGAGTCCCGGTAACGAGGCAACGGTGACGCTGCCGTCGCTCGAGCCCTACCGCTTGGAGATCTACGAATACTCCAACGCGGGGGTCGGTGGGTCGACGACGATTCGCCCGCCCATGGTGTCAACTGGGACTGCGATCGTGAACCCTGAGGTGACTTCCGTTGACCTGGCCGGTGTGGCCAACGCCAACGGGTCGGCGACGGACCTCCGCTTCGAGATCTCGACCGTAGAGGCGGACCTCGGTTCTCCCGCATCTCGGGTGGCGGCCACGCCGTCCACAGATTCGTCCACCTCGGAGATCAACCTGAGAGTCGCTGACCACGGCATCGACCCAGGGACCACGTACTACTACCGCGCGGTTGCTGAATCGGGAGACATGATCACACGAGGCGAAACCCGGTCGTTCACCACCGATGTCATCGTGGACATCGCCGACCCAGCCAAGGGCTACGACGGCGAGCCGATCGACATATCGAAGACAACTGAACCAGCGGGGCTCTCGACCAGCGAGCAGTGGGTCGGAATCAACGGCACCTCGTATGGCCCGACGGGCGTTGCACCCGCGGAGGCCGGGGACTACCGGGTCACCGTGACGGTAACCACCCCGGGCTACAGCGGATCGAGGGTCTCCGAGGTCAGCATCTCCAGGGCATCGCAGACGGTCACGCTGGAAGGCATCGACCCCGATGCCACCGTCGGTGAGTCGTTCGACCTGGTCGCCAGCGCATCGACCGGTCTCACGACTGTGCTGTCGATCATCGAGGGCGGTGGAACGGTCTGCGAGCTCCGTGGCACCTCGCTGAAGATGAACGGAGAGGGTGACTGCGTCGTCGAAGCACGCCAGCCCGGGACCCGCAACCACGCTCCGGCATTCTCGGTGTTCAGGGTCGAGGTGTTGGCAGCGGACGAGGAGGCCCCGACGCCGCCCCCCGAGTCCACCGACGATCCGGGTGCCGACGAGGAAGTGGGTGCTGGCACCGGTGTGCCTGTTGGAGACTCGCCAAAGCCAGCGAACCAGTCCGGTGAGAAGCCGGCAACGCTCGCCTTCACCGGCATCTCGCTGCTGCGGGCGTTCCTGCCCGGCCTCGCTCTCACCGTTGGTGGTTTGTACCTGATCCTGGTCGAGAGTCAGAGGGGTCGTCGTAAGGTCAAGCGGACGCACTGACAGACGCAACACGCAAGCGAAGAACGCCTCGAAGGTCGACTCGGCGGCGAGTTGAGCCCGAAGGTCGGACTCGTCGAAGCCGGTGAGCCAGCAGATGACCTCGTCCAACTCGGCGGTGGTGCGCCCCTTGCGCTCGACCTTCGTCACGTAGAGCGGGTACACCGACGAGAACGGGGTAGCGAAGATGCGATGCACGCCTCGACGGTAGTGGCACGGTTCTGCTCGCGAGCGCCGTGGTCAGGGCTTCCAGCGGAGGATGGACGCAACGAGGTCGACGACGTCAGAGTCGCTGTCGAGGGGGAGTGCCGGACACGGCAGGCTCGTCAGCCACTCCTCGTGTACGGCCATGCTCCGCCCGGTGAAGTCGGGGTCGTCGTAACCCGCGGCCCACGCGAGGAAATGGCTCGGGCACTGCGGCCGTTCACCGTCGAACTTGGGCACCACAGACCAGCCAGGGGTCGCTGGTGCCCAAGCTCGACTCGGCAGCATGCAGCCGCACTCGACGCCCGCACGTCGACGGCACTGCGCGAGCAGCGTTGATCGCTGGTCAATCCTGGCTGAGGTCCGCCAGGAGGATCGACGCGATTGCTTCTTCATGGACGCCGCGACCCTGTTGCTGCATCGCAACGGCGAGGTCGGGGTCCCATGGTGTGGGCCCGACGGCGCTGGTGAGATCGGTCGTCGGCCCGGCCAGCGCTTCGGTGTAGTCGTGCGATGTCATGCGCCACGGCGTGGCGTCGACGCGGTTGATCAGGTGGTTGACGATGGCGATGCCACCAGCGTCGAGGTCGGCGTGCACGAGCAGTTCGCACCCATGCGACCGGAGGTGCGCGAGTAGTCGGCCGGTCACCGATGCCGGCATGCCGTCGGTGCAGATCAGCGGACGACAGCCCCGCCCCAGCTGATCCGCCGCGAGCACGACGATCGTCGGGTTCTCGCAGACCTGAACCCGCTCGATCACGTCGACGTCGAGTCCGAGGTCGGAGTCGAGCATGCGGTGGGTGATCCGAAGCGGCTGTCCGTGGGCACTGGCCGCAGCGAGGATCGATCCCGGCCGTCCGGGGAGCATGTAGGTGAGCGCCGAGCTGTTCACCTGATCCAGCTGGACGCCGAAGGACTGCCATGCGGCCCGCAGGTCGTCGGTTCCTGCGAGCGTGGTCATACCATCGGCCACCAACGCGCCGAGTGGACGTTCGGAGTCGAGCGCATGGGCGTCGCCGAACTCGGATGCGGCCACGACGGTGAGCGGGTGCGGTCGGCGGTCGCCGACGGTGCGGGACGCTGCGACGAGCTGGATCGTGTCGAGTGCCTCGACGAGGAGCCTGATGGGATCATCGGTCGCGACGCGGGTGATGCGACCTCGGCGTCGGAGCGAGTCGATCCAGTCGCTCACCCCGTCGATGTCGTTGGCCGGGTGCGCTGCTGCGGCTGACCAGAGCGCGGTGCGCGCTTCGAGGTCCGCTGCCCGGGCGGCGGGCCGATCGGCGATGGGCCCTGAGATCGCCTCGAGCGTTCCGAGGAGCCCGCCGTCGTGTCCGGCGCCGCTGAGCGCCGAGTCGAGGTGGTCGAGTCGGACGCGCAACTTGGGTTCGGCGGGACGTCGCTGCCCGAGCAGCGCGCAGATGGAGTCGAGCTCGGCTGCGTCGAGGTTGTCGAGCTCCATCGGCGACGAGGAGATGACACAGCCGTTGCGTTCGAGGCGGCGTCGCGCCGTGTGCCACAGGCGGGCGAGCTCGGGCCGGTCCAGCGGGTGGCCGGCAGGTTCGGTCGGGTTCACGGTTGCGTCATCGGGTCGTCGTCGATGCCGGCGGCCCAGTCGAAGCGTTGGGCGTGCACTCCGGGAAGCGGTGGCCGTCGCGTGAGGTCGTACAGCACGAGTGCGGGGACGGTGTCATAGAAGCCCCAGAACTCGTGGCTGGTCAGGAGCACGTCGAGGTCGAGCTGTGTGAGCAGGCCCATGAGTCGGGCGCGCATCTGGTCGTCGATGCCGACGAACGCCTCGTCGAGCGCGATGAGACGTGGACCGTCGACCGCTCCGGCCGAGTACTGAGCCGCAGCGGCGGCGAACAGCGGGAGGTGCAGCAGCGACGCGGCCTCACCTCCTGACAGGCCCTTGTAGAACTTGCGTGTCACCTTGTGTCGGGTCCCGTCGGAGAACCGTGCAAACAGCGTGAAGGCGTGCCACGACCGGTAGTTGAGGGCGGTGGTCAGCGTCTCTGCGAAGCTGCGCCCGGGGTCGCTCACCCGCAGGTCGGCGATGCGCTGCATGAAGAACTCGCGCAGCCCTTCCCTGCGCTCGGGGCCGAGCATCTCGGGTGCGGTCCGAAGCGCGCGCACCGCATCGGCCAGGCCCGCCTCATCGCTGGCGATCTCCCACTTGAGCTCGACGACCATCCCGCTCTCGGTGGGAGCGCTGGCCATCTCGGCGTTGATCCGGTGCTGGAACTCGTCGGCCTCGAGCAGCAGCGCCCGCAGCGACTCGCCGATCCGGGTCAGCAGGTGGGTCTCGAAGATCTCCCGCTCCTGTTGGGACAGCAGCTGCGCGGTTCGGTCGTGTTCCCCGCGCAGCTGGAGTGCCAGCGTCCCGATGGGGAGTTCGCCATCGGCGGTGCCGACACGCACGACATCGATGCCATCGACCTTCGGCATGCTCGGATCGTGTCCCGCTCGGAGCCCGTCGAGAAGGATCTCGCGGTGGGCCCGCTCCATCCGGTTGGTGGCGTCGTCGGTGGGCGGTGCGGTCTCGCTCATCACGAGTCGTGCAGCATCGAGCTCGCCAGAGCCGGGTCCGACGCCCTGGATGTCCAGGACCTCGGCGATCTCGGGCGCGCAGATGACCTGGAAGCCTTCGACCGTCGAGGCGGCATCATGAGCGGCGGCATCACGCCGGCTTGCGAGGCCCTCCAGCTGCTCCTCGAGCTTCACTGCATCCAACTCGGCCTGTCGCCGTTGATCACGAGCGGCATCGACGCGGTCGTCGGCTGCGGTGAGCTCGGCTTCAGCGTCAGCGAGCCGGGCGACGGCAGCGTCCGCATCTGTGCCCACGGTGGCGCGCAACTCCTCGAACCGCGCCAGTTCAGCGCTCGCCCGCGCAGCGTCGCCTGCCGCATCGGCTGCGTCGGTGGCCGCTTGTCGCTCCGCCTGCTCGAGCAACTGCTCGGACTCGCTCAGCTGTCGCCGTGCGACGCCGCAGGCGTCTTCTCTGCGTTCGACCTGCGTGCGCTGACCGTCGACTCGATGGAGTGCGTCGGCGATCTCCCGGAGGTCGGCTGTGGTGGTCGGAAGGCGCGCTACCACGGCGTGACGGTGCAGGTCGGTGCTCGCGGCCTCGGCGGCGGCGCTCGCCGCATCGGCTGCCCGCACTGCGTCTTCGTGGAGCTCGGCAGCCTGAGTTGCGAGGTCGCAGCGGCGACGGTGCTCGTCGAGGGCAGTCATCAGGGACGCGGTCGGGGGTTGCTGTGCTCGTAGTTTGCCCAGCCCCGATCGTCGCGCCTTGGTGTCGGCAGCTCGGGCGGTGCGCTCGTCGAGCTCGGTCTCGGCCTCGGCGATCTGATCGTCCAGCGCCGCGAGCCGCTCTGCTCGTCGACGTTCACGAGCCGCATGCCCGATGTAGCGGGCATCGTCGTGGAGGTAGCGGCCGGCGAGCGGTCCGAGCCGCCAGCGACCGTCGTTCCCGAGCTGCACGACATCGCTGTCGAGTGGGATCGCACGGAGCACCGCGCTGATGTGAGCGGCGTCGAGCCCTGCAGTCGGTGTCGGGTCGAGCACGTCCGCCAGCGTGGGACCGTCGGCGGTCGTGTTCTGCTGCGGCACGAGCGCGGCGTCGAGCGAGTCGTGGGGGAGTCCGGCTGCTGTGATGCGAGCGTCGAGCAGCCCAGCCGCGTCGAGCGCGGACTCCAGGCCAGCCCGATCGGCCTCGTCGAGCGCGTCGGCGAAGTCCACGCACATGTACAACGGCGCTCCGGCCGCCAGGTCGTCGGCCCCATCGGGACGAGTCGGCTTCGGTGGCGGACCTGGGTTGGGTTCCTCGGCGACCTGTCGTCGTTCGCCGACGAGGCTGGTCACTCGCTCCCGCTGATCGTCGGCAGCCGAGGTTGCGCGCTGGACGGCCACGGCCATCGCGGTGTCGACGTCACCGAGCCAGCTGTCAGCCCGGCGGAACCGGACGAGGTCGTCGTCCTCGAGGTTCTCGTCCTGCGGGGTGGTCTCCGCTGGTTCGAGCGCTTCGCTGCGCTCGCCTGCGGGGACTACGTCGGAGTTCGACACGTCGAGCGGTGTGGTCTCGGTCCGTACCCGTTCGACGAGCGCAACGACGTCGCCCCACCACGCCGTCCACAACTCGGCGAGCACGGTTCGCTCCTGCTCGACCCCTTCCGCTGCTCGGTCGCGCTCGCGTCCTGCTGTCTCGGCCCGTTGGCGACTGTCCTCCACGGTCTGGACGGCCACCTGGGCACGGGTCGCAGCTTGGGCGGATGCGTCTGCGAGCTCTTGGACGCGCCGAAGCTCGGTTCGACGTTCGGCCACCGCGGCGATCGCCCGGTCGTGGTCGAACGAGTCGGGCGGCAACCCGGTCTGAATCCCGGCGACGGCCGCCAGGTCGTTCCAGGTGCGGACAGCCTCGTCTCGCTCGGACTCGGCGCCCGTCAGGTCGGTCGCAGCTCCGTCCCGTCGGTTCGCTGCGATGACCGCCTCGTCTGCGCTGGCGTTGGCCCGTGCCGTCGACTTCTCCGAATGGAGCGCAGCGTTCTCCGCGGACTTGCGGACCTCGTCGAGCGCGGCGACGGACTTGTACGCGTCCGAGGACAGGATCGCGGTGATCCGGGCCTCGATCTGAGCCTTCGCTGTCGTCGCTGCGGCCAGGTGCCCCACGGCGACCGCCTCGGCAGTTCGTGCGGCATCGAGCCGGGTAGACGTCGTGCGCTGGTCGCGCTCCACCCGGCGCAGATCGTCGGCAGTCGACACCACAGCTTCTGCCCGTGCGCGTGCAGCTCCGATCAGATGCTCTCGGTACACGGGCAGGAATCGCTCGACGGCTTCGAGCGATGCAGTGAGCCCCTCCAACTCCTGTTGCATGGCATCGAGGTCGTCGAAGCTGTGCGCGACGTCGTCGATGAGCGAAGGGTCGAGCTCGCCCAGACCGGCCGACAGCGTCGCCGACAGGTGCTCGGTGTCGAGCTTGCCGGCGAGGTGCGGTCGACGCAGCGTCAACAGCAGGTCGACCAGGGAGCGGTAGCGGGCGGTCCCCAGGCCGAGCAGGCGGCGGTCGACCGCCTGGCGGTAGTCCTCGGCGGTGGTGAACACCGCAGCGTTGCCCAAGCGTTCGGCCAGCTGCCGGCGGCCGAGTGGAACGTCGCCCGCAGTGAGGTCGAACCCGTGGCCGACCCGCTCGCTGGTGACGAAGAACCAGACGTCGGCATCGCGGTGCACCGTTGCGGCGGCGCCGGCCCCGACCGTGCACCGCTCGTCGCCCCGCTCGAACTCCATCCACACGTAGCCGGTGCCGGATTGGTGCTGGTACCCGCCGCTCTCGGTGTCGTCGCGACCGAGCAGCAGCGACTTCATCGACCGAGCACCGCCCATCGGGTCCATGCGTGCGGCGCTCATCACTCCGTCGAGCAGGAACGGGAACAGCAGCGCGAGCGCGTTGGACTTGCCCGACCCGTTCCGGCCACGCAGCACCAGGCGGCCATCGCCGAAGTCGAAGGTCTGGTCGTCGTACTCCCAGACGTTGAGGATCCCGGCCCGTGACGGCTTCCAGCGCATCAGAACATCGCCTGCTGTTCAGAGGGGTCTGTCGGACCGGCCGCAGGCTTGGTCGCGGAGGAGATCGGCTCGGCCCGGTAGCGGTTGGCGACGGCACGAACCCGCCAACGCCGTGGGCCAGGTTCGACCAGTCCGAAGCGCTGGAGCACCGACTCCGCAGCCGTCCGCACCCGGTCGGGCTGCTCTCGTGCGTCCTTGCCGAGGCGTTCGCCGTGCTGGTCCAGGACCGCGGTCCACGCAGCGTCCACGTCGTCGGCCGCTACCAGACGGTCACCCGTCGGTGGCCCGACATCGGGTTGCGTGCAGGGCTCCACGCGCTCCTCGCCGATCTCGCCGTCAGGCTGGGTGTCATCGACGCAGTCGGCGGGTTCGATCGGCTCTGCTCGGTGCAGCAACTCGGTGAGCCACAGCAGCGCTGCGTGGGACACGTTGTCGCTGCCGGGGAACCGTGACCGGCCCATCGGGTGGATCGGATGCTCGATGAGCGCGATGCCCTCCCGGCGGAGCTCTATCTCACAGCCGGTGAGACGGCTGATGTTCTCCGCCTCGCGGCGACGGTTCCTCCATGCCAGTTCGAGCTCGTCGCCTCCGAGATCCCCGGCGACGACGACCGGCTGATCGACCATGCGTCGGTTCAGCAGGTGTCGCGCACGCCGCCGCCGTGCCTCGATGCCGCTCGGCAGGGGCTCAGTGACGAAGTCCTCGACCGACTTCACTGACCGCAAGATCGACGGCGTCGCCACCATGCACATCGCTGCTGCGTCGCGGTCGACGTCCCAGAGCACCTCGCCCTCCTGGAGCAGAGACTCCACGTCGCCGTCGCGCACCGCCAGCACCCCGACCTGCTCCAGGTGGCGCACGGCGTCGCGAAAGGCGCGACGTTGTGAGTACTCGGTCGTGTCGAGAGCGAGTCGCTCGTCGCCCCTGGCCAGGTTGGTGATGCGCCCGAGCAGTTCTGAAGCGACGACCTGGTGGCCGGGCTGCTCCAGCGCGGCCAAGGTCAGGCACAGATAGACGTAGCCCCATCGGCCCAGATGCCGGCCGTTGCGTTCGATGTACGCGCCTCTCGTGTCGGTGGTCGATGCTGGCCGGCGGAGGAGCCGGGCAGCGGACCTGCTCACATCGAGCCGGTAGCCGAGCTTCTGGCCGAACTCGTTGCGCAGGACGGTCTCCCAGCGGAGCACCAAGCGGAAGTCGTCGTCACGAGCGGTGAGCAGCGGTGATCGCAGGAGCGCTCTGGCGGCCCGCTGGAGCTCTGGCAGCTGGTGGGGCGCCAGGTGGACGGCGAGGCGGCTACTCATGCCGCAAGCACCTCGATCCTGCAGCGGTGCAGCACGAGCGAACCTGCAGGTGCGAGCAGCCGCGTGTCGTGGTCGGCCGACTCGATCCGCACGACGGCGTCGGTCGTCCGCACCGTGGCGGAGAACTCGGGTCCGAGATCTCGCGCAGCCAGCGCCTCGTCCAACAACCGTAGGAGCGTGGGCCACTCCTCAGAGCCGATCCGACTTCGGGACAGGTCGAGCGACACCAGCCGAGCGGCAGCGTCGGCCAGGCGCACGGCCTCAGCGGCTCGCTCCGCGCCGATCGTCGCCTTTGCTGCGGAGTAGTCGCGCCGCTTCGCCGTGGCTCCTCTCGCCGGTCGTCGTCCGTATGCCCGCAGCGACAGCGGGACATCGACCGGATCGACGTCCCACCAGCTCGCGAACGGGCCGTCGGACTCGACGTCGGGCACCGTGAGACCGAGGTGATCGACCGCACTCAAGCCGAACGCAGCGTCGAACAGGCTGTGAGCGTCGCCGTCGGATTCACACCGAGCGAACCAAGCGGCCATCTCGCGCAGCTCGCTTGCTCGATTGACCGGACGGGTGGCCTGCTCGGTCAACCGGCGCAGAAGGGTCAACAACTCGCGGATCGCGACTGTGGTGGCACCGGCGAGGGCGTCGACCTCGGACCGTGCCGCCCGCCCCGGCACGAACCAGTCGAGCATGCCGTCCCAACGTTGCTCCCAGTCCGAGCGCGGGCCGAACAAGCCGACCGAGTCGTCTCCCTCCACTGCCAACGTCAGCAGCGACGACCGATGCTCGGCGTCCATCGTCGACAACTGACCGGCGATGAGCGCCCGATTGCGGACGAGGTCGTCGTGGAAGCTCTGGAGATAGGCGATCAACTGGTCCTTGTAGAGCAGGAAGACGTGGTCCTCGAGCCGCTCTTCTCGGGCGATTCGGTTGATCGTGGCGTAGAACTCGCGGGCGTTCGCAGCGAGCTGCCCCAGCGCCAGGTCGAGGTCCCGCAACTGCAGGTACACCCCGGCGGCGTCCCTCTGGGCGATCGCAGTCGCGAGTTGATCCAGCGAGGTTCGTACCTGTCGGAACATCGTGCGCTGCAACGAACCCGCCTCGTCGCTCGCCCCCAGCACCGACTCGATCGCCTGCAAGGTCGCTGCGCCGATCGGCGTGAGCTCCCACAGCTCGTGACGACGGACGTACTCCTCGATGGAGCGGGCCCGGACCGACGGGTCCTGGACCCAGTCGACACAGCGCCACTCACGAAGCTGATCCAGCGATGCCCGCACCGCTCGCTCGTCCAGCTCGAGATGCTCGGTGTGGTCGAGCCGCGAGCTGATCTCGGAAGTGCGGAGCTGCAACCGGTAGGCCTGCGCCGCTTCCGCAAGGGCTGTCAGAACAGCGACGTGCAGCGCCGCGCTCTCACCCGTCGCGGCCCGAAGCGCGAGCAGCCGTTCCCGCTCCTCGCCGTCGAGCAGCCGATCCGCGAACGACGGCCGAGCCTCGCTGCTGATCCCTTCGACACTGGTCCCTTCGACGCTGTTCCCCTCGATCACCGGACCATGGTAGGGGTCTCGTCTGACAACCCTCGCTGCTCGCCGGAGCGAGTGTCACACCCCGCGTGCATCATCAGGTCGTGACCGGTGGTGTTGGCTGCCGGTCCGGCGATCTGGAGGAGTGCTGCACATGGGAGTGACCGTTGATGTGATCCCTCGTCTGCCGGGAGAGTCTTCCGAGGCCGCGATCGCCCGGATCTACGACGGTGGCATGGAGATCGTCCTCGACGTCGGGGCGCTCACCAGTTCGGTCGAGGAGATCGTGAGTGACGTCGAACCTGCGCCGGAGGGGGCGTTCGATGAGTGGCGCGCCGAGGTGCTGCGGCGTCTCTACGAGCTGTTCCCGGACTGGTGCTCTGAGGAGGAAGAGGGATTGCCGATCCTGTGGGCTCCGGGGTGCGAGTGGCAGGTCGAGTTCATCTCCGATGGCATCACGCTGCGGGCCAGGCGTTGCGACGCCCGGGAGCCCGGGCCGGGGCAGGCCGACCTGTTCGGGGCCTTCGTCGGGCTCCGTACGACCGTCCACTGGCCGGATGGCGGCTACGCGGACCTCGATGCTCCCGACGGCGTGGGTCCGGACGTCGGCTGAGCGATGAAGTGCGGTCCTCCTGTCGAGCCCGGTCACGTCGCTGGTCGGTCCGACATCGGTGCCTCGATCGTGACGCTGGGCATCAACCGGTCGAGCCAGCGCGGCATCCACCAGTTCCGGTCGCCGAGCAGCGCCATGGTGGCGGGAACCAGCACCATGCGGACCAGCGTCGCGTCGAGCAGCACAGCAAGGGCGAGTCCCAGTCCGAAGACCTTGATCTCGCGGATGTCCTCGAACACGAACGACCCGAAGACGACGACCATGATCGCGGCGGCGGCGGTGATGACCCGAGCCGTCGACGCCAAGCCATCCGCCACCGAGGTCGTGGAGTCGCCGGTGCGGTCGTACTCCTCGCGGATGCGGGACAGCATGAAGACCTCGTAGTCCATCGAGAGGCCGAACACGATGGCGAAGAGCATGAGCGGGATGAACGGGTTGATCGGTCCCGCCTCGATTCCCAGCAGCGCGTTGCCCCACCCCCACTGGAAGATGGCGACGACCACGCCGTAGGTGGCGGCGATGGAGAGCATGTTCATGACCACGGCCTTCAGCGGGACCAGCACCGAGCGGAACACCGCCATGAGGATCAGGAACGACACCCCGAGCACGCCTGCGAAGAACAGCGGCATGCGGTCCCCCAGGTACTCGGTGACGTCGATGTTGGTCGCAGCGCCGCCGGTGACGTGCACATCGAGCCCGGCGTCCGCCGCTGCGGGAACCGCCTCATCGCGCAGGGTTCGGACGAGGTCGGTGGTGGCTTCGTCCTGGGGTGCGGAGGTCGGGATGACGGTCATCAGGTAGGCCGCGGGGTCGGAGGGGTCGTCGGCGACGGGCGGGCTGACCGCAGCGACGCCCGGGGTCGAGCCCAGTCGCGAGTGCAACTCGTCGATGCCCTCTCCGTCCGAGCCCTCTCCGGCCGTCGCGGTGACGATCAACGGGCCGTTGAGGCCGTCGCCGAAGCCGTCGGCGAGCAGGTCGTACGCCTGACGGGTGTCGGATCCGTCGGGGAAGTTGCCCTCGTCGGTCCATCCCATGCGGATGCCGGCCAGCGGGGCGGCCAGGACGACCAGGACGGCCGCCGCCGACACTGCCCACAGGAGGGGGCGGCGTTGGATGGTCCGGCTCCAGCGGTGCGACAACGTCGACTCCACCGGTCGGGTGGTTCGGTGCGGGACCTCACGGTGCAGCTGGGGCACGCACCGGCTCGCGAGCAACGTCGTGACGGTCAGCACGACGCCGGCGATGGCGAGTGGGGCGACGCCGAGGCCGAGACCGAGGATGGCGAGCGATGCTGCGCCGGCAGCGATGAGGCCACGCCAGCGGGTCACCTCGAGTCGGTGGTCCGTCATGGCGATCAGCGCCGGCAGCAGCGTCATCGACGTGAACATCGTGGCCAGGACCGTCACCGACACGCCGACGCCCATGCCGGAGAGCATGCCGATGCCGACCAGCACCAGCCCGAGCATCGACACGACGACCGTGACGCCCGCGAGGCCGACGGCGCGACCGGCGGTGCTCATCGTGAGCACGATGGCGTCCCTCGGCGACGCCTCGGAGCGGACCGCTTCTCGGTACCGGGTCACGATGAAGAGGGCGTAGTCGATGCCGACGCCGAGCCCGACCATCATGCCGAGCAGCATCGTGTCCTCCGGCACGGTCGCCACCCGGGTGAGCAGGACGATCGATCCGATGCCGATGCTGACGCCGCCGAGCGCCACGGCGATGGGCAGTCCCATGGCGAGCACCGAGCCGAAGGCGACGACGAGCACGATGATCGCGAAGGCGATGCCGATCAACTCGCTCTGCGGAGGTTCGATCGCAGTGAGGTGCTGGCCGCCCGCCAGGACGTCGAGCCCGTCGATCGTCGGGCGTTCCTCGGTGATCAACCGGCCGATCTCGGCCGCTTGCGTGGCGTCGACATCGGCCGACAGGTTCACCTGCGCGAACGCCAGGCGACCTGCGAGGGGACCCGTCGCTGCGATCTGGCCCGCACCTTGGTCCGAGTAGGGCGAGATGATCGTCGCTCCCGGCGCTCGGGGCACGCCCTCACCGTCTGGGAAGCCTGCGTTCACGGAGCCGAAGAGATCCTCCATGGCAGCGACGACGGCTGGATCGTCGACACCCTGCTCGGCCCGGAACACGATGGTTCCTGACAGCCCACCGGCGCCGAGATCGGGGAAGTGCTGCTCCAGCACCGCGAAGCCCTCCTCGCTGTCGGACCCGGGCACCGCCGAGCTGTCGGCGAACGCGGGCCCGACCGCTCCGGCCGCGGCGATCACGACGACGAGCACGGCGAACCAGAGCCCGACGGCCGCTCGCCGATGGTCGAAGCACCATCCGCCGAGACGTCCGAGCGCAGCGTGTCGATCAGCGGATGCTCGTGGGTCGGGTCGGGCGGCGATCTGCGAGGTCGGCATCGAGCCATCCTCTGCATCTCGGATCGATCGCACATCAGGAACGTGGCCACTTCCGTGCCGACAGTTCGGCTGTGCACGAATCGTCCTTTCGGCCGGTTCGCCCCGGCAGCGGTTCCCTTACCCTTGCTCCGTGGTCCTCGACACCAGCCGTCGGCACCGGGCGGCACCACGGGCGGCAGATCCGCCCGGACCGACCTGGCGTGACTGGTCCTTCGTCGCCGTCGTGGTCGTCGTGGCAGTCGTCGAGACCATCGTCCGCGACCCGTTGGTCTGGCCCGCCACCTCGTTGGTCGTCACCGTGGCGGTCGCACTGCTCCTGCCGTGGCGACGAGTCCACCCGCTGCTTGCGCTCGTCGTCGCCTTCGGGACGATGAGCGCGGTCGACGTCGTGGCCCTCCTCCGTGGTGTGGAGTGGGAAGGGCTCCACACCGGGTTGTTCCTGCTCGTGTTCGCCTACACGCTCACGAGGTGGGCGTCGGTGCGGGAGGTCGGCATCGGACTCCTCGTGATGTCGGTCCCGCTGGTCCTCACCGCGGTCGGCGGCGCCCCGGCGGGCGACCTCATCGGCGGCGTCGTCGTGATCCTCCTGTCGTGCGCAGTCGGGTTCGCCGTCCGATATGCGGGCGAGCTCCGGGTCGAGGAGGTCGCGGGGCTGAGGTCGCTCGAACGCGAGGAGCTGGCCCGGGAGCTGCACGACACCGTTGCCCACCACGTCTCGGCGATCGCGGTGCGGGCCCAGGCCGGCCGGGTCGTCGGTGCGCGACGCCCCGAAGCGGCACTCGACGCGCTGTCGGTGATCGAGGAGGAGGCGGCCCGAGCGCTCGACGAGATGCGGTCGATGGTCGGGGCACTTCGCACCGACGGTCATGCAGAGCTGCGACCCCAGCAGGGCGTGCGCGACCTGCACCGGCTCGAGCAGCGCGGCGGTGCATCCGGCCCGTGTGTGGTCGTGACGGTCGCCGGCGAGGTGGACGACCTCCGGAACCCCGTCGATACCGCCTGCTACCGCGTCGCTCAGGAAGCGGTCACCAACGCGCTGCGCCACGCTCGCCAGG
>WPCI01293505.1_pt1 | contig 14272 bp, 22 predicted proteins | sample 5399871 | NCBI WGS metagenome assembly WPCI01 (sample SAMN12869469, study PRJNA574797) | sludge metagenome | isolation source: wastewater treatment of pH7 | place: China:Beijing | collected 2019-05-20
CTTCCTGTTGATTTCTGAAAAGAACATCATGGGTGTTGTCGAATAACGTGAAGAAGGTGCAATCATTAGAAGATGAGATTAACGAGTTTCTGGCGTACTGGGATTGTGAGCAGATGCAGTCATTCCTTCGTGATATTATGCCTTTGTGTGAGCTATATGACGTGGAGGATGAAACTGACTGGGTCAAGGATGCTGTTGGGGCGGATGACGAGCGCAACGTACGACTACTTAGAACTGTTTATCTTTTATCTCGTATAGCTGAGAACCATGCAGGAAAGCTTGCGATGGTACGGGTCGCACATAAGAATTTGTACAACCGGATGGAGGCAAATGGATGATTTCGAAAAGTGTTCTATTTGTACTCCAGAAGATCATGAAGGTTGGGCCTGTCGTTGTGAAGACAGAAACATAAGAGTTGCAAAAGAACGAAGAAAAAGAGGAATTAACTCATGGATAAAAAAATCAACAAAATCAAGCGAGAGTCTGAAAAAGTCACAAAAGACTTAAAGACTCTTAAGAAAGCAGACAAGAAACAAGATAAGATTGTCGCTAAAGCTAAAAAGATTGTTGCAAAGAAAGCTGTCAAAAAGAAATAGTCCTATAGTAGGGGTCTGGTCTTCCTGAGGAAACTTAGGTTTCGTAGGGCGTACGATGGATCGGATTTGGGAGCGCTGATGATCACAGTTGCTCCCCTTTTAACTTGGAGAGCTAATGAAATACGCGATGTTAACGACCGAAGTCTTGGACAAGATGTGTAAGTGTTTTGACTCGGTCCAAGAGATTATTGATTTTTGTGATACTATCGAAAACATCTCCGCAGAGCTTATCTTTTTAAAAAAACTTCGTGATCATTTGCCTAGTGATTCCGAACCTTCAATCAGAATGAAAGCAATTACTATGCTTACGCTTTTCGTACGGGATAACATTGAAATTTTGCGGAATTTGATTCAAGTATGTGAGGTGACGCATCTTGATGAAGAAAAGGTAAAGCGCATGATGGATAATGCCCGGGATAAAATTAATGATTTAAACTTAGATTTTCTGAATGACAAGCCTAATTGATTGAAGCTTCTCTTTAATTCATTTCTCATAATTTACATTCACATTTGACTATGAGCTTGAATGGCAGAGATTACAATTCCATATGGTTACGAACCTCGTGACTATCAAGAAAATATTTTAAATGCTTTAGATGATGGTATCCGGAACGCTTGTTGGATTGTCCATAGACGTGGTGGGAAAGACACGACGATGTGGAATTACATGATCAAGCGCGCGTATTTGGAGCCGGGGCAGTACTTTTATTTTCTCCCGACGTTTGCGCAGGCTAAGAAGGTGATTTGGGATGGTATGACGAACGATGGGAAAAGAATGCTCGATTACATTCCCAAGGAAATCATTGTAGGTAATCCCAATAACACAGAGATGAAAATATGGATAAAAGGCGCGCATGGAGAATCGCTCATTCAGTTGATAGGCGGGGACTCGTATGACAACGTAATGGGCACCAATCCTCGCGGCGTAGTCTTCAGCGAGTGGCCTTTGATGGACCCTATGTCGTATGAGTACATTAAGCCTATTCTTGCAGCTAACGGAGGCTGGGCAGCGTTCGTGTACACTCCACGGGGTAAAGGTAACCATGGATGGGACTTGGCGGAGGTCGCGAGGAAGAATCCCAAAGAGTGGTTTTTCGAGATTCTGACTGTTGAGAAGACTGGAGTGCTTTCTGAGGAACAGATAGAAAAAGAGCGACGCACAGGGATGCCGGAAGACCTTATCCAGCAAGAGTTTTACTGTAACTTTGACAGAGGCCAGGAGGGTTCTTACTATGGACGCCACATGGATGAAGTGCGAAAGAAAGGCCAGATTTGTCATGTTCCTTACGACCCTGCTGTGCCTGTCAGGACATACTGGGACCTGGGAATTGGCGACTCTACTGCTATATGGTTTGCACAATATGTAGGTAAAGAAGTTCATCTTATAAATTATTATGAGAATTCTGGTGAAGGGTTAGCTCACTATGTGCGAATTTTAGATGATTATCGCAGAGAAACTGGATGTGTATACGACCTTGCTGTTGCTCCACATGACATTCAAGCTCGGGAGTTGACAACAGGGACGACAAGACTTGAAACAGCTCGTCGGTTAGGGCTGAACTTCCGTGTTGCGCCAAAATTGAGCTTAGAGTCTGGGATAGAAGCTGTCCGTATGATTCTCTCAAGGTGCTGGTTTGATGAAAAGCGATGCGAACATGGTTTGAAGTGCTTGGAGAACTACCGCAAGTCTTACAATGAGAAGTTTCGTGTGTATGGGGATAAACCTTTTCACGATTATACGAGTCATGGATGTCTACACGGAAACGCATTGATAAGTACCTCTGAGGGGTTAAAGGCAATTAAAGACGTTAAGATAGGTGATTTTGTAATTACTCCGCTAGGTAAAAGAAAGATTATATGGTCTGGAAAAACCGCAGAAGTTAACGCGCTTGTGGAGATAACGACATCAAAAGGAAATAAGTTAATCTGTACCAAGTATCACAAAGTATTTGTTGAAGGAAAAGGGTTTACAAGATGCGATTCTTTGCGATACAATGATGTGTTAAGTAGTTTACATCATAAAGGTTTATGGAAAATCAGACACAGATTATCTGGCATGGGATCAAGTACAGGCTTCAAGGAGAGTTTTGGATATCCGAAGACGAATCACGAATCATGTTCAACGGTTATATCTACAGATGGGATGGCTTTTACTTCAGGCGCGGTGGCACTACAGGGATCAATCCCTATAGCGCGTTACATCGGGCAGTATGGGCATTTCATAAAGGGGAAATTCCTAAAGGTTATCACGTGCACCACAAAGATCATGATGGAAAAAACAATGACATCTCCAATCTTGAATTGCACAGTCCATCAGAGCACTCAAAGTATCATGGACGAAACAATCCATGGATTGGAAGTGAAGGAAATATCAAACAACTGCGAGAAAATAACGAGAAAGCAAAACTGTGGCATAAGTCTGAAGAAGGAAGAAAATGGCATAGTGAGCATGGAAAAGAAACTTGGGAAAAAAGAAAGACTGCAACAAAATCTTGCGTCATTTGCGAAAAGTCTTATGAGACATCTTTTCCTGACAGATCGAAATTCTGCTCAGGAACCTGTAAACAAAGACATTACAGGAAGTATTATTTTAGAAAAGAAAAACGTGTTTGTCAGGTGTGTAAATCACCTTTCGAAATTTATGAATATTCTTCGACGCGAACGTGTAGTAAGCCTTGCGCCTGTTCAATGTCAAACCACACAAAGCGTGTTCGATCTGACAGTTCAATCTGATGGGTGCTACTACGCACAAGGGTTTCTTGTTTCGAATTCTGATGCATTTCGTTATCTTGCCATAACTGAGAGTTCGTTTCGTCCTGATCGTGGTGTTGATGATGGTGATTATGATCGTATGCAGGGTCTTTGGGGGCCGAAAGTTTAGTTTTTATGCGTTCATCTAAACGATCTTCCATTGCTTCCATTTTGCGATATCCATCAATAAATCCATCGTGAATTAGATTAGATAAATATTGATTGGATACATCTGGAGTGGGTGTGGAAGGGGTATAAACAGGTTTAGGAGTAAGTTTTTCTTCGATTTGATCAAGTCTTGATAAGATAGCGCTTAATACAACAGAAGATAAATCTAGATGTTCCTGTGAAGGGGGTTTTGTAGATTTAGAGGGCTTCATCGATTTTAATATTCCTCAAGTTATGATGACGTACCTTAGCGAAAAGGTGAATTTGTGTGAAGGTTTAATTACTAAAGGCAAAGATTATGCGGATGTCACGACACTCAAGGTCTGTTAATCCTGTGTAATCGCCAGCACATAATCTAGGTAGTACATGTCTACAAAAGGCGTAAAAATATGTATCTTGAAGGTGATATCGCTGCCAAGGAGCATTGAGAATTTCATCGAGATAGGCAAAAGAGTGTGAGTAAAAGTCGGGATGGTCTCTAAGGGTATTTGCGGTGCTATCATGAGGTACACCTCTATGGGAAAAAACTCCATCGATACTACCTCGTACTGAGCCTAAAAAGCCGAAAAGTTCGTAGTGTCTGTCGTTAGGAATCAAGATATCATCGATCTCGATTTCTTGCCATTTTTCATCAAGTTTTCTTTCGAAGTGAAGATGGATATCTGTGCTCATAAATCTACTTTATTGGAATAAATGGAACAGCTCCTCCGGTTACATGCGGCAAGTTCCCGTCCCACTTCTGGACAGCTTGCCATTGAATTAGTTCAGGAGTGATAGACTTTGCCAACATAAGATTCGCATGAGCTTCGGACTCTGCCTGCAGTACTACGCAGCGTGCTTGGCCTTCAGCTTTGGCGATCTGTTTCTTGGCCTCTGCTTCGGCTTCTCTAAGTTCGTTTTCTCGCTGCTGTGCCCTTTGGTTAGCCTCGATCTTTGCGTTGAGCGCGGTGATCACGTTTAGAGGGAAATGGAACCTGCCGATGAGGTAGATGCGACTTAATTCAATGCCTATAGGGGCTAAGTCAGCGCGTACATGAGACTCTACATCCTCGAAGAATGAGGTCTTTCCAGAATAGAGGTCTTCGATTTTAGTACGACTAGCAGATTTATTGATAGCATCGCGAATATAATTCCGGATGAAAGTGTTAGTAATTTCGTCCATTCCCCGTCGATATCTCTGGAATATTGTAGGTATAGATTCAGGCCTGAGATGATAAGTGATACCAATATCTGCAGAAACAGCCATGCCTTCACTAGTCTGAAAGTTGAATTGTTCATGGTCCTCCCAAGTGTCGTTTTGTTCAAAGATAGGGAATTGATAGACACGTTTCCAAGGATTTATCCAGTGCATCCCGACATGTAGCTCTTTGGCCTCGACGCCTTTGTTGTCTCCGAGAAGGTCGACTACTACGCCAACATATCCGGGAGAGATCGTCTTTAGGCAGAAGAAACATGCAAGAATAAAAATAGTACAAATTCCAATGACAGAAATTAATGTTTTTTCTTTCTTTGAAATCATCTGCAACAGTCCTTTACGATTTGCGCGAGAATTTCGGCTTTCCATCTGTTTTGGTTTTGTTCTTTAGCTTCTTGAAAAAACTCTTCCGCTTCTTCAGCACGTTTCAAGAATTCTGGATCATTTGAGAAAAAAAGGCAAATGGTATCTAAAGCATCGTGAACTGGTTTTGGAAACTCTATCGCTCCGAAGTCTCCAGTTATAGGGCGATAGGTGTCTCGTTGTGCTAATAAAGCAAAGCGACGAGCGCAGGTATAGAACTCGTTTATTTTGTCTATGGCGGCCATGTTATTCCTTTCTTTTCTTTAAGTAAATTTCCTTCATCCAAATTAATATTTCTTCGAAATGTTTTTCATCACATGGACTTGCTGCACAACTTGCGGCGATAGAATTAGCAAAGCATATTATCATGTTTTGTGGCGTAAGATTGTGTTTCTCCATGAATTTTTGAGAAAATTTAGATAGTTCTTCGCATTGTTCTGGAGTCATGATGCTACAATCCTTATTTCGGGTCATTCCAGTTTTCATTTATACGATTAGCAAAAAATCTATGTTCATCCTCTTCGGTTAAACCATCTAAATGAACACCCGCTAAAGGAGAATGTGGGGGTCCTGTTAAATCCCATCCTGTACCCCAATCTCTAACAACTCTCATGTCATCTTGGGTATAATCACCCATTAAACACATTTGGAATCCATGGCAATATCCTTTACGATATCCTTGTTCATAACGACTTAATTTTGGTTTTTTATCCATTATTTCTTTTTCTTTAATGGCTAAATCTCTCATGTATTCGTTAAATTCTTTTCGATTGTAAATTTTACCATTCTCATGTTTGTAGAACTTATTGTCATCAACAAAGTTTTTAAATTCCATCTTTTATACCTAATTTATTTATTAACTGTAAAAATTCATTATTAAAGTTTGGTCCCCAATAAACGGAGTAAACATGAACCATACCAGGTTTCAAGAAGCCTATTCCCTTGTCGTCGACCAAAAATTCGAAACCATTATACATCTGGCCGTGTTTAAATCTACCTAAAATAGTTTCTTTGGTGCTCTTTTTTTCGACAGGATCATCAATCGTAAGCATTTTATCTTTAAATAGATCTGGGTTCTTTAAGAAATAGAGGAGTAGTTTGAGTCTACCAACTGGCCCTCCTTCGATCTTAGTGGTTGGATGATAGCAGTACTTAACCGCTGCGGCGACAGCGGGCTCGGTATGCTTCTTGGTAAGCTCAGCCTTTTGCCTATCAGACAGATCAATAGCTAAAGAAAGACATTTATAAATAAATTTATTGTTGTTGCCGCCGGCAGGCATTGCTTCCGCAGGAAGTGGTGGTGGTTCGGGATTCGCAATAATATTTGGTTCTTTCTTAATAGGTTCTTTCTTATGTCCGCCCAAATACGGCACCCCTGTCCGCCCATTTACTACACCCCCGTCCGCTATTTTACGGCACGTAGTAATATTTTTAAAGTGTTCGTGGTTCTCCTGCCATATGTCATTGATTGTGATATTGTCTGCGGTTTGCTCGTGATGATTATGCTTAGTTATTTCAATTAATGATTTACCACCAAGAATAGCAAAACCTCTAGACAAGTTTCTTTTTGATTTTGCGATTGTTTTATCTTTAAGTTTGCATTTCAGTTCTAATGCTCGGGTACCAACCCAACATGCGCCATGCTCGCCGGCTATCTTTCGATAAACTGAATAAAGGATTAAATCGCTTGTGCTAATCTCTCCAATTTCAAGCATATGAAAAAGGATGTTAGGGATCTCAGTTCTGAAATCTCTTGGGGCTTCGCGATGTATGATTCTTGATAGTTGTGACATAGGTCTTCCTTTTTTTTAGGTTTTTGTTGCCTAAAATCCAGGTGACCTATTATGATAAAGAGCATTATGAGGTTAAGGTCTGGTTGGTACCCGGGCTTTAGACAATCAGCCCATCACTCTACAACGGGTGGTGGGCTTTGTTTTTTAAACCACTCACCATATTCTCAATTCAGTTTCTTGTCAAAATGTTCTTATCACGGCAATAGCTCTTGCCTCGTAATTCAAAAAAAGATTAACTAAGGTCAATATTATCAAGTATTAACTTTAGTGACTGGATGCCAACAGATTACGACATAGTATCTGACTTTACGCAAGACTACAATCGCGCGTACATGCTTCTCAATACGTACTATGCAGAAGCTTATCGTGACGTCGGCTTCTATCTTGGAAATCAGTGGTCGCTTGAGCAAATGAAGTACCTGAATTCCGAAAGACGGAACAGTTTCACGTTCAACAAGTCTCGCAAGACTATCAACATGGTCTCAGGATACTTGTCAGCGAATCAGATGCAGAGTGTCGTCGTAGCCCGGGAGAACAGCAACCCGGAAACGGCAGATCAACTTACGGACTTATTGCACACGCAACTTGCCCCTAAAGGCTACCGTGCGATGAATAAAGCAAAACACAACAGTCTTGTGGCGGGTGTGAGCTGGCTTTCTCCATGGATGGACTATCGTAGCGACTATGTGAATGGTCGTGTTGAATTTCATTTAGACAATTGGAATGACGTAATCTGGGATCCTTTCAGTACACGTATGGACTTAGAAGACTGTACGTTTATTGCTCGAAGAAAGTACCTGAGCAAGGATGTAGTGAAATCGTTAGTTCCTGGGTGTGAGCGTGAAGTCGATGCAATGGGTTATGGAAACAGAGACGAAAAATTTACATACGAACCTTACGCTCGACAGTGGGGTCTCCAGGAGCTTTTAGCCTACAATGAATATTGGAAACAGCGATACAAAAAGGGATGGATTCTGGTCGACAGGAACACAGGTGATCAGAAACCTTGGAAAGGCGACAAACGACGCTTGGATATGTACCAACAGATGTTTCCGAATCTTGCCGTCATTGAAGGGTATTACAAAACCGTTGAGTACAATATTGTTGTCGAAAACCGTCTCCTCTATAGCGGAGAAGACCCTTGGGGAATTGGAGAGTATCCATTCGTCCCCTATTATTGCGTATTCGATCCATCCTATGACCTCTTTCAATGGAAAATTCAAGGACTTCAGCGATTGCTCCGCGATTCTAATGAAGAATACAACATGCGAAAGTCCAAACTCCTTGATATCATGGATTCACAAATTGGTAGCGGATGGAAAGCTAAATCCGGGGCAGTATCAAATCCTAAGTCATTATTCCAGACTGGACAAGGTAAGGTAATATTCTTCAATCCTGGATTCGAGATTGACGATGCTATGAGGATTGACCCTCCAGCATTACCTGAGAGTTTGTTTAAGCTTCAGGAATCTTTCGATGCAGACATTAAAGACTTTGTAGACCTTGGCGCACTTGGCAACGATCAGACAGATAGAATGAGCGCGATGTTGTTCAAGATGAAACAGTCTATGGCCATCATGCAGCTTGGTCCTATCATGGACAACTTTAAGGAAGCAGACTACTTGTTGAGCAAGAAAGTCTTGAAGATGATCCAGAAGTTTACACCTGAGAAAGTCGAGAGATTGATTAAGCAGGAACCTACGCCTGAGTTTCATAACAACAGCTTCTTGGAATACGACATAGACTTTACCGAGCTTCCGATGACAGATTACCAGAAGCAGTCGGCGTTTATGCAAGCCTGGTCGATGAAGATGGGCGGCATGGACGTTCCGGACGAGTTGTTGTGGGAGATGTCGCCGTACCCGATCAGCAAGAAGGGCAGACAGCTTATCGAACAGAGAGCACAGGCGGCGCAGGAAGCACAGAAACAGGAACAGGAAGACAAAGCTCAAGTCAATCAGTTACTTCAAGCCAAAGCCTTCACGGATATTTCGCTTGGGGAAGAGCGGCTTAGCAGAATTAAGTACGATGCCGCGTTGTCAGAAGAGCGACTTGCAGCAGCACAGGAAGAGAGAAGCAGGAGTGCACTTAATGAGGTACGCGCGATCAAAGAGATGGACGAGATCGACATTAACAATGCGGCCAAGACGCTGGAAATGATTAGAGGGATCGAAGAGGAACAGAGATTGAAGCAGGCCGATACCGTGGTCCCTCAGCCTGCAGTGAAAGGTAAATAATGCAAGACGGAATAGGGCAGATGGGCGCAGGACAAAACGACACGCGCATTGCAGGAAACGACTTGCAGCACTACACGCAGCCGAAGTCATTGCGAGACGAAGAGAGATCCCGGCATGAGAAGTCTATGGGGCATCAAAAGCATCACATAGAGAAGAGTTACAGTCGGCCTTATGACAGTCAGCATGGATCTGACACATACAAATATTAGGAGAAAATATGAACGGACACGATTACTTATCAATGGGTGAGACCTCAAGGTTAGACCCTTATCAGATTAGTGAACTGGAACCAAGTTTCTGTACACAACTGGATACTGTAGGGATGCAGCCTCACGCAAGAGAGTATCTTGAGAGGGACCTACTTTCGATGCGTAGTGGACGGAAATTTAACATGATTGGCGGTCAAGTTATTGATCATCCGGATGGCATTCAGTTCTCAGGTACACCATGACTGCTAATATGTTTACCGGTGAAGGCGGATATCAGAATGTTATAGGCGAAAAGATGAAGACGAGATTGCCTGCGCCGATCGCTGCACTGAAACAAGGCTCGAATGGAACGATGAGCGACTTGCAGTTTGAGATGGAGAACGAGAGAAAGCAGCACGAAGACTCGTACCGATATGCACATGGCTCGCATGCCTCTGATAATGTGCCACTTGGGAATGCTTCGTTTTGAATGTAAAACAGCTTTACATGGATTTACATTGAGGATTTATGAGCTATGGGGACTATATCGCAAGGGGGAAACGCACCACTGAACACGCTGAAGCCGCAGCCGGGTCAGAGCAACAGTTACAACCCGAAGTTTCATCCGTTGCCAGGTCCATGGGCGCAAGAACAGATGAATACTGGGACGGCATACGAAAACTCGTTGAAGAAACAAAATGGGATGAACTCGTCTCAATCATCAACCGAGATTCAGCGTGCACTATCAGCGGAGAGGGCCCAACATGAATACTGGGAAGAATGGCAAGGAGTCAAGCCAGGTAAAGCAATCTACGAAAACCCAAGAGAACTGCAAAATACGCTCTTGCCTAGCGCAAAGTATGGCACCGAAGGACGAGGTTATGGATAAGATGCTCATGATTAGAGCACTTTCTGGAGCGATTAATGAGATCTGTCAGACGCCTGAAAGCGACTTTATGATGATGGCGATTAAGTTAAAGGAAGAAAGAAAGATTAAGTTCCGCAAGTACGAAAGAGTTCCAGGTGATGAAAACAGACTTAGAAGTATCGACATAACAATAGAGATTTAGCAATGAAAAAACCAAGCGCGTTAACCAAGGCTCGCAGTGCTCTGAAGAAAGCAGAGCATGTGAAAACCCCGCTTTCAATTAAGCGGAAACTAAAAACAAAAGGGAAAAAATCATGAAAGAAAATCCTTCAGGTAATCAGGGTGGATTTGAAAGCATGGAGCACTACAACGAGCGGCAGCCAATGGTTAGTCATCAATCAGAGACTACCCCTAAGTCTGTTGCTATGGATTGGCAGTCCGGTGTTTTCGAAATGAAGACTGAAGCTATGGATGAGGCGTATGGACTCGCAGGCAAGAGAGGAACTCAGATGGAGCTGAATAAAGCTCATGCACAATTCAGAGAGTATCCTTGGGCATAGTATGTTAGAGACAACACTTGTAGGACAGAAACGCAACAGCAACATGCAGGAGATGGGGGAGACACGGGAACCCATGGCCGCAGATTGTTGGACAGACGCACAGAAACTCGCAGAAAAGTACGCACAGAAACTTAAGCGAGACTTCTGGGTGTTGTATGCAGCTAAACCGCACGTAAAGCTTAAAAACACTTTGGTTGCGGGATGGGATGTTATTGCGAAGAGACCTCCTGCTGCGATGGTCGGCGTACTTGTCTTTAAGTGGAACAATGCAGAACGGAAACTAGAAGTAGAACATGATCTTTGCCTGCCTTATGACGTGCCAATCAGTGAAGCTGAGATGTCAAATAGCAGTAAGGATGTTGTGCCTACTGTCGGAGAAGCAGCTAAGAAATCAGGATCGATTCTCTTAGCGTAAAAATTTTTTACCTTGAGTATCAAGTTTTTATTTGAACGGGCGTAACAAGTCTGTCGCCGAGACAACAAGGAAATAAATGAGTGAATTAGATATGTCGCGACCAGGGAGCGAGTTGTTCCCAGAGTCCGCACCAGTAAATAACAGCTACATGGACGCCCCTGTGGGTGATCCATTGGATATGGGCGTGCAACAACCTGATGTCGCCAGTCAGGGATACGTGCCAGAGGTTGCAGAATCTGCACAGCAGACGAACTTCAAGGCATTGCGTGATGAGATTTCTAAGATGCAGGGCGAACGAGACTATTGGAGAGGCCAAGCTGATGCCTACGCCAAGATTCCGACTCGTCAACCAGAATCGGCGCCTGTTCAACAAGTTGATGCCTTAAGTGCATTGGATTTGGAAGACTCGCGCGACGTGAAAAAGGCATTTGACGCTATTAGGCAGGAGAACGTTCACCTCCGGGAAGAGATTAAGGACGCTCTCACTGCCATAGAGACAAAAGCTCAGCGTCAGGACTGGAACTCTATGGTTACTCGTCACGTACCGGAACTTACAAGTAAAAACCCGATATTTGCTGAGATGATCCAAAAAGCTTCGAATCCCTATGAGGCAGCATATCTCTTAGCCGAATTGAACGCAAAAGCTTCTACTCCTGCACCGGTGCAACAACAGCAACCGATGAATGGGCAGCGAGCAATTGCAAATGCACAGAAACCTCAGACGCTTGCGAGTGTCGGTGGTCAAGGGCAACTCAGTGCGGCTGATTATTATGCGTCAATGTCTGATGAGGACTTTATGAAGATTGCAGGGAGAAATCTGGCGAATATCTAACCTAAAAAGGTTGAGATATGCCAATTACAACAACTTCACAGGTGCCACCAGAAGTACGGACATACTTTGACCGTCTTTTGTTGACCCTTGCGAGGCCCTATTATATTTACGACATGTTTGCTCAGAAACGGACCATCCCGCTGAATTCCGGCGACCAGATGATCTTCCGTCGCTACAGCACCTTGTCGGCAGCCACAGTGCCTATCACTGATGGTACTACTCCTCCAGGTGATGCATTGAGTGTGACTGACTTCAGCACTCAAATTAAATGGTACGGCAACTTTGTCGTTATCACGGATCAAGTTCAGTTCACTGTGCAAGACCGTGTTCTCAATGAGGCCACACGCGTACTTTCATTACAATTAGGGTTAACTCTAGATTCGCTAATTCGCAATATGATGGTCGCAACAGCAAGTTCTGTTTCTTGTACGCAGGGTACTAACGGGGGAACTCCAACGAACATCACAACTGCAGACATTAAGACTGCTGTACGTGCACTTCGTCTTGGAAATGCCCGCTTGATGACAAAGCCTATCGCTGGCGAAAACCGCTTTGCGACATCGCCTGTCCGTTCTAGCTACTGGGGCTTTATGGACGTAACACTCCAGAATGACCTGGAAGCTTGCGCAGACTTCTTGTCAGCTGCTAACTATCCTAATCCAATGGACGCGTTAGAAGCTGAATGGGGCTCTACAAACAACGTGAGATGGCTTTTGAGCACTAACGGCTACGCGACTACTGATGCTACTCCAGTTTGGAATAACATCATCTTAGGTCAAGAAGCCTACGGTGTCGTGAAGCTTGGTTCTAAAGAAGCCGAGTTTATCGTGAAGCCACTTGGTTCTAGCGGTACTGAAGACCCACTTAACCAGCGCGGTTCAGTCGGTTACAAGTATCCGTTTGCAACTCGCCTCCTGAATGACAACTGGCTGACTCGTTTGTTGGCTACACAAAACCTGTAAGGAGGATGATATGGTTCAATATAGAACAGGAAGTTTTACAAGTGCTGGAACTGCTGTAACATTATCGTTAGGGTTTATTCCTGACCATATTTCGGTTTACAATTACAGTTCATGGGGCACTAACTCTAAAACTCTGAAAGCCGAATGGTTTAAGGGGATGCCTGCTGCATATGCTTTGTTGACTACTCGGGGAACAACCGATCTTAGTTCAGCACTGCAAACATCTAACGGTTTCACTTCTGTGACACTGGGAGCAGATTGGCAGAGCACACAATACACCATCACAGGTGTAACCAAAGCAAACCCAGGCGTAGTAACTCTCACTTCCATTTCTCCAACTAATACACTTACGTTGGTCAATGGGATGATCGTCACTATCTCGGGTGTTGTTGGGATGACTCAATTGAACACTAATCGTTATGTCGTTTCTGGAATTTCAGGTTCTACATTCACATTGTATGACCTGCAAGGCAATCCAGTTGACACTTCTGCTTATGGTACTTACGTATCAGGTGGCATTGTTAACCAGATTTCTTATCCTGCAACAGCACCGACGATCAGTGCAACAACTGGTCAGATCACTGCACAGGGCAATCCTGCAGGTAATCAATACGACATCGGATATCAAGGTATCATCATTGGTACTGCTGCCGTAGGTGAGAACGGAAACGTGATGTATTGGGAAGCATTCTCCCAAACACCGACCGGTTGGTAATTAATTGGAGGGAGGGGAAACTCTTCCTCCTTTTTTGAGGATAAATGACAGCTTTAGTTGGGTTTCCACTAGGTACGATCTACAACATCACGAACATCACGAATGCGAATCCTGGTGTCGTAACTCTATCTACAGTGGCAGACGCTAACTCATTTGCTGTGGCGAATGGACAGACAGTAACTATCTCGAAAGTCTTTGGCATGATTCAGATTAACGACACCCGTTGTGTTGTGGGTAACTTTGACTCTGTAGCTAAGACATTCGAAATGAACACTATCGATGGGTTTCCATTGGATACCTCTCAAGGGTATTCAAACTACATCTCTGGCGGACAGATCAACATCATATCGTATGTTCCTGCTGCCGGACAACCACCTGGCTTAATGTACAACAACCAATAGAGGCAATAATGGCAAGACCTGTAAGAGAAAAAAAGATACCAGTGGAAGAGTTGCAAGAGCAGCACTTGGCTGGACCTGCTGACGAACCTATGGAGCAAGTCAGAAAAGAGCTGAAAGAGAATGAGATCGTTGTGATGCAGAACGCACCTAAATACGAAAGAGTCGTCTTCCGTAACCAGCGTGATCCAGGTTATCCACTTGAGTTTCACCATGCGAGTAAGACACACC
>WPCI01103245.1_pt1 | contig 14266 bp, 10 predicted proteins | sample 5399871 | NCBI WGS metagenome assembly WPCI01 (sample SAMN12869469, study PRJNA574797) | sludge metagenome | isolation source: wastewater treatment of pH7 | place: China:Beijing | collected 2019-05-20
GCAGCGGGAGCAGCATGTGCCCCATCTCAGGATGCGCGTAGCCATGAAGAAGATTGCCGTTAACCAAGGCACCTCCGCCGATTCCCGTCCCGATCGTAAGGTAAACCAGGTTGGCTAAACCCTGCCCCGCCCCCCAAAGATGCTCAGCCAGCACAGCCCCATTCACATCCGTGTCAAAGCCGATCGGCAGTTCGTCGCCCAATCTGGATTGGAAAAACCCCACCAGATTAGCGTTTTCCCAGCCAGCTTTCGGTGTGGCAAGGATCTGCCCATAAGTTGGCGCCCCGAGTCGTGGGTCTAGCGGTCCAAAGCAGGCAATCCCAAGTGCGGACAGAGGTCCGAGATCGCTTTGCGCCTGATTGAAGAAATCTGCGCATGCCGCGAGGGTAGATTGGGGGAGGGTGGTAGGAATGCGGATTTCACGCAGGATCGCATTTTGCTCATCAGCAACCGCGCAGAGGAACTTGGTTCCTCCGCCTTCAATCGTGCCGAAGAGTTTATGGTTTCCCATACGCTAATTATAACCGCCGATAACGACCCCATTCGGGCAGAACGCTTTATTAGTTAAAAAAACCGGAGGGAGAAACCCCCCTCCGGGAAAAAACATCCGTTTGCTGAAAAACTGAGCCGTGGTTTAGTATGACGGGTTGGAGTGCGATACCTCGATCTCCTTAACGCAGATAAAGCGGGGCAGTTTCAATGCGGTCGGATCTCGCCGTCCATAACTGCTGGAGACGTTATACGCAACTTCTTCTTTGCTCAGCCATTGCACCCTCTCCCCAAAGAAATCGGTGAATTTTTGTGTCAGACGCACGTTATATGGCACCTGGACACTACCGTCTTTCTTCAGAAATAATGCACCAAAGCGGCTCGAACCGGTAACCATACCCTGGGTAGGGTTGACCACGTTCATGTAATGGATGTACGGAATATAGAGTAGGTCTTCTTCGCGCGGCATCTCCAACAGCTCCTTCAGCGAGGCAACCGACTTATCGCCGCCTTGCATCACCAGGCTGGTATGGCTGACGTCATGCCCGGTGGGAGCTTTGTCAAACTCATCCGCCGAATCCTGGTCCCACATAAACGCCTGGAATCGTCCTGCTGAGATTAGCGGGAAGGGCTTTCTTTCCAGCCCAAACCGATCAGCGTTTTGACCGTAGATCTCAACTTCGCGTGGATCATCCGTCAGGTTGATCTGCTCCGAAAACAACAAATTACCGCTGTCCTCTTCCTTGAGGAATGAATAACCCTGCATCAAGGCGCCGCCAGTCATGCCATAGTAGGTCATCATGTTCGTGAGTTCAGCGGTAGCCGCTGGACCAAGGACCACTGTATATTTTCCGACCGGCAACTGAACCGCCTGGTCTTCCTGGTAATGGTTAACCAGCAGCGCGAGGTCCGCATGCAAGCCCTCTGCGTCCAGATCGCTTTTCTTTTGCGCGCTTTGCTCTGCGTTGACTTCCCACTTGAGGCTTTCGGAAGACAAAACCGCAGTAATTTGCGCGTCAGTTGAGCGAAAATACTGAAAATGTTCGTTCGCTGTGCTGATCTGAGCTGTGGTGGTGGTGCCGCTGCTAAAGATGCCGCTCAGTTTCACGTCATCATTCTCCAAACCCTCGCCCAGCGTGTTGAAGTATGCCAGGCGTTCTTCGTTCGTAAGGCCAGCCAACCCAGCGTCGAAGGCGCGTTCGTCAATCGTGTCTTTTTCATAGACTGGGAAAGTGGGGTCGTAACTGAGCGGTTGGGCATGCGGCAGCATCTCAGCCAGGAGGTCCAGACCCTTTTCCATGTTCTCAAAGATGGAAGGATCAACAATCATGCTATAGCTTGCCTTTTTTCGGCCGTCAAAAGCGATGAAATCCAGGGAGATCAGGTGTTCGTTGGTATTCAGCGAGATCGCCGAGTTAGCGAACCGCATTAAGTAACTATCCTCTTCGTGATATGAAACCAATACCTGAAGGCTTCTTTTCAAGGCTGCCTGGCGCAGCTTCAGTAATAAATCAATGACCTGGTTGCTCATCTTACTCTCCTACCTGTACGTTATCAAAGCGGCAGACTGGCACTCCGTGCCCGAGCTGCATGATCTGATTTGGCGCGCCTTTACCGCAGTTTTCCACATAATGCACGTTCCAGGTGCTTTCATCACCCACCGCACTCAGCGAGTTGTAAAAAGGCAGGGTTTCACCGCGGTAAGTTGGGTTCTTCACCACCTGTTTCTTTTGACCATCCTCAACCAGCCAGCCGATGTCGCAGGCGAAATGGAACTGCTCGCGGTTGGAACCAATCGACCAGCTCTTATCACCGTCCAGCACCACGCCATACTTGGTGTTGGCGATGATCTCATCCAGGCTGCCGTCCGTCCCCGGGTCGATATTGATATTCGTCATCCGTTCAATCGGCACCCGGTAGAAAGAGGTCGCTCGGTTGGCACCACTGGAACCTTCAAAGATCTGCCTCTTGGCTTTCGCGTTGGCTTCCTCCACCATCTGGCGTCCGGTGATCGCACCGACGAGAATGCCTTTATCGATCAGGAGGTTGTCTTGCGCCGGCACGCCGTCATCATCAAAGCCGAAGCTGCCGGGGCTGTTGGGTTCCAACGCGTTGGCTCGTGCGGTAAGCTTTTTGGAGCCATAGCGCAGGTTGCCGAAGTCTTCCAGGCGGACAAACGAACCGCCCGCAAACGAAAGCTCATATCCGAGAATCCGGTCCAGCTCCAGTGCGTGCCCGATGGTCTCGTGAGTTTGCAGGAACATAATCCCGTTCAGCAGAATAACTGACATCTTTCCATTGGGCGCGTCATCCGCGACCAGAACCTGGTTCAACTCACTGACAATCCGTTCGGCATTGGCGAGGAAATCTGTTTCATTGACGCTTTCCCAGCCGCGGGTTGGTCCGGTGCGTCCGGGCAGATATTTACGGCTCTGCATGCCGCCATCCTTATCGATCCCCATGGCTTGAATGGATGGGAAGACCTCGATGATGTTCTTCTCGATCTCCGATCCTTCAGAATCCATGAAGATGATTTGTTTTCGCACGAACTCAAGCATGCCAAACCGCTGCACGACTCCTGGCTGGTTCAGCGCGGCATCCATCTTCTGCAGGAAAGCCACTTTTTCATCCAAACCAACCGTAAAAGGGTCGATCCGATTGGGGCTGGTGAAACTGCTTACAGTGGCTTCTTTCTCTGCCAGGCGGATCGGGAAAGTCACCCTTTGCGAGGCAATCCGCGCGTTATCAAAAGCTTTCTCGAAAATCGCGTCAGGCTCAGAGAGATCGGAAGAAGCGGAAAAACCCCAGGCACCGTTATAAAGCACGCGCACACCGATACCGTTCTGGCTGGAAGCATTATTCTCCTTCAGGTTGCCATTCCACATAAAGAGAAAGTTGCTATCTTCCCGTGGATACCATCGGGCATCAACATAATGTGCACCTTTGGCGTGCAGTTGGTCAATTTTATTGCGGATTTTTTCTTTCACAAAAACCTCCTTTGGTTACAATTGAACTTATTATAGTTATTTCGGGGGAAACATGGGGTTCTGAGGCATATACTTATAGGGCATAAGAAATAAGTTACCCTATCGCCTTGCATCCCTTGAAATCATATTAGGGTACACTAACTAAAAATGGAAGTGAATTGGTTGGAACTAATTCACGAAGCCAGGCGTCTATTATTAGAACTGAAAAGACAGGTTTATTAAGATTGCGTATGGAAAACGAGAAACTAAAAAAAGAGAAGAAATCCTCAAAGGGTCATTTTAAGTGGCTTTTCCAAATGTTTTACAAACCGCGCGCGACACTCTCCAAAGTCATGGCGGAAGACGTGCCCAACAAGCTGACGCCCTTGCTCTTTATCTGCATCATGGTGGTTATTGCTGTGCTGATTGCCGCGCCAATCAAGACCCAACAGCTCCAATCGGGGGCGACTCTCCCGGATGACTTTCAGTGGTGGTCCGAGGACCAGCAGCAGCAATATCTTGAGGCGCAAGCCAACCAGTCCTCACCGATCTTTATGATCCTTTTCCCTTCGCTTTTTGGCATCCTGGGCTACCTGGTCTTCAGCATGTTGATGGCAAGCATCCTCTACCTGGCTCTCACCTTGGCTGGAAGCCGCGCGTCGCGCATGAAAATTGGTAACCTGGTCGCCTGGGCGATGGTTCCTTTTGGGCTGCGTGAGCTGGTGAAATTTTTCGTGGTTGGAGGCAGCAGAAGCCTTGTCGAGAACCCGGGACTTTCCAACCTGGTTGATGCCGAGGCGAAAGGTTTTAGCGCATATCTGCGCGGCATTTTGGGAAATATCGACATCTATTGGGTCTTCTTCCTGGCTCTCCTGATAATCGGATCGCTGCTTCTCTCGGGTCTAAAGAAAAACAAAGCAATTATCACAACCATTATCGCCGTCCTGATCATGCTGCTGTTGCAAGGTATACCCAACTTGCTAAGCAGTCTGTTGAGTGGGTTGAGCGCTGGAGGAGCAGGTTTTTACTTCTAAGGGAACATCTTTATGACTGAAAACTTAATTCAAACGATCGACCTAAGAAAAACTTATAAAATGGGCGAAACAGAAGTCCATGCCCTGGATGGTTTGGACCTGAGCTTTCCAAGCGGTTCTTTCATCGTGATCATGGGTCCCAGTGGCTCGGGTAAAAGCACCTTGCTCTACCTGGTGGGCGGGCTCGATTGGCCTACTTCGGGTAAGATCCTGGTTGACGGGCTGGAGATCGACGCGATGGATGAAAACGCGCTGGCAGATTATCGCCGCAACAAAATCGGCTTTATCTTTCAGAGCTTCAACCTGGTTGCAAACATGACTGCCGAGGCAAACGTCGCCTTCCCTCTGCGGTTTTCGGGTGTAAAGAAAAAAAAGCGTCTTGAACGCGCGGAAGACTTGATGATGAAAGTTGGTCTCAAGGAACGCATTGGCCACAAGCCCACGGAACTTTCCGGTGGTCAACAACAGCGTGTGGCGGTTGCCCGCGCGTTGGTAAACGATCCGCCGATGATCCTCGCCGATGAACCAACTGGCAACCTGGATACCTCCAGCGGTCAGGCGATTATGACCATGCTGGATGAGCTCTGCAAAGCCGGCAAAACCATCATGGTAGCCAGTCACGACCCACGCATGCTTAATTACGCCACCCACCGTATCTATCTGATGGATGGACGCAGGGTGGACGAAAAACAATACATGGATTCAAACTTAATAAGCTCATAGAGGCAAATAATGAAACGAAACACGCAAATTTTCCTGGTAATTTTCATGATCCTTTTGCTGGCGCTGCTGCCGCTCCTCAACCAGCAGGCAAACGCTCAGTGGGTTGATCCCCCAACGGAATCCCAGCCAACCGCCGCCCCCTGGAACTACGTCCCGGATAACGGCGATGTTGTCCATCCTGCCGGGTACGTTCCCCAGAACATCCTACAGCAAGTGACCGAGCGTCCAATGCTTTACATCGTCAGTTATGACACCGGTAATGGGAAGAAAAGCGTAGATCCCTACGGCACTTTTGGGCTTACCTTTACTGTTGGGAATAACGGCATGGAGCACGCACGCAATATCATTTTAACCTTTAGCAGCCAGGAATTTGACCCTCTTGATGGCAACGTTATTAACTTCTGGGAAGTAGATGCCGAAAACGGTGGGAATGAGACTCGGACCCATAAATTCAAAGTCAACGACATGTCCACCTGGATGTACTCAGGAACCATCACAGCCGCGGTCTCCTATATGGATCCAGCTGGTAATACCTACTCGGACGCCTTTATCTTTTCCATCACTATCAACCAAACCGGCGGCACAGGTTCTACATCTGCCACTGCCACGCCCTCTGCTGTAAAACGCGCTCAGATGGTGGTTGATAACTACTCGACCGACCTCGAATCATTGCAGCCAGGCTCAACCTTCAAGCTGACATTGGCTGTCCGCAACGCCGGCACCGAGATGGCGCGCAATGTGTCTCTGGTATATGGCGGTTCTACAATCAGCACTAATCCGGATGGCACTCCGCAAGCGAATGGCGTCAGCGGCGGTTCGGGAGATGTCTCCGTCTTTGCCCCAATTGGCAAATCCAATGTGGTTTTGTTGGGAGATGTGGCTGTCGGCGACAACCTTTCCCCTGAACAGGAGTTTGTGGTCAACGTCACCGCAACGCCTGGCGCCTACCCCTTGAAACTCTCTTTTGTCTACACCGATGCCAAAGGAAATCGTGTCATTGATGACCAGGTAATCACTCTGCTGGTCTACTCGCTGCCCCAGTTGGAAATCACGTTCTATAACTCGGTCGAAGGCATGTTCTACGTGGGGCAGATGGGCTCGCTTCCCATCCAGATCACCAACCTGTCACGGAAATCAGTTGTTCTTGGCAACGTGGTCGTCACCTCCGAAAATGGTGAAATGAGCAACAACTCCGTGCTTGTGGGCACGCTGGATTCCGGCGGCTACTTTACGGTTGACCCGATGTTCACGCCGTATCAGGAAGGCGCTACAACTATCAATCTTGAAATCCGCTACACCGATGATTTCAACCAATTACGAACCTATAACAGCCAGCTTCAGCTCGAAGTCATGCCCGAAATTCCCGCCCTGGAACCATATCCATTGTTGGATGAAAACGGCAATCCTGTTTTGGACGAAAACGGCAATCCGGTTATGGTCGATCCGATGAATCCCAATCCGCTCCCCAACGAACCAGTGAAGGAACCTGGCTTTTTTGCCAAAATCTGGAACGCCATCAAAGGTTTCTTTGGTTTTGGCACCAGCTCCAATAGCACCGATTCCTCAATCTACGAGGAATCAGTTCCTATCTATGATGGCGGAATGAAATCTCCGTAAAAGCAAATATCCATAAGTGGAAGAAGACGGTGTGTTGTGCGCTTAGTTGATTTGTTAAGTTTAATTGTAGATAACCTGAAAAGGCGTAAAGGACGGGTCATCCTGACCGCTATTGGCGTCATCATCGGCACTGCGGCAGTAGTGACTCTGATTTCGTTAGGCGCTGGTTTGCAGGAAAGCGCCACCAGTCAGCTCTGGGGCATCAACGATCTCAGCAATATTGAGGTTTATCCCGGCTATCCCAATATGTCCGCAAACGGGATGACCATGGTAACCGAAGATGACATCAAGAAAATCACGCCGGATGTGGTTTCTCAATTCGAAGCCATGCCTGGAGTGGAACGGGTGATCATCAAGCAGTCGGTCAATAGCGGCATCGAAATTAGCCTGGACAAACTGAGTGCCTGGGGAAATATCACGGGTGTCAATATATCTGATCTGGCGGATATGGGAGTTGCGGCGCAGCAAGGCACCACCGACCTAACCGGAAAAGGCACCATCGTTGTGGGGTCATGGATTGAGAATAATTTCTACGATCCCAACCAACGCCCTGGAGATGATCCCCTGGAACCGCCGGACCTGATGGGCAAGACGCTGAAAGTCGATTTCATCAAGTGGAATAGCGACGGTACCGAAACCCGTAAAACAATGCGCCTGGAGGTGGTCGGAGTGCTCGCCGAATCACGCGGCGAGGCGGATTACAACATCTATATGAACTGGGATGAAGTACTTAAGTTGAACGACTGGGTGGCAGGCAGCCGTGTGGATTACAAAAAGCAAGGCTATAACAACGTCACGGTCAAAGCCACAAGTCCCGAGGTGGTCATCGACCTGACGCAGCAGATTACCGATATGGGTTTCCAGGCGTACTCACCCCAGTCCCAGGTGGAGAGCATCACCGGTTTCTTCACCATCATGCAGGTTGTGTTTGGTGGGGTAGGCGCGATTGCCCTCCTGGTTGCTGCGATCGGCATCGCCAACACCATGGCGATGGCGATATTGGAACGCACCCGCGAGATCGGCATCATGAAAGCAATTGGCGCGACCAATAACAACATCCTCAGCATCTTCCTCGGAGAAGCGGCAGGGATTGGCTTTTTGGGGGGAGTGGGCGGCTTTTTGTTGGGTTGGGCGATTTGCGGCATCATCAACCTACTGGCAGGCTCTTACCTTACATCCCAAAGCGGAGGCGGAACAACCCTGGCTACCTCCATTCCGGTTTGGCTTCCGTTGTTCAGCATCGTCTTCGCCACCATTGTCGGGCTCATTTCCGGTCTCTACCCGGCACTGACAGCCGCAACCCTCGTGCCTGTTGACGCGTTAAAATACGAATAATCCTTTTTTGTTCCTTTACAGACCCTGTAGTTGACCATCTGGCAGGGTCTTTTGTTATTTTCCTCGTCCTGAGGTCTATACTGACAATGGAAACCGGTTTTTCCCGAAGGTATAATTTCCTTTACGAACCCTCAGGAGCTGACACCATGCTTTTTGTCGAAAATGAACCCAACAAAGATCCACGGATAAATCTTGCCATCGAAGAATATCTGATTAAAAGCGTTGCCCCCAAGGAAGAAATCCTGCTGTTTTACATCAATAAACCCTCCATTATCATCGGGCGGAACCAAAACACAATCCAGGAAATTAACGTGGATTATGTTCAGGCTCACGACATCATCGTCGTCCGAAGACTATCGGGCGGCGGGGCTGTGTATCACGACCTTGGAAACCTTAACTTTTCTTTCATCGCCCCAAATTCCCCTGGCAATTTCCACAATTTCCGAAAGTTTACCCAGCCCGTCATCAAGGCATTGATGCGCATGGGTGTGCCCGCGGAACTATCCGGACGCAACGATATCCTGGTTGATGGAAAAAAGATTTCTGGCAATGCCCAATATGTCTCCGGTCCAAGGATGGTCAGCCACGGCACATTGCTCTGGAACACTGACCTTTCGGTTGTTGGCGAAGCACTCTGTGTAAAACAGGCAAAGATTGAATCCAAAGGCATAAAATCGGTGCGATCCCGTGTCGCGAATATAACCGAGTACCTACCCGAAAACCCTCCCAACATCATGACCTTCCGACAGATGATCATCGATGGCGTTCATAGCGAAAACCCCCTCGAAGAATACGTTCTGAGCGAAGCTGATTGGGAGAGTATTCACCAGATCTCGCGGGATCGCTACCAGACCTGGGAGTGGAACTTTGGCAAATCTCCGGCTTTTGGAATCCAGCGCGAAATCCGCTATGGCGGTGGCACAGTGGAAGCCTGGTTGGATGTAACCCGAGGTGGAATTGTAAATCAGGTCAAATTCTACGGCGATTTCTTTGGTCAGCGAGATGTCTCCGAGTTGGAATTGCTTCTGGCGGGCAGCCGCTATGAGCCCACCGCTCTGCACGAAAGGTTAGCCGGCGTAGAGGTGAACAACTATTTCGCAAACCTGACCACTTCCGGCTTGCTGGACTTACTTTATTAATCAGTTTTGATGCAGCCAGCAGGGCGGGGCTGAGCTCTTCAAGATGTGAATGGATCGCGTAAGGAGACTTGTTATGACAGATCGACCAGATCAGAAGGATAGCTCATCAATCGGCAGCCAACCATCTCAGCCGCTGCCTCACCCCCTCGACTCCAGGCGCAGCGATGGTCCTGATTGTGTTTCCCAGGACTATCCGGACCCACTCGTGAGCGATTGCGATGACCTGCTGCGCAAAGAGGTTAGCGAGGAGCTTGAGAGAAAACGCGCTGGTCTGGACCCGAAGCCCGAGCCCGATTGGACGGAGAAGGCAAAAAAGGAGATCGTATCAGGGCTCGAACAGATAAGAGATGCTCTCCACGATGCTTACCGCGACGGAAAGAATGACCCGAAGATCAAAAAATTTGGCGAGGATGTAAAAGAATCCTTCCGAACAATCGGTGACGAAATCAGCAAACTGTTCGACTAACTCAGCTAATTGGGTTGGTTGGGGGCTCGTTTTCCTCATTAACCGACTTCCATGGGGAATGTAATTTTTCAGCTGCTGCCCGCTTTGTGTCTTCAGGGCGTTTATCATAACGGCGTGTGGTGTCGGCGCTGGCATGTCCGGCGATGGCGGAAACCGTCAGCACGTCGATATCAGCTTCCAGCATATCGGTAATTGTGGTTCGGCGCAGGTCGTGCGGGCTAAAGGACGCAACCCCAGCTTCTTTTTGGCGCGTTTTTAGGATGTAATACACCGCCTGTGCGGATAAACGTTTGAGGCTGACCTTGCCCGACTTGCCCACCCGGGTGAAGAGTGGACCAAGTTGGCGCCCCCGAACCCGGAGCCAGGCTTCGATGGCAGGCAGGGAATCCTGAGGAAGGTAAACAAACCGTTCCTTGCTGCCTTTTCCAAGAATTCGAATTTTCTGGTTCTCAAGGTCCACATCTGCCAGGTTAAGATCCACCGTCTCCTGGCGGCGCAAACCGCAGGCATACATCAGGCTGACAATTGCCGTGTCCCTTGATCCGAGATTTGGGTTTGCTTTGTCAGACTGGCATGCGGCGATAAGCTGCTCCAGTTCCTGCATGGCAAGCGATCGCCCGCGGGGAAGTGACTCCACTCGCATAGACCTCACACCAGCCGCGCGGTAATAATCATTATAGTCAGAGTAAAGCCCGAGCCGGAAGGCTTCCTCCAACACGCGGCGCAGGGCAACCAGGTGCTTGTTGACCGTTGCCTTCGCGTAGCCAATATCCACCATGTGGGCACTTAAGCTGCTGGTGTTTTCATAACGGAGCTTGTGCCAGGGGAAGGTGAGTGCGTCAGAAGTCTTCCCGTCTGAGAAAATGAAAGCAAGATTGTTGAGTGCGGTCAACTGGGTCCGCCTCCCAGCCGGGCTGAGAACGTTCAGGTAAGCCTGGGCGGGGGAGGGTAGGGTAGGGTCTGGCACGAGCTCTTCCTTTGGCAGCGTTAATGGTGTCGGTTTTTGTCTGGCAGCCATGGTTATACCTTTCAGGAATATTATTCTCTAAAGGTATTATAACAGCCAGGGTAACAATATCGGTAAGTGGGGTGGGGGATTGCATGAAAAGGCAGCAGTAGGCGAAACCAAAAGCTGTCCCCTTCTTCCTTTCCGGAAAAAACCAGTTATCAGGAGCACCAAATGCGTGATTGGAAATCGAACCAACAAAAGGCTGTTATACTTGCTTTTCGCGGTAACAACCTATGATCTTTAAACACAGTTTCAACAGCATAATCCGCTCCCCTGGAAAGTCTTTTCTTTTCCTGGTTTTGTTAACCTCTGCGATTGTCTTCGTCAACTTGGGGAGCAGCATGTACTATTCCGCCAACCAGATGCTCGCCCAAGCCAACGAGCAGTTCAACACTGTGGTGGCGGCTAAATATGGCGACCTGCACAATCCCGATGGCGCCTGGGCGGATGAAAACTTCCAGAGTAACACGGCTTCCATCGATTTCTATGCCCTAACCAGCCACCCTGCCGTTCTCGCGGTCGATCAGGAACGCACCCTCTCGGCTTATGCCGGAGAGGAACCCCAGATCTGGCAAACCAACTCGCCAGTCAAAGATTATGTCATCGTCACCTTGCGCCTGCTCAACGCGCAGGACGATGGCACATGGACCGCGCTTACCTACAATACCATCTATGGCAGGCGGGTTAGCGGAACGGTGTTCTTAAGAGTCAGGACACTCAGCTCTTCGGGCGTTGATTTAAGCGATCAAATGCAAGTTGGACGCACTTACTTGCTGGCTGCCTACACCCAAACCAGCAGCCTGTTGACTCTGATCCCAGTGAGTCCCGCCCAACTAACCCAGAATCCAACTGAAACCCTCAAAACTATTGGCGAACTGGTCGACATAACCGATCAACCCGATTATTTTGAAACCGAGGAAGGCAAAGCCTGGCTTGGTCTGGCGGACACCCTACGTGTGATAGATAACTCCTTCCAGGTGATTGCATCATCAGATATTCAAAGCATGGCTCCTTTCCACATGAAACAAACCTGGCTAAACAGCGGAAGCTTCGAAAACCAACCCGGTACATGCTATATCAGTGAACGGCTTGCGGGGTTGTTCGCGCTTCAGGTTGGCGACCAATGGCACCTTGCCTATCATTACAGCCCCGAAGGCAATCCATCCTACACATATTCATCAGAAATCGGATTTTCCCACGAAGAAGACTGCCGGATTGCGGGAATTTTTCAGTCCACAACCGACCTGACCTACACTGTGCTGATACCTTTCCCTGCGTGGCTGCAAAAAGTCCCCGACAGCTATGATATTCTGCGAGTAAGGGTCGACAACTCCCGGGTTGAAGAATACCTCACCTATGTTAGCCCATTGGTCCCAGAAGTTGTCGAGCTCCAGGTCGAAGACCAGGGCTACAGCAGCGCGGTTATACCCATTCTGAAGCTGCGTGAACGTTCACTCTACATGACAGTCGCCAGTGCCGCGGCTGGCTTGGCGGTGATCAGCCTGTTTGCTTATCTCGTCATCGTTCGGCAGCGTGAGACGGCGGATGTGATGATGAAACTGGGCACAGCCCGCCCCCGCACCATTGCCTACCTGATGATTGGCACCATGATTATCGCCGTTTTGGCAGGTCTGGCGGGTACGTATATCGCAAGCCTGGTTGATTCCCAAATGACTCATTCGGTTTGGACCAGTCTGCAGGGCGGCGCCATGCAGGACCTTCGCTATAGCGAACGCGCCCTGGGGCTCCAGCTGGCGTTCATGCCCGAGCTGCTCACAGCCAGCTGGGTGCGTTGGCTAACCTCGGCGATAGTTGTCGGGCTGGTGTTTTTAATCAGTCTGATTGCGTCATTTATCGCCCTAAAAAAACCCAAACGGCAGAAGCCAAAAGTGATCGGCCGACTCAAAACGGAAAGCGGTCGCGCCATGACCTTTGCCAGGGTTCCAGGCTTAAGCCTGCGCTTTGCTTCCCGCTCAATCCTACGAAACTTTTCGCATAGCGTGATTGTGCCCTTTGCGGTGACTCTTCTGGCGGCGTTTATCCTGATTGTCGGCGTCTCAGCCGCAGAACAAGAGCAGGCAGCCGACACCATCTACGACCGTGTGCCGATTACGGCTTATCTGACTACGATTTTAGGTCAGCACAGGCAAATCCCTCTCCAACTCCAAACTGACATCTATCGCATGCTGGACAACACCTTTCAGAGCAGGCAGCCAAGAGAGATGCTTCGATCCCGCGTCACTGGCGAGGAGATGCGCCTCACCCGGGCGAAACTTGAGGAGCAGAATCCAGTCATAAAGGAGTTCCTCCTAACCAGGTATATGCACTATGAATACATGGGGCTGGTGGAGCATACCGATGGCAACCCGGGCACGCCAGACCTGCCTGAGAGACCCGTCGTTGATCGCAGCCAAACCGCCATCGAGCAAGAGCTTGGGATCAGCCGCCTGGAGCAGCAGGTAAAACGGCTGCCAATCATTGCCTTCACTGATAGCGTTACTCGAACCAGCGAAGCCATCAAATTCCGGGACTCTCAGGTGATGTGGCTTGACGGTTACTCAGACAGCGATTTTACGCAGCCGGGAAACCTCATTGTTTTACCAGACCGGTTGATGAAAGAACAAGGGTTGCAACTTGGGGATGTTATCCGGCTGGGTGTCTATGAAACCGATGGACGGTATGGGGTGCTGGTGGAAGGCTTTGACTTCAAGATCATCGGCGTGTATCTCCAGGGCAGCCGCTCTCCCGTTTGCTATGTCCCTTGGAGCTTGTTGACCGAAATAGAGATGGGTACGGATTTGCAGACTGTTGCCTGGACTTCTGATTTCACAAACCGGGGCATGGAAACCGTTATGGGCCTTTCCAACGAATACCTTGTCGAATCCGTCGATTCTGCCACAATCATCCCAAAAGATCCGCGGAAGCTCGAGGGTCTACGCGACTATCTTGAAGAAAACGGCTACAGCCAGGTCGGCATAATCCGCAGCAATCGGTTGGCTGTGGTAATTGAAGATAAGGCACTCGCGGATGGTCTGGTTTCGATTCAGCAGCACCTCTCTTTTCTGAATCTCATCATTCCGATCATGCTCCTGCTTTCTGGCTTGATTGGTTTCATTCTCTCTTACCTGCTCACGCGCAATCGCCTTCCGGAATTTGCCGTGATGCGCAGCCTTGGAGCGAAGAAAATCCAGATCTACCTGGCGTTCTTCCTGGAACAGTTCTTCCTGCTGCTGATTGGTTTTCTGCCAGTCGTGGCGGTTTTACTGGCAAACCCCGAATGGCTGGCGGCGGCTGGGCGTAACCTGGTTTTCTTCTTAGGTTTTTACACTTTGGGCATCATCATCGCTATCTGGCTGATGGGGCGATCCAGGGTTCTCGACATTTTATTCACCAAGGAATCGTAGCATTATGGAATCAATGACAAAAGAACCCATCTTCAGGCTTGAAAACGTCAGTTACCAGTACAGCAACAAGTACCAATCAGTCGA